>Ga0182024_10000175_pt1 | contig 149944 bp, 110 predicted proteins | sample P32metaG_FD_120480 | JGI IMG/M metagenome (GOLD analysis project Ga0182024, IMG submission 120480) | Permafrost microbial communities from Stordalen Mire, Sweden - P3-2 metaG (Illumina Assembly) | ecosystem: Environmental > Terrestrial > Soil > Wetlands > Permafrost | place: Sweden: Stordalen...
ACTGCGGGGCAAGAGAAAAGGCACCTTCGCTTTTGAAAGCCGTTGTTAAAAAATCGTTTTGAGCAATGATGAAAGCCTGCTGAATAATGTCATGTCGTTGTATTTATACGCGGACATATAGCAGGAACACCCCCCTGGGGAAGGTGGCCCATGGTCGCACTGCGACCATGGCCGTCGCCGAGCGGAGCGCCAAGCGACGGAATCTTACGAACGCCACCAGCGAACCGCCACGTCATAGGTGCCGCTACGCGGGCAAAACCGGTCGCAACGCGACGGGTTCCACCCACTTCTGTGGAGGACTTGTTTGCTTCAATTTTGGACAAAATTGGCGGCGTGATTCGTAACCTGCTTGAAATGAATTAGTTAGTTTGTAGATAGTATCGCGCCTTGGCTGGTTTTATTTAGTTCGGAAGTGCTGAGGAGCAGCCCGGAACTGGCGACGAGTGCCCCGGATCTGGTCGCCGCCGGGCCGGGTTTCCGATATGGCAACCTTGGCGGACGCTAATTGTTATGGACAAAAAGGAAAACCGGGAACTCAACCTTTTCATGGCTTTCATGATTAAACGCAATTCGCAACGGATGAATCTTTACCAACTTCACTGCCGAAATAGGGAATTCACATTAACGCCGTGCGGCGCGCCCAGGCGTCCGCGGCCAGGATTTGTTCCAAGGCCGGATGCTCCACCACCTGATGCGCGTCCATCGTCCGCCGGACAGTTTCGGTGATTTGCGGGAAATTGATCTGGCGGTTCACAAAGGCGTCCACGGCCACCTCGTTGGCGGCATTGAACACGGCCGGCATGGTTCCACACGTCTCCCCTGCCCGGCGCGCGAGCAAAATGGACGGGAACCGGTCGGTGTCCGGCTCCTCAAAGGTCAGCGTGCCAAGCCGGGCGAGATTCGTCTGCACGCGGTCGCTCGTGGCGCGGCCGGGATAGGTCAGCGCGTATTGGATGGGCAGGCACATGTCCGGCGTGGAGAGCTGCGCGATGAGCGAGCCGTCCACATATTCCACCATCGAATGCACAATGCTCTGCGGATGCACGACCACGCCGACGCGCGCCATCTCGATGTCAAAGAGCCAGCGCGCCTCGATCATTTCGAGTCCCTTGTTGAACAGGGTGGCGGAATCAATCGTGACCTTGCGGCCCATGACCCAGGAAGGATGTTTCAACGCGCGTTCGACGGTGATCTCGGAGAATTTTTCCCTGGGCCAAAGCGTCTGGTCCCGGAATGGCCCGCCGCTGGCGGTGAGCCAGAGTTTGCGGATGGAATCGGTGGGCTTGCCGTCGAGGCATTGGAAGATGGCGGAATGCTCGCTGTCCACGGCGAGCACTTTCACGCCGTGCTGGCGCGCTTCCTTCATCACGATTTCGCCGGCCATCACGAGAATTTCCTTGGACGCGACGGCGATGTCCTTGCCCGCACGAATGGCTGCCAGCGCCGGCTGCAATCCGGCGGTGCCCACAATGGCAATAAGCACGATGTCGGCGGCAGGGAGCGTGGCGAGCTTGAGCAGGCCGTCGTTGCCGCAGAAAACCTGCGTGGACGCGCCGAGCGTGTCCTGCAGTTCCTTCGCCTTGGGCGGGTCGTTGATGGAAATGACGGCGGGCTGATGCTTGCGTGTCTGCGCCAGAAGCAGTTCGGCATTGCCGCCCGCCGCAAGGCCGATGAGCCGGATCTGGTCCGGCAAATCTTCCGCGACCTTGACGGTGCTGGTGCCGATGCTGCCGGTGCTGCCCAAAAGAACGACGTTCTTCATAAAGGTAGAATGAAGAATGCAGAATGAAGAATTACATCAAGGCGTGCCATACAAAATAGTTTCTTCCTTCTTAATTCTTCCTTCTTCATTTTCACGGATGCGTGAGGATGTGCCGCAGATACAAATACATGATCGGCGCGTTGAACAGCAGGCTGTCCAGCAAATCCAGGATGCCGCCGATGCCGGGAAAGAAGGTGCCGGAGTCTTTCACGCCGGCCTCGCGCTTGAACAGCGATTCAATCAGATCGCCGATGACCGCCGTGATGCTCAAGACGACGCCCAGAATGACGGCGTGCAGGTAGTTCATCCCCACCATTTTCGTCCCGAAAAAATACACGAACGCCAGGCTCGCGCCGGTGGACACCACGATCGCGCCGCCAAATCCCTCCCAGGTTTTGCCGGGGCTGATGCGCGGAATCATTTTATGCCGACCGATGAGCGAACCGACGAGATACGCGCCCATGTCGCTGAACTTGGTGATGAGGATGAAGTAGAGCAGGAAAAATTTCCCCGCATCCGCCGGGCTGCCGGGCGCGAACGGGAAGAAGTTGATTTTCTGGATGAAGTTTAGCAGCCACGGCACATACATCAGGCCAAACAGCGTCGTGGCCACGGCGGTGAGGCCGGCGGCATTGGTCTTGGAAAAAAGCTGCTGCACGCACAGCCCCAGCACGAACAAAATCAGAAAGCCTGTTTCAAAATCATTCACGCGCGCGGGCGAACCGGTGGTGCCGAGATGGCCGGTGACGTTCAGGAAAGTTCCCACCATCAGCAGCAGGCCGCCGGTGACGCCGGAAACCTTGAAGCAGGCCAGCCCGCGTTTTTCCACCATGCCATAAAATTCCACCAGCCCGGACAACGCCAGGAACGCGATCAGCAGCACAAACACGCCGTCGGAAATGACGCGGTTGCCGGAGAACAGCGCCGCGAGAATCACCGTCCACAACAACACGGTGGACAGCAAACGGCCCATGAAGACCTGGGCCTTGGACGGCGACGGCGTGGCGCTGGTTGGTTCGGACATGAACGCGGAAATTAACAGGGGCGATGCGAAAAGCCAACGCGATTTGCTTTTGAAAATTGTGGCCTCCGGCGAAGGCAAAAGAAAAGAGGCCGGACACTACTCCGGCCTCAATGAGAACTGGCGCTCCAAACTCTTTTGACGTTTGCCGCAATCAACTTCACACACGGTTGACTGCGCCCGCCATCCAACAACGAAGTTAGAATAACACAGCCGGTGGTTTTGGCTTGTCCCCAGTTGTGGTTACAAGCACTCGCGGTATTATATACTTGACAAACGCAGAAATAAACCCTATGTTTATCGCATGAAGAATGACATCGAAAACGTGGACAAGCCGTTTGATGCGGATGATTTGAACCTTATCACGCTGGCAAAGCAGTATTCGGATGAGGATAAAGCGCGCGAATTGTTTGAGCTTTTGCGCTGGCCGCACGGCGCGGTTTGCCCGCGATGCAAGAATGACGGCAGCACGAAACCAAATTCAAAGCTGACGCCGCAAGTCGGCAGCAAGAAGGCCGTCCGCAAAGGCGTTTATTTCTGCGGAGCTTGCCGCAAGCAATTCACCGTGACAATCGGCACGGCGTTTGAAGGCTCGCACATTCCAATCAGCAAATGGCTCATGGCGCTGTTTATCATTTCATCCAGCAAGAAAGCCGTGTCTGCTCACCAGCTTCATCGGATGCTGAATCTCACCTACAAATCGGCGTGGTTCATGTGCCATCGCATCCGCTTTGCAATGGGCAATGATGGCGGCGAAAAACTGACTGGCGTTGTCGAAGTGGACGAAACATTCGTGGGCGGTGTTGGCGATGCCCGCACAAAACTGTCACGCAAGACGCCCGTTGTCGCGTTGATTGAACAAGGCGGCAAAATGAAAACCCGCGTCGTGCCGGATGTTTCAATGCACAATCTCGGCAAGGCTCTGCATGAATGTTCTTCTAACATACAAGGCCGCGTGGTTCATGGCGCACAGAATCCGTTTTGCATTGGGCAATGATGGTGGCAAAAAAGTCTGGCGTTGTGGAAGTGGACGAAAACTGCATGGTGGTGGAGTCTAGGGGGTTCGAACCCCTGACCTTCTCATTGCGAACGAGACGCTCTACCAACTGAGCTAAGACCCCATCCAGTAAAACTGAAACCGTTGAAAGATTTTGGTAAATCTCCAACTCGCCGGACATTTTTCCGGGCGGACAACGGTAGGAATACTACGTTGCATTTAAGTTCAGTGGCAAGACAAATTGGATGTCGAAATGAAACCGACGGCTTTTCTTGGTGGTGTGCTGCGGGCAATTCTCTTGCTCGTTTTCATGCTTGGCCAGTCCAACACGTCGGTTTGGCGTCGGAGAGATTTTCAGGAATAGCCGAAGGCGCGGCAATATGGAGCCAGCCGTTGCTCAATGGGCGCGAGGGCTTCCGCGTAATGCTGCCACCGGCCCACGGCCCGGCCGTGGACGGGCTTGGTGACGTCGTTATAGGTCGGCGCGAAGACATATTTTTCGCGGGCGGCGTCATGAAAATTGGCCTGGCGTTCATGCCACGATAATCCCACAAATTCTGTGACCCGCCGGCCTTCGGGTTCCAGATGGTTCACTACGTCTTCGTAGCGTGACTCCAGCCAGTCGAAGCCGCCCAGTTCCCGCATTCGCAGCCAGACGTCCATCAGGTCGGCGTAATGTTTGGCCGTCCGTTCGAGGCTCAAAAAATTGGCGTTCATCGCGTTCAGCATCTGCTTCTGAAAAAAACAACTGACGACCACGTCGCGCGGGTCGCGCAGGGCGATGATCACTTTCAGCTCGGGAAAAATCCGCAGCCAGAGATGCAGCGAGGCCGTGGGCGAAGGATTTTTGTCCAACAGCACTTCCGCCTCCGGCCGGCCCGCGTCTTCGCGCAAAAGACTTTTCAAATAGCGCTGCTGAAAATTCACGCGCTGGGCGGTGGTCAGGACGTTGAGCCGGTTCACGGTCAGCGGAGTCACGGCATTTAGTGGGGCGAGCTGTGCGAGGATTTCATCCACGAAAGCCATCGGTTCATCAAACGACGCGATAACCGGGTGGGCGCCGAGGATTTGTTCGAGCAACGTCGTGCCGCTGCGCGGATGGCCGCCCAAAAACGCCAGCCGGTGAGGGGTTGGCAGAGCGGTTCCTTCGTCACGCCAGCGCTGGATCGTCTCCGGCTTCAGTTCGGCCAACAATTCGCGCCGCCGTTGATCAGCGCGGCCATATTCCTGCTCCATTTTGGCGACGTTGGCCGTCCGGCGGAGCGCCATCTTGGCTTCGCGCAACTGCTGCATGGCTTCGGCAGGTTGTCCGAGCGCATCCAGCACGACGGCCAGTTGGTGGCGGACGGCATAATTCACATGCAAATCCGGCGGCCCGGTTTTGATTAAATCGCGCAACAGCGTTTCCGCCTCTGTGTTCCGGCCTTGACGGTGCAGGAGCAGCGCCTTAACACACAAGACCTGCGCGTTGTGCGGGTGCCTGGCCGCGCAGGACTCCACGCAAGCCCACGCATCGTCCAGTCGCCGCTCGCGTTCGAACCAGTCGGCGAGACTGAGCTGCGCCGGGATGGATGAAGCGTCCGCCGCCACCGCTCGCTCGAAGCAAGCGCGGGCCTTGTCCAGCCGGCGCAACTGGTGGTATTGCTGGCCGAGCAGGATCGACATCAAAACGTCATTGGGCGCGAGTTCGGAAGTGCGTTGAAAAGCCCGGTCCGCCTCGTCGAAATCCAGTTGCTTCGCGGCCGCCAGTCCCAGTTCAAACCACAATCCCGCCAAGCCGGGGAACAGCTTCAGCAATTCTTGGTAGATTTCCTGCGCCGGTTCCGGCCGGCCTTTGAGCAGGTGTTGCTGGGCCTTCTGCCAACGGCCGACGTGGCGCGGTGATTGTTGCAGCTTTTCAAAGTCGCCCGGCATGGGATTTTCTGGATATTCTTCTAAATGGTCGCCCCGGTTTGAGGCGGAATCATCACGAAAGACGGGCAAGTAACCATTTGGATACAAAAATATCAAACCCCGTTTGGGGCCAGGACATCGGCGACAAAGTTGCGGCTGGAGGTCAGGGAAAAACAGACTGGTCAAGACGCCGTTGTTGCCCCGGCCAAATAAAATCGGCGAACCCGGCACACGATAAATTTCCGGATTCGCCGAAGCTCGTCTTTCAACAGGAAAAACGGAGCGCCCGTTCTCAAGGGCGGTTCAAACGTAGCCCATCCCATGCCACCCGCAAGCGGATTTTGAAAAATCTTTTTATCCCGCCATTTATGCGTATTCTTTCGGCAAAGATTGAAACGCCGAATCCATTTTTACCACTTTTGTCTGGCACTCGTGCTCGTTTTTGGACAGCGCGTGTCGGCGGATTCGCCGTTCATGGTGGACGTTTGGAACACGGAAGACGGCCTGCCGCAAAACTCCGTCATCGCGCTGACCCAGACGCACGATGGTTACCTCTGGCTCGGCACGCTCAACGGGCTCGTTCGTTTCGACGGCAAATCCTTTACCCGATTTAATATCAACAACACGCCGGGGTTGCCGGAGAACCGCATCGTTTTTTTATTCGAGGACAGCCGCCAAATCTTGTGGGTCGGAACCGAAACCGCCGGTCTCTGCGCCGTGAAAAACGGCGTGGTGCAAAATTTCCCCGACAGCAGCGCGGTTGGCACGGTCAACTGCGCCTTCGAGGATGCTGGCGGCGATGTCTGGTTCAGCAGCAAGACCGGGCAGCTTTTGTGCTGGAAGGATGGAAAGCTGGATCCGCACCCGACGGTTTTCCCAGCTGCACTTTTTTACTGTGCCGCCCATGTTTTTATCCCTGGAAAAAATGGCGTGAGCTGGCATCTCCAAAATGGTCGTGTGGAAAAATGGCGCGGCGACCGGCTGGAAAAAGATTTTGGTATGGTTCCCTGGGGCGATTTCCACGTTTCAGCGGCAACTGAAGATTCTGCCGGCAATCTGGTTGTTGGCACGCAAGGTGGGGGGCTGTTTTGGTTTCAGCCCGATGGCAGTTGGGTTCATATCGGCAAGGACGACGGTCTTTCAAATGACATTGTGCTGTCGTTGTCGCTCGACCGCGAAGGCAATCTCTGGGCCGGCACCGACGGCGGCGGCCTGGATCGCATCAAACAGAAAGTTTTTTTTACGCCCGCCGGCTTGTCCACCGAAGTGGCCCAATCCGTGGCGCAGGACGCGGCCAGCGGATTGTGGGTGGCCTTCAACAGCCATGGGATCTCTTACTGGCTGACCAATTCCGCGCAAAATTACGGCATTGGCACTTATTCAAATGCCTGGACCATGCTGGTGGACCGGCACCAGCAAATTTGGGCCGGCACGCGCGGCGAAGGGCTGTTCCGTTTCATGGCCTACTATTTCCAGCCGGTTTCGGAGGCGGGAACAATCGGCCATGATATTTTTGCCCTCTTCGAGGATCACGCCGGAAAAATCTGGGCCGGCGGTGAAAATGGCTTGGGCAGTTTTGACGGCACGAACTGGATTTTTTTTGGCGCGCACGACGGATTGCCAGCTAGTCCGGTTCGCGCCTTGGCGGAAGACACGCAGGGAAGTCTTTTGATTGGCACCGAACGGGCGGGGCTGTTTCAACTGCGTGACGGAAAAATTTCTTCCATGGTCGCGCCGGTCAACGACATTTCCTGCCTGCTGGCCGACACCGACGACGTGTTGTGGGTGGGCACGTCCGGTCACGGTCTGGCGCGCTTCCAAAATGGCGTTTGGAAAATTTGTTCCACGCTCAGCGGTGGCCTGGCCAGCGACAGCATCGGCTATTTGATTGACGACTCAGCGGGCAATTTATGGCTCGGTTCGTATGAGGGCCTGATGCGCGTGGAAAAAAAATCGCTGGCCGACTTTGCCGCCGGCGTGGTGAAAACGGTTTCCTGCCGTACATTTCTGACGCGCGAATGTTCCGCCGGCGCGCAGCCGGCGGCCTTGCGCGCGGCGGATGGAAAATTGTTTTTCCCGACGATTACCGGCGTGGTCGGGGTGAACCCGGCCGATTTGAAACCGGACACCAATCCGCCGCCGGTCGTCATCGAATCCGTGCAGGTGGATGGCGTGGAGCAAAAGACCAACACCTTGAACGCGGCGTGGGATGGCAGCATCTCGCTGACGCCAGACAAAGAACAGTTGGAAATCCAGTTTGCCAGCCTGAATTTCTCCGCGCCCAAGAACAGCGCCGCCGGAACGCGGTTCAAATACCGGCTCGAAGGCCGGGATAAAAACTGGACGGACATTGGCGGCGAGCGCGTCGCGCATTTTGCAAAACTGCCGCCGGGCAATTTTATTTTTCACGTCATCGCTGGCAACGAGGACGGCTTCTGGAACGAGACCGGCGCGTCGCTGTCCGTCACCGTGGAACCGCCGTTCTGGCGCCGGCCACTATTCATCGCGGCGAGCCTGCTGGTTGTGTTGGGCGTGCTGGCGGGGACGATTTATCTGATTTCCACCGCGAAGCTGAAACGCCAGCTCCGCACCGCACGGCAGAAGGAGTTGATCGAACAGGAACGCGCCCGCATCGCGCGAGACCTGCACGACCAGTTAGGCGCGAATCTGACGCAGGTCACGCTGCTTGGTGAAATGGCCGAGGCGGACAAGGATCTGCCCGCCGAAATTGAGCAGCACGCGCAGCAGATCTGCGCCACGGCGCGCGACACGACGCGCTCGCTGGACGAAATCGTGTGGTCGTTGAACCCATCGAACGACACGCTCGAAGGGCTGGCGAACTACGCCTGCAAATATGCGCAGGATTATTTCGCGCTGGTCGGCGTGCGTTTCCGTTCCGAATTGCCGACCCAACTGCCGGCCACGCCGATTCCGCCGGAAGTGCGCCACAATGTTTTTCTCGCGTTCAAGGAGGCCGTGAACAATGTGGTGAAGCACGCGCAGGCGACCGAGGCGCGGGTGAAGCTGCAGTTGGAGCCGGATCAATTTATTTTGACTGTCACCGATAACGGGCGCGGCCTCGGCGACCTTTCCGGGAAAAAACTGCGGAACGGATTGAAAAACATGCGCAAGCGGCTGGCCGACGTGCGCGGGGGATTTGAGATGTCAGCCGGCGTGGACGGCGGAACGGTCGTGCGCCTGACGGTGCCAATTCAAACCTGAATGCAGAATGAAGAAGGAAGAACGCAGAAACAAAAATGAGTTGCTGCAAAATGTTTTTGCATTCTGCATTCTTACTTCTGTCTTTTAGCAAATGCCCATTTCCATTTCCATCGTCGAGGACAACGACCAGCTGCGCGGCACGCTGGCCAAGGTGATTGGCCGCGCGGAAGGTTTTCGCCTCGCCACCGATTATGCCAGCGCCGAGGAAGCGCTCGCCGATCTCCCGAAGGTGAAGCCGGATGTCGTCCTGATGGACATCAACCTGCCCGGCATCAATGGCGTGGAATGCGTTCGCAAGCTCAAGGCATTGCTGCCGCAGACGCAGGTGATGATGCTGACGGTTTACGAAGACACGGAAAATATTTTCAACGCGCTGGCCGCTGGCGCCAACGGCTACATGCTCAAGCGCACGCCGACGAAGGAACTGATCGGGGCCATTCGCGAGATGCAGCGCGGCGGTTCGCCGATGACCACGCACATCGCGCGGCTGGTGGTGCAGTCGTTTCAAAAGGCCGCCGCGCCTGCGGTGTCGTCCCGCGGCGAGTTGTCCGAACTTTCCGAACGCGAACAGCAGGTTCTGGATTTGCTGGCGCAGGGTTTGATCTACAAGGAAATCGCCGAGAAGCTCAACATCGGCTATGAGACCGTCCATACCTACATCCGCCGCATCTATGAAAAACTCCAGGTGCGAACGCGCACGGAGGCGGTGGCGAAATTCCTGCAACGCTGACCAAAACGTCGGGCCTCGGGAATATGTCTTTTGCATATGCAAGATTTGAGCCGGTCAGCAGGGGTTGAATCCGAGCGAAATTTTATTCCTTACGCTTTGGCTTCTTGGCGGCGAGCTTGGCAGATTTTGAGGACGGCGGATCGGCCTAAAATTGATGTTCCAAAAGAATTTCTGAATTCCTTTTTGGTTTTCGCGTAACATCCCGCTTTTCACGGCGGGCCGGCTCGCGTAGGCTGGTTGAAAGAGCAGGCTTGAACACCGAACCTAAAACCAACCGTTGGCCGCGCCAGATCAAATACATCATCGGCAACGAGGCGTGCGAGCGTTTCAGCTATTACGGCATGACCGGCATCCTCGCCGGCTACATCAGCGGCCAGCTCCTCGCCGGCGGTCTCGGTAAAAGCGATGACTACGCCACGACGGTCATCCAGTTGTTCATCTTCGTCAATTATTTCACGCCGCTGCTCGGCGCGTGGCTCTCGGACAAGCTCATCGGACGCTACCGGACGATTTTCTGGGTGTCGCTGTTTTACTGCGCGGGTCACGGCACGCTGGCGTGCAGCGATTTCTTCGGTCCGTCGGGCAAGCTGGCCTGCCTCTTCACCGGCCTGACGCTGATCGCGTTCGGCTCCGGCGGCATCAAGCCGTGCGTCTCGGCGTTCATGGGCGAACAGTTCCGCCCCGACCAGTCGCACCTGATGCAGAAGGCTTACGGCGCGTTTTATGTGGCCATCAACTTCGGCTCGTTCTTCTCGTTCCTCGTGGTGCCGTGGGTGAAGGATCATCACGGCTACAGCCCGGCGTTCGCGGTGCCGGGCATCTTGATGGCCATCGCCACCTACATCTTCTGGCGGGGCAAGAAGCTTTACGTGATCGTACCGACGAACCGCGAGTTGAAGCACGCGGGTTTCTTCAAGGTCTTCTTCACCGCGCTATTCGCCAAACGCGAGGCGGGCCAGGATTTTTGGGCCGCCGCCCGCGCGCGGTTCACCGAGAACGAGGTCGCGGCGGCGCGCTCGGTGCTGCCCATCCTGTTTGTCTTCCTCACCATCCCGATGTTCTGGGCGTTGTATAACCAGACCAATTCCACCTGGGTTTTGCAGGGGCTGAAGATGTCGAACGTCACCGTCTTCGGCCTCAAGGTCGGCGCGGAGCAGATGCAGTCGTTGAACCCGGTGCTGATCATGGTGTTCATCCCGATCTTCACGCTGTGGATTTATCCGCGCATGGGCCGGTTCGCCGCGCCGCTCAAGCGCATGAGCTACGGGCTGTTTCTCGCCGCCGTCGCCTTTGTGCTGATCGCCCTGCTGGAAAAGCGCCTCGAGGCGGGCGCGCAGCTGAGCATCCTCTGGCAGACGTGGCCTTACGTCGTGGTCACGGCAGCGGAAGTGCTCGTCTCGGCGACCGGGCTGGAGTTCGCCTTCCGCGAGGCGGCACCGGAGATGAAAAGCATGATCATGAGTTTCTGGCTGCTCACCATCGCCGCCGGCAGCCTGCTGGTGGCGCTCATCACGGCCTTCCTGCCGCACACGGCGGCGCACAACGACGACGCCTCGGTCAGCAGCGGCCGGTTCATGCTCTACGCCGGGATGATGTTCGGCGTGGCGATTGTCTTCAGCCTCATCGCCAGCACCTACCACTACCGCGATCAGGCGGCGGCGGAAGGGAGATAGCAGCAGGGTCCGGCCAGGCCACCCCGGCGACGAAAGCGGCATGGCATCTGCTGTTTTTGCAATGTGACCGATCCGGTTTTGTGATGACGTTATCAGCCAAATTGAGTTCCGCGCTCGCAGGGGAAAACCCTGATGGGGTGAAATTTCGCTGGCGTTTCCGCGCGGACGGTTTAATGATGAACACATGATTGCGGCCGCTACTCAACAATACGCCTCGGGCAAATTATTTTTCAACTGGTTTGACGTGGCGCTGATTCTCGTGCTGGTTTTCGGCCTGTGGCGCGGACGCAGAAACGGGATGTCCAAGGAATTGCTCCCGCTCATCCAATTGCTGGTGCTGGTCATCGCCGCCACGTTCAGCTACAAGCCGCTGGGCGATCTGCTCATTCGGCAGGGCGTCATTCACAGCGTGTTCGGCCGCAGCTTCAACGAAAGGACCGCCGCCTACGTCTCCAGCTATCTCTTCGTGCTCGCCGTGGTTTGCCTTGTGTTTTCGTTCATCAAGCGGTCGCTCAAGCCCAAAATGGAGGGCAGCAACTTCTTCGGCTCCGGTGAGTATTACCTCGGCATGGTTTCCGGTTTCGTGCGCTACGGCTGCATCGTGATCCTGCCGCTGGCGCTGCTCAACGCGCCGGTTTACACGCAGGCGGACATCGCAGCGGCGAAGGCCTACAGCAACCGCTGGTTCGGCGGCGGCCTGGACGGCTACAGCGGCGATTTCTTCCCGACCCTGAGCGAAGTGCAGACCAGCGTCTTTAAGGAGTCGCTCACCGGGCCGTTTCTGAAGGACGATCTTCCCGTCCTGCTCGTGAACACCGGCGGCCCGGTCAGGACTCCGGTCGTGTCCTTCGGCCAATAATCCGCACGGCGCCGAGCCATGGCCGGTTTTCTCTCCCCTGCCACGCGCGAACAAATCCGCGCCGCCAGCGACATCGTGGACATCATCGGCTCGTATGTGCCGCTGAAAAAGAACGGCGCGAACTTCACCGCGCTCTGTCCGTTCCACAAGGAAAAGACGCCCAGCTTCAACGTCAATCCGCAGAAGCAGATCTTCCACTGCTTCGGCTGCCACAAGGGCGGCGACGTTTTCACCTTCGTCAAGGAATACGAGAACATCGGCTTCATGGACGCCGTGCGCCGGCTGGCCGAGCGCGCGAAGATTCCGCTGGAATTTGAAAATACGCCCGGCGCGCAGGAATCGCGGCATCTCAAGGACCAGTTACTCGACATCCACGACCAGCTCGCGACGCGCTGGCAAAACTGCCTCGCCAACGAAGCCGCCGGCCAGCTCGCGCGCGATTATTTGGACAAACGCGGTGTCTCGGCGGAGGCGATAAAGCTTTTCCGCATCGGAGCCGCACCGGAATCATGGGACGACACGGTGAACTGGGCGAAGAGCAAAAACTTTGACCTCGCCACCGTCGAGAAAGCCGGCCTGATCATCCGCAAGGAAGAAACCGACCGCTATTACGACCGATTCCGTGGCCGGCTGATGTTTCCGATCTGCGACGAACAGGGCCGCGTCATCGGTTTCAGCGGCCGCGTGCTGTCCGGCGACGAGAAGACCGCGAAGTATGTCAACTCGCCGGAGACGCCGATCTTCACCAAGAGCAAAATTTTCTTCGGCCTCGACAAATCCAAGCGCGCGATCCTCGACGCCGGTTTCGCCATCATTTGCGAAGGCCAGCTCGACCTCATCGCGTGCTTCATGAACGGCGTGCAGAACATCGTCGCGCCGCAGGGCACGGCCTTCACCGAACAGCACGCGCGGATGCTCAAACGCTACGCCAACGAAGTCGTGCTGTGTTTCGATTCCGACAACGCCGGCCAAAACGCCACCGTCCGCGCGCTCGACCACCTGCTGGCGTCCGGCCTCGCCGTTCGCGTGGCCGTCGTCCCGTCGCCGCATGATCCGGACAGCTTCATCAAGGCTAACGGCGGCGCGGCGTTCAACGAGCTCATCAAAAAAGCCGAGGGATTTTTTGATTATTATTTGAACCGGCTGTGCGCCACGAATGATATCAAAACTGATAAAGGCCGAATGCTAGTTGTAAGATCAATGCTCCTGGAGCTTCGTAAAACCAATAATCGAATTCTTATTGATAAACACGCACAAAAATTAACGTTTAAATTAGACCTGTCCCTCAACTCGGTCAGGGAAGAATATGTAAAGATTTTAAAAGAAAATTCTAAGAGTCTGGCAAAAAGCGAAGAAATTTTCACGTCTGACGAGAACGTGATAGAGGCAGAAATCCCTCAGCCAAAACCATTCGAACTTCAGCTGTTGAGATTGCTGCTATCACACGAAGAACTTGTGCCTTGGGCGGCGCTACATCTGGACGTGGACTGGATTTTGCATCCACATATCCGGCAGATTGTAGAATTGCGTCTTGCGGCGCAGGAACACGAGACATGGCACAACCTTGCGGAATTTCTCGATATTTGCCAATCAGCAGAGCAGCGCAACCTCATCACCGAGGTCGTCGCTGAAAATCGCAAAATTCCCAATCCCGAAACACAACTTAACGACACGACTTTAAAACTACGAAATCATTTCCTCGACCGGCAAATCAGTGCACTTACGAATAAGTTCAACCATCCAGAAACTAGCCATGATCAAAAAGTGGATTCGCTGCGCGAGCAGTTGAAAATGAAAGACCAAAGGCGTTTACCACTCGCACAATTGGAAAAATAAAACCGGCGCCATCCTCGCGGACGGCACCGGTTCTGGTTTGAATCGGAAGGATTATTTTTATTTATTTCGCGCCCTGGTCAATCCAGGCGCGGATCAGGCCGATTTGATCCGGCGCGAGATCCTTGATGCCGGCCTTGTTGTGCTGCGGCGGCATCCAGCTATCCGGGTCTGGAGTAACATGAGCAACAGCCTTCACCAGCAGGCTGTTGGCGCTGTCACCGACGGTTACAATCTTGCCATGCCTGGTGCCCTTGAGCACGCCTTCGAGCGTGTCCATGTGCAGATGCGCCCTGGCCTTGTCGCCGCTGTGGCATTTGGCGCACGAGGCGTCAAAGATCGGCTTGATGTCCCTGGCGTAAGTCACGCCGGTCTGGGTTGAGGCGGGCGGCAGCGTGGCGGCTGGGGCGGCAGGAGCGGCAGGAGCGGCGGGCGGTGCGTCTTGCGCAGAAGCGCCGGCGGCAAAACTGAAGGCCACGGCCAGCATGGCGAGGGTTAATTTATTCGTATTCATTGTCATTTAATCAATTGAACTGGTTTGGTTTGGTTGCAGTCGCCAAATAAGACGCCAGAAACCGGCAAAAGGTTCAATAATATTTTATCCACCGGACGCGGCTTGCGGTCGGCGCGCGACTGCGCCAACTTTGGCGCGTGCAAAGCGAGAATTTTTCTGACGCCGCGCTGGTCGTGCTCGGCCATGGCACGGAGCTGAACGCCGGTTCCGCCGTTCCCGCCACCCAGCACGCGTCGGAACTGCGCCGCCGGAAAATTTTTGCGGAAGTCCGCGAGGCGTTCTGGAAACAGGAGCCGCAGGTCAAAAAAGTGCTCGCCGCCATCACCGCGCCGCGCATCTTCATCGCCCCGCTGTTTATCAGCGAAGGTTACTTCAGCACGGAAATCATTCCGCCGGATCTCGGCTTTGACTTTCCTGACAACTTAAAACTCAAAATTCAAAATTCAGAACTTTATTACTGCCGTCCTGTCGGCTCGCACGAAAGCATGACCAAAGTGATTCTGTCGCGCGCCGCCGAGATCGTGAGACAATTTCCGTTCCCCCGCGCGCCCAAGCCGGCGGAGACAACGCTGTTCATCGCCGGCCACGGCACGGAGCGAAACGCGAATTCCCGCAAGGCGATTGAACGGCAGACAGAATTGATCCGCGCCCAAAATCTCTATGCCGGCGTCCACCATATTTTCATGGAGGAAGCGCCGCGCATCGGTGATTGTTATGCCATCGCGCAGACCCGGAGCTTGGTCGTCGTCCCATTTTTTATCAGCGACGGGCTGCACGTCGTCGAGGACATCCCGGTGTTGCTCGGCGAGCCAGAACGGCTGGTGAAAGAGCGTCACGCCGCCGGCCAGCGGACCTGGCGCAACCCGACCGAGAAACACGGCAAGCTGGTCTGGTATTCATCGTCCGTCGGCACCGAACCGCTGCTGGCCGACGTGATTTTGGAGCGCGTGCGCGAGGCGGCAAAATGATTTTATGAAAAAACTTCGAATCGGATTTCTGAGCGCCGCCGGCATCGGCCGGAAAAACTGGAAGGCCATTTTCCATTCCGGCAATTGCGTCGTCACCGCCGTCGCCAGCCGTGACGCGAACAAAAGCCGTGAATACATTGACGATTGTCAGTGCGAGATTGCGTTTGCAAAAACACCGCGCACATTCGGCAGTTACGAGGAATTGATCACGTCGCCGGAGGTGGACGCCGTTTACGTTCCCATGCCCACCTGCCTGCGCAAAAAATGGGTGTTGCGCGCCGCCGCCGCCGGCAAACATATCCTCTGCGAAAAACCCTGCGCAGCCAGTATCGCCGAACTTGAGGAAATGCTGTCGGCCTGCAAAAAAAATTCCGTGCAGTTCCTGGACGGCGTGATGTTCATGCACAGCCCTCGCCTTGCGCGTGTACGCGAGATTTTGGACGATGGTCAAAGTGTCGGCCGCATCCGGCGGATCTCCTCGGCGTTCAGCTTTTATCCCGGCGAAGATTTTTTCCGAGACAACATCCGCACCGACGGCGCGCTCGAACCAGCCGGCTGCCTCGGCGACCTCGGCTGGTATTCCATCCGCTTCGCGCTCTGGACGCTGAACTGGCAACTGCCGCGCGCGGCCACGGGAAAAATTCTTTCACAATCCGCCGCGACCGGCGGACGCACGCCTTCGCCCACGGAATTTTCCGGCGAGCTGTTTTTTGACGACGGCGTTACGGTGGAATTTTACAGCTCTTTTCTCACGGGCCGACAGCAATGGGTTCACGTCAGCGGTCAAAAAGGCTGGCTGCGACTGCCAGATTTCGTGCATCCGCTCAACAGCTACGAGCCGGCCTTCGAGGTGAATGAAAAATTCCTCACCGTCGCCAGCGATGTGAAATGTCCGCCGGGCGTTGACCCGTCGCTGCAAGGCCACGCGACGGCGCAGGACGCTCGGATGTGGCGTAATTTTGCAAACCAGATTTTCTCCGGGAAATTGAACGATGACTGGCCGATGTGGGCGCTGAAAACGCAAAAAGTTCTGGACGCCTGCCACGAAGCTGGACGCATAGGAAAAACCGTTGAATTGTGATTCGTTGAATCGTTACAGCGGTTTCCAGCAGCCGGTTCAACGATTCTTGATTTAACGATTCACGAATCCCACTGCATCCGCTATCTTTTCGCCCGTGCAATTTCGGAAAATCACCATCATCGGCGTCGGCTTGCTGGGCGGTTCCATCGGGCTGGCCGTCAAACGCCGGAGGTTGGCGCGCGAAGTCGCCGGCTTTGTCCGACGCGCGGCGAGTTTGAAGGATTGCGAGAAGGCTGGCGCCGTGGACTATGCCACGACGGATTTATTGGCAGCGGTTTCTAACGCCGACCTTGTCATCCTTTGCACCCCGCTGGCGCAGATGCGTTCGCTGGTGCAACAATTTCTTCCCGCGCTCAAACGCGGCGCGGTGGTCACGGATGTCGGCAGCGTGAAGGCCGATGTGGTGCGCGAACTGGAATCCGTCGTGAAAAAATCCGGCGCGCATTTCGTCGGCAGCCATCCGATGGCCGGCGGCGAAAAAATGGGCGTCCTCGCGGCAAAGATGGATTTGTATTCGGGCGCGGTTTGCGTCATCACACCGACAAAAAAATCCAACACGGGCGCCGTCCGCAAGTTGGAACAGTTTTGGCAGTCGCTCGGCGCGCGGATGCTGCGACTGGATGCGGCGCAGCATGATTTACTGGTCAGCCGCTCGAGTCATCTGCCGCACGTCCTTGCGGCGACGCTGGTGAATTTGGTTTTGGAGCCGGCGCATCCGCAAACGCAGGTCGGGTTGTGTGCGACCGGCTTTCGTGACACGACGCGCATCGCGTCCGGCTCGCCGGAAATGTGGCGGGACATCGTCCTGGCCAACCGCAAGAACGTGGCCCGTTCGGTGGAGGCGTTTGTAACTGAGTTGAATAAATTTCAGTCCGCGCTCAAACGCAGCGACGCGCAGGCCGTGGAAAAGATATTTGCCACCGCCAAGCGCCGGCGCGACCACTGGTGCGTAAATTCATCTTAAAACTCGTCGGAATGATGGGAACGCATTTTCATTCGCACGAGACGCGCAGGGTCGCGAATGCAATTTTTAATTTGCGGTAATCGGCGGAATTCGCAGATCATTTTTAAATGGCGTTGCCGGAACTCATCGAAATCGTCCCGCTGGACAAGCCTGTGAAGGCGGAGATCACCGTGCCCGGCTCCAAGAGCATCACCAACCGCGCGCTGATTCTCGCGGCGCTGGCGGATGGCGAGGTCATTCTCAAGGGCGCGCTGTGGAGCGAAGACACGCAAATCATGGTGGACTGCCTGCGTGATCTGGGTTTCATGGTGAACGTCGCGCCGGAGCCGGACGAAATCTGCAACCGCACCATCACCGTTTATGGCACGGGCGGCGCGGTGCCGCCGGGCGGCACGGAGTCGCAGCCGCTGGATTTGTTCGTCGGCAACGCGGGCACGGCGGCGCGGTTTCTCGCGCCGTTTCTGTGCCTGGGCAGCGGCGTCTACCGGCTGCATGGCGTGCCGCGGATGCACGAACGTCCACAGGCCGCGCTGTTTCAGGCGCTGCGCGAACTCGGCTATCGCGTCGAAGCGGAATTCGAGAACGACAAGCTGCCGGTGAAGATTTTTTCAGGCACGGCTGGGCAAGCGCCGGAGTCCATGACCGAATTCATCGCGCGCAAGCAGATTCCGCCGGTGCCGAAACAATGCCGCGTGAGCATCGCAGAAAGCTCGCAGTTTGCGTCGGCGCTGCTGCTGTCGGCGGAAATTGGTGGCTGGGATGTGGAAGTCGAAGGCGAGAACGCGGATGAATCGCCATATGTGGTGATGACGCAAAAATTGATCGCCGCGTTTCCGAAAAAGGGCGGCAAGTTTCAAATCGAACCGGACGCGAGCAGCGGGAGTTATTTCATCGCGGCTGCGAAATTTGTTCATCGGGAAAAAGCAGAAACCTCGGATCCGGCAAAGAAACGCGAAAAACCTGTTGTAGTCGCTCATTGGCCCGATTCCGGATGGCAAATTGACCAAGAATTTCCGAATGTGTTGCGGAGAAGTTTTGGCCATCTGCTACAACTGGCTATGGAAAAAAAAGGAAACATAAACGAGCCATTGCCCATCGAAGAAATTCATGCGCTGCTCGCACCATTACCGGTGACCGCCAAAATCTCAAGGCAACACGATTTAGGTGACAGCATTATGATGGCAATCTGTTTGGCTCCTCGCGACATCGGCCCCGTCCAGTTTATTGATCTCGGTCGCCTGCGGTTGCAAGAATGCGAGCGCGTTTATTCGCTGCGAACCGAGCTGACCAAGTGCGGCGCAAAAGTCGTCGAGGAAGGCGACACGTTGACAGTTTATCCATCAAAGCCCGAAGAATTGCATGGCGCGGAGATCGAAACCTACAATGACCACCGCATGGCGATGTGTTTTGCGATTCTGGGATTGAAAATTCCCGGCATCCGCATTAAAAATCCCGCGTGCGTGAAAAAGACGTTCCCGAACTTTTTCCAGAAATTGGCCGGGCCACCTCCCAATGGCTTGGGCGCGGAAATCTGGGAAATTAAAAACGGCCAGCGCACCCGGAAATTGAGCGGCGACGATTTGTTTGCGGATTAAATGATCATCTTTATCGTCGTCCTCGTGCTCATAAATCAAATTTGAGGATGAGGACGAGGAGGATGAGCAGGATTGAGAAAAACTTTGAACAAGTACCCAATAGTCATCGCCATTGACGGCACGAGCGCGAGCGGCAAGAGCACCAACGCCAAACTCGTGGCCAGGGCGCTCGGCTACGTCTATGTGGACACCGGCGCGATGTATCGCACGCTGGCGTGGCATTGCCTCCAGAAAAAAGTGGAGGTGGACAACGAGAAAACCGTGGCCGCCGCCTGCCGCCGCTGGAAAACATCGCTGGAGTGCGTGGAGAAAAATCATCTGCGGGCGGTGCATCTGCTGGTGGACGGCTACTTCCCCGAAAAGGAAATCCGCACGCCGGAAACCGCCGCTGCCGTGTCGCACGTCGCCGCCGTGCCCAAGGTGCGCGCGTGGATGAAAAAAACGCAGCGCGACTGCATCCAGTTCGGCGACCTGGTGATGGAAGGCCGCGACATCGGCACGAATGTTTTTCCCGAAACGGACTATAAATTTTACCTCGACGCGACGCTGGCCGAACGTTCCGCCCGCCGCGCCGCCGACGGCGTGAATGAAAACCTCGCCGCGCGCGACCAGCGCGACAGCCAGCGCGCCGTCGCGCCGCTGATGATCGCGCTCGGCGCCAAGGTCATCAACAATTCCAGCATGACCTCGGCGCAGACCAGCAAACTGCTGCTGGAAGAAATTCACAAGCTGATGGGAGAAAAGCGATGATGGAGGATTGAAGATGGAGAATGGCAAATCACATCTGCGAAGCCCGCTTTCCATCTTCCATTATCCATTCTCCATCCTCTTTTTATGAACTTGAGCTATCGCATCGGCTGGCTGTGTTTCCGCGCGATGTATGCGGGCTATTTCCGCTGGCAGGTCTTCAATGCCGAACGTGTGCCGTTGCAAGGCGGCGTGATTCTGGCCTCGAACCACGCGAGTTTTCTGGATCCGCCGCTCGTCGGCTCCGGCCTCAAGCGCGACATCAATTATCTCGCGCGTGAATCGCTTTTCCGTTTTCCCGGCATTGGCGCGTTGCTGCGTTCCTGGAATTCCGTGCCGGTGGACCGCGATGGCGGCGGCGCGAAAGGACTGAAAAAAATCCTCGACCGGCTGCTCGCGGGCGGCGGCATCATTTTATTTCCCGAAGGCACGCGGACGATGGACGGCCAGTTGCAGCCGGCGCGTTCGGGCATCGGATTGACCGTCATCAAATCCATGGCTCCGGTCGTGCCGGTGCGCGTGTTCGGGACGTTCGAGGCTTACGGGCGGAACCACAAATTGCCGCGACCTCACCGCGTGATGGTAAAGTACGGCCGGCCGATGAATTTTGAAAAGCTGCGCGCCGAGGCGAAGACCTGCACCAAGCCGAGGCTCAAGGAAATTTACCAGCAGGTCGCCGACGAAATCATGGCGGCGATTGCGAAGCTGGAGCCGAAGGCGGATTAAATCTCACGCAAAGACGCAACGGCGGCTGGCATTGAAAACTTTCTGGACGGCCACGCGCGGTGGGAATAGGGTGGGAACATGAAATCAGAGGATAGGCTGCACAACACATCGTCCATGATCTGTTAGGCGGAATCACACTTATGGAAAGCTTTTACATATCAGGTGGAAAATAGACAAGGGGCGAAATTAGAATAAAAGCCTTGGTCAATTATGACGATCAAGCATTGAAGAGGGGCGACTTTAGACCAAGCGAGCCATTCGTCTGTAAGAAAGATGAAGGAAGAAATCTATATGATTTGGTTGGCTACCAAGACCCTTTCAACTTTGCACTGTCTGACAAAGTTTATGAAGCTATAATTAAGGCAGGATTGAATGGATGGAGAACGTATCAGATTATTATCGAAGGCAGGAAAGAGAAATATCACGGCTTTCAGGTGTTAGGAAGATCGGGAGGGCCAAAAAGGCCGAAGAGTCCAGGATTTATTATTGGCTACGATATTGATCAGAGCACTTGGGACGGGTCAGATTTCTTTATCCCAGACGGAACATTGGGAATAGTCTGCACCGAAAAGGCAAAAGCCGTTTTGGAAGACAAGACATTCACGGGCATTGAACTCCGAAATGTTAAAAAGTATGAGTGGTATTCCGTTTAATATGAGGCCTGTCTGAACAGTGGTTTTGCCGGTAGAGCTTCTGCCCCATGGAACTGTCCACTTTTGAGCATTTATCTTCGCGAACGGGTTAAAAAGGCTTGATTTTTGAGTTTTTTGCCGTTTTAGGCCATTCCTTCCTTTCAGGAAGCCGTGCGGACTCTCCCCCGCGTCATCCAGAACATGTTCGGAGCCATTCCCGACATGTCCGGAGCGACGGAAAACATGTTCTGAGCCGCTCCCGACATCTTCGGAGTCGTTTAGGAAACCACATTTCCATCGCGCAACGTGGCGTTTCCATCGGTCGAAGCCATTTTTCCAGAGGCCGAAGGGGCATTTCGCGTGGCCAAAAGAGCTTTTGCCCGGTGGTTGCTTATTCTGGAGGAAGAGAATGTCGCGCGAAGGTCACGAAGAATGGCCGAAGGGAAAACCGGCACGGCCTTCCCCTGCCCCGCGCCTTTGCGGCTTGGCGTGAGTTTCTTAAATCCCGAGGTCTGCCAGCGTCTTGCTGATGGCGCTGACGATCTGGACGAGGCGCGGATGGGATTTTTCAATGCCGCCCACCGACGAGAGCAAGCCTTGATTGGATAGTTCGCGCAACTGCGGATTCGGTTCGGCGCGCGTAGCTTCGTGTGCCGAGAGCTTGGCAAAACCGGCGATGCTGTCGGCCTGTTCGCCGTGGGTTTTAGAAAGTTTCGCGACCTCCGTCTTCAATGTGCCGAGGAGCTTCAGCAGTTCCTGCTTGCGTTCGTGGCTCACGGAATCCGCGCCGCTGATTTTCGCCTCAATCTCACTGATGGTATTTTCAATCATGTTCCAAGGGAAAGTTACCCTGCGTTTTGATTCCGGCAAACAAAATCACCACCGGCCGACCTTGGGCAGGCGCGGCTGGACGATGTTCCAGATCTCCGCGCAAACCACATCCAGCAGTTGCGCGCCGTTGATGAACTTGACGCGTTGCGGCTCGCCGGCGGCGATGACGCCGTAGCCGTGCGCCACGCGCTCGAAAAATTTCCGGTCGGCTTCCTCGAAACGATCCCGCTGAAGCTCCAACGGCAAGGTGGACTGGCGCGAACGCAGCCGCTCGGCGCTGACCTCCGCCGAAACGTGCAGAAACAAGGTCAGGTTCGGTTTGGTTTCGCCGATGGCAAAGTCGATGACGGATTTAACCTTTTCCAAATCCAGTTGGCGGCCGTAGCCTTGATACGCCGTGGTGGAATCGTAAAAGCGGTCGCACAAAACCATTTCACCATCTGCGAGCGCGGGGCGGATGACTTCGCGGACGATCTGCGCGCGGCTGGCGTTCATCAGCAGAAGTTCGGCCTCGGCGGTCATCGCGTGGTTGTGCTCGCCGTGCTTGAGCGTGTGGCGGATTTCCTCGCCGATGGGCGTGCCGCCCGGCTCGCGCAACAGGCGCACGCGATGGCCGATGCCCCGCAGATGCTCGGCGAGCAGCTTGATCTGCGTGGACTTGCCGCAGCCTTCGGTGCCTTCAAACGTGATGAACAGACCTTTCGACATTTATGATTTGTGATTTACGATTTACGCGCCGGCGAGTGATCAAATCTTTTTCAACTTAATTCCCTTCGGCGTGTCCTCGATGACCCAGCCTTTGGCTTTCAATTCCTCGCGGATGGCGTCGGAGCGTTTGAAATCCCTGGCTTTTTTCGCAACGGTGCGTTCATCGGCCAGCGCCTGAATTTCAGCAGGAATCTCCGTTTCCACTTTCATGCCGACGCCAAGGACGAAATCAACTTTTTCCCAAGAAGCAAGTTTTTCGGCTGCTTCTTTTGCTAGTTTTTCCTTATTTATTGGAATTCCTTGCATCATTTGGTCTTGCACAGCAACGTGGTAAAAAAGGTTGCAATCTCGAACCCAGTCAAACACAGCGGCCCATGCGCGGGAGACATTCAGGTCATCCTGTAAGGCGGCAGAAAATTTTGGAATTAGAAAATCGGCTGGATCGGGTAACGCTATGGTGTCGCCTGCCAGCTCGCGTAACTTGCCCACGCATTCATCAATCCGCGCCAACGCCGTCCTCGCACCACTCAAACCGTCGAGCGTGAAATTAAAAGTCTCGCGGTAATGCGCGGTGAGCAGCAGAAACCGCACATCGCGGCCTGTGAAACCTTTCGCCAGCAAATCACGCAACGTAAAAAAATTTCCGAGCGACTTGCTCATCTTCTTGCCTTCAACGAGCAAATGCGCGCAGTGCAGCCAGAATTTTACGAACGGCTTGCCGGTCGCGCCTTCGCTCTGCGCGATTTCATCCTCGTGATGCGGAAATTTCAAATCCTCGCCACCGAGGTGCAAATCAAAGGTATCGCCGAGCGTCTTGATGCTCATGGCGGAACATTCGATGTGCCAGCCGGGCCGGCCTTCACCAAACGGACTCGGCCAGAAAACGTCGCCGTCGTCCGGCACCCGCGCCTTCCAAAGCGCGAAGTCGGCGATGGATTCCTTTTCGTATTCGTCGGAGGCGACACGCTCGCCGGCACGCATTTCGTCCAAATTTAATTTGAGCAACTGGCCGTAATGGCAGCCGCAGCCTTGGTATTTGGCGATGGAAAAATAAACCGAGCCATCCGCCGCTTGGTAAGCGATACCGCGCGCAATGAGCTTTTCGATGAGCGCGATGATTTCGGGGATGTATTCGGTGGCGTGCGGTTTGACGTGCGGTTCGCGGCAGCCGAGCGTTTTCAAGTCGTCGAGAAAAGCGGCCTCAAATTCTCCGGTGAACTCGCGCAGCGTGGTTTTGTTTTCGCGGACGCGCTTGATGATTTTGTCCTCGACGTCGGTGATGTTCATGACGTGCTTCACCTCGTAGCCGGAAAATTCCAGCGTGCGGCGGACGAGGTCGGCGAAGACAAACGTGCGCCAGTTGCCGATGTGCGCGAAGTCATAAACCGTCGGGCCGCAGCAATACATCCCGACTTTTTTGCCGGCGGGGTCGAGCGGCGTGAATTCCTGCACTGAGCGGGTCAGCGTGTTGAACAGTTTCAAGGCCATTTGCGTCTGCGCAAATTAAACTTCAGGCCGCGAAAGAAAAGGTAAAATTCTCCGGACGGCTGGCAATAAGTTTCATTTGCAGCGGCGGCGGCATTTGTTAAGTTGGATTCGGACACAAAATTTATGCGGCTCTGGCGTTTCATCGCGGTGGTTGGAATCTTCTTCAGCGTGGCGGTCAACGCTGCGCAGGTCGGACTGATTAAAATTAACGGCGCCATCGGCCCGGCCACCGCCAGCTACATCAGCCGCGCGCTTGATGTGGCCGCCGCACAGAACGATGAATGCCTCATCATCCAACTGGACACACCCGGTGGACTCGTGGATTCGGCCTCAAAAATCGTCGAATCATTTTATGCCGCAAAAATCCCCACGGTGGTTTACGTCTCGCCGGCTCCGGCGCGCGCCGGCAGCGCGGGCGTGTTCATCACCATGGCGGCGGACGTGGCGGTGATGGCCCCGCACACGCGCATCGGTGCGGCGCATCCGGTGGAACTGGGCGCGAGTGGCAGCGTGGAAAAAACTGACGATGTGATGAAGCGGAAAATGGAAAATGACACCGCCAGCTTCGCCCAATCCATCGCCGACAAGCGGCACCGCAATGTGGATTGGGCCAAGTCCGCCGTGCTCGAAAGCGCGTCCATCACGGCGGAAGACGCGCTAGACAAGAACGTCATTGATTTCATTGCGGACGACCTACCGGATTTGCTGAATCAACTGGACGGACGCGAAATCAACGGCAAGACGCTTAATACCGCCAAGGCTGCCATCGTGGAAATCCCGATGAATTCATTTGAAAATTTTTCCCAGTTGTTCCTCCGGCCGGAAGTCATGTTCATTCTCATGCTGATGGTAATTTACGGCATCATGGGCGAGTTGAGCAGTCCGGGCGCGATTCTGCCAGGCGTGGTCGGGGCGATGGCGCTGATCCTCGTGCTTTACATGTCGGCGATTCTGCCTGTCAACGTCACCGGCCTCGTGCTGATCGGGCTGGCAGTCATTTTATTTCTTGCCGATGTTTTTTCGCCGACGCACGGCGTGCTGACGACGGGCGGCATTCTGGCATTTTTTCTCGGCGCGATGATGTTGTTCAGCCAGGCCGGTCCCGACTTCGGCTTGTCCTTGAGCCTGATCATTCCCGCCACACTCGTGACGGCGGCATTTTTTATCTTCATCGTCGGCAAAGGAATTCGTGCGCAGTTCAAGCCGGTTCGGGCCGGTACGGAAACGATGCTCGGCAAAACGGTGAACGCGCTTTCGCGGATTGATTCGGCGGACGGCAAGGTGTTCATTGAAGGCGAAACGTGGAACGCCGTGAGCGTGGTGCCGGTGGAAGCCGGCCAACCCGTCGAGGTGACGGGCATCAGCGGACTGACTTTACAAGTGAAACCAAAAAACTAAAAACAAAGAAAAATTATGGAACAACTCATCAACGCAGCCATCAAGTTTGGCCTTGGCCCGATCGTCATTGTCGTCGTGCTGGCGGTCATCATTTTGCCGCAGGCGGTGCGCATCCTGCGGGAATACGAGCGCGGCGTCATTTTCCGGCTCGGCAAACTGCAAGGGGCGAAAGGGCCGGGCATCATTTTTCTCATTCCGATGGTGGACAAGATGGTGCGGATGGATTTGCGCGTCGTGACCATTGACGTGCCCAAGCAGGAAATCATGACCAAGGACAATGTGCCGGCCACGGTGGACGCGGTGATGTATTTCCGCGTCGTGGACCCGAACGCAGCGGTGGTGAAGGTGGAAAATTATTGGAAAGCCACTTCGCTCATCGGGCAGACCACCTTGCGCAGCGTGCTCGGCCAGTCGGCCCTGGACGAACTGCTGTCACAGCGCGACGTCATCAACCAGAAATTGCAGGAGATCATTGACAAACAGACCGAGCCGTGGGGCATCAAGGTCACGGCGGTCGAGGTGAAGGAAGTGTCGCTGCCGGACAGCATGAAACGCGCGATGGCCAAGCAGGCCGAGGCCGAACGCGAACGCCGCGCGAAAGTGGTGAACGCCGAGGGCGAATTCCAGGCGGCCGAAAAAATGGTGCAGGCCGCCGCGCTCATCGCCAAGGAGCCGATTGCGCTGCAACTGCGCTATCTCCAGACCATGCGCGAAATGGCGAGCGAGCATAATACGACGACATTCCTGCCGCTGCCGATTGACTTGTTCAGCGCGTTTTTGAAAAAATAGGCCATGCCGATTTACGAATACGAACTGTGCGATGGTGAGTGCAAGATCTGCGGCGGGACGTTCACGTTGAACCGCCCGCTGTCGACCAAGCCGTTGACGAAATGTCCGGCCTGCAAAAAACCGGTTCGCAAGATCATTTCCGCCTTCAGCACGCCGCACAAGCTCAAGCCGCTGTCCATCTCGGACGCCAAGAAATCCGGGTTTCAGGTCTATAAAAAACTCGGCAGGGGCGAATACGAGCGGCAATGACCGCCGGTTGAAGGTTGAAAGTAACAGGTTCGGCAAAAGCCAGCTTCCCCCTGGCCGGCAAAAGCCGAATTTCATTTTGAATTCTTTTTTGACGGCGGTTGTCCATTGTTCTAGCGTATAAGGCGCAGATGTATCTATTTCCATCCAGATTGATGCTGACGCTGGCGTTGGCGGCAATGGCGTTTTCCGCAGCGGCACAGCAGACGATCATCTTTTCCAAACCGGCGGATTTGTCGGCGGACAAGGCCAATTCCTTCCTGCCCAACACCGAACACCACTCCGGCGATTACAACGCCCCGCATTCATTGTTCAATGATTACACGCCAGACCTGCCGCTGCCCCGGCCGCTGCTGCTGGACAACAATGACGCCTCGGTGAAGGACGCCCTGGACAAGCGGAAAAACTGGACGTTGCTGACGCCGGAGCAAATTCTCGGCATCCAGACGCCGGAGGAGGTTCTCGGCGTGCCGGACCGGACGGGTGAAAAGAAGCTTTCGCTAGAGGAGCAGTTTTTGCTGCGCGAAAGCCGGGAATCGGCCGGGGTGGCCACCAACGGTCTGGGCGACAATGCGGCCTGGCGTGTGCTGACCGAAGAAAATCCGTTTACCGAAATTAACAAGGACGATGAGAACAACCCTTTCCGCGTGGCGCCACAGAAAATGCAGCCCGGTGTGAAATATTTCAAGCAGCTTTTGGGCGAGCAAAATCCGGGCACCGGGCCGGATGAAAAACCGAATTCACCGTGGAACAGTGTTTTTGCCCTGCCCAGCCAGCCGAAGCAGACGCCGGATCAGCTGGCCGACATGGAACGGTTCCGGGCGCTGATGGAACCGAGTTCCCCGCCGGAGCAGACGCCGGTGCCGACCCGTTTTTCCGTGCCTGAAGCGCCCGCTGCGGATCCATTTCTCCAGCCGGTGCCGGTGGTGAATCCAGCGGGACAGGACATCTCACCGCTGGAAAACGCTTTTTCCCGCCCCGCCGGCATCAAGCCGCTGCCGGGCATCAGCACCCTTCCGCCCACACCGGTCGTGATCCGGCCAAGCTGGCAGGCGCAGTTGCCGCCGTGGATGACAGCCGGGCCGCAGGCGCACAATCCCAACGGAGGTTTTTAGTAGGCGGACGTGCCGAGCATGACCTGCTCGAGCGTGGAAATCCCCTCGCGCGCGCGATCCAGCGCCACCATGCGCAGCGTGTGCATCCCCTGATTGACGGCCAGCTTGGCCATTTCGCGCGTGCTGGCGCGGGAGATGATGAGTTTGCGAATCTGGTCGGAAATGGTCATCGCCTCGATGATCGCCAAACGGCCGACATAGCCGGAATTTTTGCAACGATCGCAGCCGCGGCCGCGGAATAGCTGCACGCCGTCGAACATCACCGGGTCAATGCCGAGGTCTTCAAACATCTTCGCCGGATACGTCACCGGTTCCTTGCAGTGCGAACAAATGCGGCGCATCAGGCGTTGCGCGCAGGAAAGAATCACCGAGGACGAAATCAAAAATGGCGCGATGCCCATGTCGTCGAGACGCGCGATGGCGCCGGGCGCGTCGTTGCAGTGCATCGTGGAAAGCACCTGGTGGCCGGTGAGCGCCGCCTCGATGGCGATTTCCGCCGTCTCGGTGTCGCGGATTTCCCCGATCATGATGATGTCCGGATCCTGGCGCAAAATTGAGCGCAGTGCGTTGGCGAAGGACAGCCCTATATCCTTTTTGGTCGGCACCTGGTTGATGCCGGGAATCTGAAATTCCACCGGGTCTTCCACGGTGATGATGTTCCACTGCGGATTGTTCAGCTCGTTCAGCGCGGAATAAAGCGTCGTGGTCTTGCCGGAGCCGGTCGGGCCGGTGACAAGAATCAAGCCATGCGGCGCGTCAATTGCGCTCTTGAACTGCTTGAAGGTTCCTTCGTCGAGGCCGAGCTTGTCGAGGCTGGCGGACAAATTAGTTTTGTCGAGGACGCGCAGCACGATTTTTTCGCCGTGGACCGTCGGCAAAATCGAGACGCGCAAATCGAAATCCCGGCCGCTGACCTTGACCCGCATGCGTCCGTCCTGCGGCAGCCGGCGTTCGGCGATGTCAAGATTCGACATGATTTTGAACCGCGAGGCGAGCGCGAGCTGCATCTGCTTCGGCGGCGGCGTGGCGTCCAGCAGCACGCCGTCAATGCGGTAGCGCAGGCGCATCACTTTTTCAAATGGCTCCAGATGGATGTCGCTCGCGCGGTCCTTGATGGCCTGGAGCACAATTAAATTGGCCAGCTTGATCACCGGCGCTTCCTCGCTGGACGCGGCCAGCTGATCCAGGTTGACTTCTTCCTGGGCTTCCCGGACCGACTCGATGGTGTCGGATTCGCCTTCGGCATCACTCCGCTTTTGCGCGTCCTGAATGATGTCCTCCATCGAGCCGGTCTTGGCGGCGTCAATGGCATTCAGTTTGTCGGTGATGGCTTTTTCCGAGGCGATCAGCGGCGAAATCTCCAGCTTGGTGATGCGCTTGACGTCGTCGAGCGCCATCACGTTCAACGGATCGGCCATCGCGAGGAACAATTTATCTTCCAGCCGGCTGACGGGAACGACCTTGTGGTTGTGCGCCATCTCGCGCGGCAGCAGCTCGATCACTTCGGGCAGAATATTGATGCGCGCCAGGTTGATCGGCGAGACATTGAGCACGCGGCCCATGCTGACGGCCAGGTCATCGGGGCTGACATACTGCTTGTCTTTATCAATGAGCAGTTTTACCAGCCGGGCGCCTTCTTTCTTTTGGCGCTCCAGCAGTTCCTCAATCTGGTTCGGACTCAACAGGCCGTCCTCGACGAGGGCGTCGGCGATACGTTCCGCAAATGATTTTATTTTAGCCATGGTCAGCGGAAGGCTTTGCGCAGGTTGGCCACGATGTCGTTCGGCGGCGTAATATACCACAGCAACCGGTGCGTGGTCGCCTCGGCGAGTTCCTTCGCCGCCTGCTGGTTGAACGGATTCGCCGTCGCCACCAGGATCGCCTTGCTCATGCGGTCGAACGGCAGCACGCACCAGCGCCGGCAGACGTCCGACGGAAACCCGCGCGCCAGATCCATTTCAATGTCGTAACGGTCCAGCGGCAGATACGCCACGCGCGATTTGTCCGAGATCAGCCGCAGTGATTTATCAATCATCATAATCCCCTTCTCATGCAGCATCTGGATGAACGGCTCCACCGGGTCGGTCGGCGCCAGCGACAAATCCACATTCCGCCAGCACAGGTCAAAATCCCCCGCCGTGATCAGCTTGCTCTCGACATAAATCTTATACATCGTCTTGCGACCATCATCCACTTCTTCCGCTGCCGCCGTCCGCGCCTTGCGCCGCGTGATCATCGTGGTGTCCGACACCGACGCCATGGACACCGCATCGTTTGCCGGCTGCACCACCGCGCTGCTCGCCTTGTCCTCGATCTGCCGCAATGCCGCGCGCACATCCGCATCCTCCGGCCGCCGCTGCAAGACCGTCTCATATTCCAGAATCGCCGACGACAACTGGCCCTGCTGCAGGTAACCTTGCGCAATCCGCTTGGACGTATTGATCACGTCATCCTCGCGTCCGAGCTTCGAATAGGCCTCCTTCAGGATTTCCAGCGACTGCGTGTCGCCCGACTGCGACTGCACAATAACCTCGAACATCTCAATTGTTTGGAGCAATTGAGCTTCCTCACCTGGGTTTAATGTTGGCGTCGCCATGCTTGGAAAATCAGCAAATTCGCTGCCAAGTTAATTGGCTCCCGCCGCCAACGCAACCCAAAGAAAAAGGCCAAAGCCAATTTTCATTTCGCCGCCCGCCGCTTCCTGCTAAAACTTTTGCAGGTGGATTTACCCAAACCAGCCATGTCTCCGGTCACCGGCGAACGCCTCGTGCGCTTCGTCGGCGACAAAATCCTTTTCGCCATCAACGCCGGCAAAAATTTCACCGCGCCGAAAAACTGGTCGGCCCGGCTCCGCACCAACCTCGGCCGCGCCGCCGCGCGCCGTCAAGAAATCATCTCCGCCCACGCCGGGCAGGCCGTCGTCGCCAATTCTTCCTGGCGTGATGTGCCGATGCAACCCACTGCCGACGGCTGGGCCATCGAACTGCCGCTCGCCGAGGTCGGCTACTTCCAGGCCAAGGCATATCTGCTGGACGAGAAAAACTGGCAGCACTGGCCCGACGGCTCCGATGTGGGCATTTCCGTCCATCCCAATTTCACGCGCACCGCCAATACCATTTACTGCGCCTTCACCCGGCTTTTTGGCGCGACCAAAAATCTCGCCGCGACGGCTGATGAAAAAATGGAGGCCCAGCTCAAGTCGCTTGAAGCGCAAGGCTACGCCACCCTGCCGCCGTCCGGAAAATTCCGCAACCTCACGCGCCAGTTGCCGTTCATCGTCAACCGGCTGGGCTGCCGCATCATTCATCTGCTGCCCGTGCATCCGACGCCGACGACTTATGCGCGCTTCGGCCGTTTTGGCAGTCCGTATGCCGCGCTGGATTTGACCGCCGTGGATCCCGCGCTCGTGGAATTTGACAAGCGCACCACTGGCATTGACCAGTTCTGCGAACTGACCTACGCCGCCCATGCGCTCGGCGCGCGCGTGTTCATTGACATCGTCATCAACCACACCGGCTGGGGCTCGACCTTGGAGGAAAACCACCCGGAATTTTTCCTGAAAAATCCCGGCGGTGAATTTGCCAGCCCCGGCGCGTGGGGCACCGTCTGGGAAGATTTGGTGGAACTCGAACAGCACAACGTCAAGCTGTGGGACCTGATCGCCGACTCGCTCATCACCTGGTGCCGGCGCGGCGTGGACGGCTTCCGCTGCGACGCCGGCTATAAAATCCCCGCGCCCGCGTGGCAATACATCGTCGCCCGCGTGCAGGAGGAATTTCCCGAAACCATTTTTCTCCTCGAAGGTCTTGGCGGCTCGTGGGACGCCACGGAAATTTTGCTGACCGAAGGCGGAATGCAATGGGCCTATTCCGAGCTGTTCCAAAATTATTCCGGCAAGGAAGTCGCGTGGTATCTTGACTATGTCAATCGTCAAAACGAACGCGTCGGCAACTACGTTCATTATTCAGAAACCCATGATAACAGCCGGCTCGCGGACAAGGGCCGCACCTGGTCGCTGCTACGAAACCGCCTGTGCGCGCTCACGAGTCCAAGCGGCGACTTTGGCTTCACCTGCGGCGTCGAATGGCTCGCGACGGAAAAAATCCGTGTCCACGGCAATACTGGTTTGAACTGGGACGCCGCCGACAACATCGTTCCTGAACTCGCGCAACTGAACCGGCTCATCTCCGACCATCCGTGTTTTTTCGACGGTGCCAAACTCACACGCCTCAGCGCGCCCGATTCGCCGGTCTATGCCCTGCTCCGCGAATCCGCCGAGGGCAAGGATTGCGTTCTGGTTTTGGTCAATACCGACGTTGAAAAAGAAAACCCACTGACGCTGGCTGCCGCCGATTTCAAATTTCAAATTTCAAATTTCAAATTTGACCTGCTCGGCCAGAATATCCCGAAAGTTTCCGCGACCAAAGTTGAGAGCGTATTCACGCTCGCGCCCGGCGCAGTGTTCTGCCTCGCGCCGGCCCTCAAGGCCGCCGGGCTGGGCGGCGACACTTATCGCCGCGCCCGCGCCCAGGCCGCCTGGGCATTGGAATCATTGAGCAAAATCATTCCCGCCGAAACCGTGGACGGACTCGACTGGCACTCGCTCGCCGATCAAGTCGCACGTTCGCCCAAGAATTTTCTTGCCGCCGCCAGCGAGTTCGCCGCGCGCGGCGCCGGCAGTCCCCTGCCCGCTTTGCTGACCGAAGTTGAAGCTGGTAAAGTTTTTCCGCGCGTGGTCACCTGGAGTTTGCTCGACGCCCGCCGCGTCACGCTCGTCCCGCCCGGCCACTGGCTGCTGGTCGAGGATTCCGCCCCGTTCCGCGCGATGCTGGAAAGGCAGAATGAAGAAGGCAGAAGGCAAAATCCGGCGGTTCACGTCCAGTCCATCGCCGCCGGCGACTATCATTTCGCCTGTTTTCCGCCGCAGACATCCGCCGCTGAATCAGAATTGACCTTGGAGCGTTACGCCACCACTTCGCAAAAAGTTTTGGCGACCATCCGATTTTTGGCAGCCGAACTGGCAATCCCAACTCCCAACTCCCAACTCCCAACTCCTGACGCTTTGGTTTTGCTGACCAACGGCCTCGGCGGCATGGCGCGGCTCTGCGTGGATCTCGGCCGCGTGAATTCTAAATATGACTGCGCCCTCGGCGCGAATTTGAATCCCACGGTGCCGGTGGACCGCCACGTTTTTGTGAAACGCCTTCGCGTCTGGGTGAACGCCGACGGCTTCCTCTCGCCGCTCGACTTCAAAAATCTCGTGTCGTTCAACGCCGGTTCGCCCGCCGTCTGGAATTTTCTGGCAAATGCCGGCGACGGCCGCACGTTGGAAATCGAATTGCGTGCGGACATGGTCGAAGGCAAAAACACAACTATGTTTCATTTTAGTCGCCCGACCAAAAAACTGGCGCGCGGAAAACAGTTGCCCGCCGATGCCGATGTGCGCCTGACCGTGCGCGTGGATATCGAGGACCGGAATTTCCACAGCGAGACCAAGCGCAACCCCGGCGCGGATTTCCACTTCGCGTCCAACACGCACGTTTTAGCCCAACTCCCAACTGCCAGTTCCCAACTGCCAAAGACCGGATTTGCCTTCACGCCTGCCGCCGACCGCCAGCTCCGCGTCTTTGCCGACGTGGGCGAATATCATCCGCAACCGGAATGGTGCGAGAATATTCCGCATCCGGTCGAGCAGACGCGCGGCCAGACCGGCAGCGGCGATGCCTACAGCCCCGGCTGGTTTGAACTGCCGCTGGCTAAAGGCGCGGACGCTACGCTCATCCTCACGGCCGAAACGGGTGAAATAAAAAGCGGAAAGCGGAAAGCGGAAAGCGGAAGTGCGGCAAATGATTTCGCCAGCCTGCTCGAACGCGCCGCCCGGCAATTCGTCGTGTGCCGCGACGACGGCAAGACGGTCATCGCCGGCTATCCGTGGTTTTTGGACTGGGGCCGCGATTCCTTGATTTGCGCGCGCGGACTGCTCGCGGCCGGCATGGTGGATGAAGTGAAGCAGTTGTTGCTCACGTTCGCAAAATTTGAAAAGGACGGCACGCTGCCGAACACCATTCATGGCAACGACGTCTCCAACCGCGACACCTCCGACGCGCCGCTGTGGTTCGCCATCGTGTGCGAGGAGCTGGCCGAAACTAAAAACTTAAAACCAAAAACTAAAAACTTTTTTGCCACACCCGTGGTCGAAAATGGCCGGACCATTCGTGACGTGCTGACGAGCATCGCCGAGAATTATGCGCGCGGCACGCCCAACGGCATCGGCATGGACGCCGATTCCGCGCTGATCTGGAGCCCGAGCCACTTCACCTGGATGGACACGAATTATCCTGCCGGCACGCCGCGCGAAGGGTATCCGGTAGAGATCCAGGTCTTGTGGATCCGCCTGCTGCGGCTGCTCGAAAAAATCTGCGAGCCGGCGGCGCGGAACAAATGGCACGACCTCGCCAACCACGCGGCGGCCTCGTTTGAAAAACTTTTCTGGCTCGAAGCCCAAGGCTGGTTCGCGGACGTCCTGATCGCCGGGCCGCGCGTCATCGCGCGCGACGCCACGGCGAGCGATGCGCTGCGCAGCAACTGCCTATTCGCCGTCAGCCTCGGCCTGGTCACCGGCGAACGCGCGCGCCGCTGCGTCGCGGCCGCGGAGAAATATCTCATTGTGCCCGGCGCGCTGCGCTCGCTCGCGCCGCTGCCGGTGGCCGTGCCGCTGCCAGTTTATCGCGACGGTCATTTGCTGAACAATCCCAGCGAACCTTACTGGCCGCGTTACGAAGGCGACGAGGACACGCGCCGCAAGCCCGCCTACCACAACGGCACCGCGTGGACGTGGACGTTTCCGACCTTTTGCGAGGCGCTGGCGCGCGTGTGGGATTTCTCGCCGGCAGCCGTGGCGGTGGCAAAAAGCTATCTGGGCAGTTCCGAACAAATCCTGAACGACGGCTGCTTGGGGCAGATTCCTGAACTCCTCGACGGCGACACCCCACACGCCCAGCGCGGCTGCGACGCGCAGGCCTGGGGCGTGACCGAGGCGCTACGCGTGTGGAATTTATTGTCAAATACCGGCAAGTAATTTTGACCAAATTACTTTTCTTCGTGTCTATTGCGGTGAATTCGTGGTTTAATCTGTGAAAATGAAACTGTCGCTGTTGACCATTTTGCTGGGGGCCGGACTGAGCTTGCCGCAATTTTACGGGCTGGCGCGGCCCAAGGATTTTGCCGCCACCGTCCGCAAGTTTCCGCGCAATTACGCCGCCGGCATCATCCTGATGCTGCTCGCCACGGGCTGGTTCGTCTGGATCGTGAACAACGAGCCAATCGCGGATTTCGCGGCCTACAAGCCGGCGATGCTGGCGGGCTTCGCGGCGGTGGGCGTCCTGTCGTGCTTTTTTGTGCGGGATTTTCTGGCGGTGCGCGGGCTGGCGGTCGTGCTGCTGCTGCTCGCCAAGCTGATGGTGGACACCGGCCGGCCGCATCTGGGTGATTCGCCGTTCGTCCTGGTCATCCAGACCTGGGCCTACGTCATGGTCGTTGCGGGCATCTGGTTCACAGTCACGCCGTGGAAATTGCGCGACTTGCTGGAATTCGCGACGGCCAACGAGACTCGCGTCCGCATCGGCAGCACGATCCGGCTGGCGTTCGCGCTGTTCATCATCACGCTGGGCTTGACGACCTTCCGGGGGATGTGAAATGAACTTGGGCGATTTCCGCGAAGATTACCGGCGCGGCGCGCTGGATCGCGCGGCGCTGGCAGCGAATCCGCTGACGCAGTTCGAAACGTGGTTAAGCGACGCGACCGGCGAGCAGTCGCAAAGCCGCTGGCGGAAAATCGGCATCGCGCTCTTCAAACTTTGGAGCGCCATCTGCAATCACCGGCCGGCCGACATCAACGCGATGACGCTAGCGACGGTGGATCCAACCGGCCGGCCCTCGACGCGCACGGTGCTGCTGAAATCCGTGGACGAACGCGGATTTATTTTTTTTACGAACTACGAAAGCCGCAAAGGCCGCGATCTGGCGGATAATCCCAACGCGGCGCTGACGTTTTTCTGGCCGGACCTGGAGCGGCAGGTTTGTGTCGCAGGCACGGTGACAAAGCTGCCGGTGGCGGAATCGGAGGCGTATTTCAAGAGCCGTCCGCGCGGCAGCCGGCTCGCGACCTGGGCTTCCAACCAAAGCGCGGCGGTCCCCGACCGCGCCGCGCTGGAGGCGAAATGGCGGGAGCTGGAATCAAAGTTCCCGCATGAAATTCCATTGCCACCGAACTGGGGCGGATTTATTTTGCAGCCGGAAAGGATTGAATTCTGGCAGGGCCGGCCCAGCCGGCTGCACGACCGGTTCAGCTATGCGCGGCACACGGACGGTTCGTGGCAGATTGAAAGGTTGTCGCCATAGCCACAACCGGCAGGAGGCGGTGTGTCGGGCGGTTGGATAATCAGAGGTTTTATGAAATGGCTTAAATTGTCGTCAGCAATCATATTGGCACCGAGCCTTGCGCTCAGTTTGACAATCCTTCAAGAATTGCAAGCGGATGAACCACCGGCCATGCCAATAACCAACGCTCCCGCCGAAAACCACTTTCGGGATGGACTTTGGGAAATGTCCGCCGGCCAGGGTGTCATGTTCTCGCCGTTTTTGGCCGTCCATAACCGGCCCGAGCTGAACTACACGCTAACCGAAATCCAACTGGGCCACATGCTGACGGACATCCACGGTTCCGATTTCTGGCGCGGCAACGTGGAGGCGGCCGGCAGTGCGTTTGGCGGCGGGATTTTTAACGGGCGGGGCAGTTACGTGGCGGGAGGGACGCTGTGGTTGCGTTATAATTTTGTGCCACGCCTTAGACATTTTGTGCCGTTCGTGCAGGCGGGAGCCGGGCTGACAGAAACCGACCTGGACCGCCAGATCGAGGGACAGAATTTCAACTTCAATTTGAACCTGGGCGCCGGCACGAGATATTTTTTCAAGCCGAACTGGTCGGTCAACCTGGAATGCCGCTATCAGCACATCTCCAACGCCGACTTGTCGCCCCGCAATCTCGGCGTCAACGCGATCGGGCCGATGCTGAGCCTCTCCTACTTTTTCTGACTAAAATTTATAGGTCAGGCCGCTGACAATTTTCAGGTCGTTTTTCTGGTAGCCAGAGGCTGGCCGGTTGGCGTAGTTGTCATCCAGGCAGGTGGTCAGGCTGAGCGTCCGGGTGATGGGCGTTTCCAACCCAACTTCAAAATTCACAAGAAAGTTGTCCAGCAGGTTCAATTGCGGCAGCAGTTCCGCAGTTTGCCAGACGCGGGCGTGGCCGTCGAACTTGTGCTCGAAATGCTCGGCCAGCCGCACCGTGGCAAACGAGTCGGATTTGCCGCCCAAGCGTTCATCCTGGTAGCCGACGCCGGTTTCCGTCGTGAGCGTGGTGTTGGTCTGCTTGATCAAATAATAACCCATGCCAGGACCGAGGTTGACGCGGTAATCCACGTCGGCAATGAAATCACGCAGGGCGTTGGCGCGGACATAGGTGTAAAATTTCTCCGTGATCATATGGTTCCACTGACCGGAAGTGTGGTAATTGTTGACGTTCTCTTTCGAATCCTGGCTGCCATAAGCGCCACCAAGGCCGACCACGAAATCATCATTGGTCGTCTTTTTTTCGCTCTGAAATTCACCATTATACAACAGCGTATGGCTGTTGCCGCGCGTCAGGGTCATGCCGGCGGTGATGGAACTCAGCCACGGATGCCCGACCGGAGCCGGGGGGCCAAAGATGACTTTCGGCCCCGGTGCCAGTGCCTGCACAGCCGCCACAATGTTGGTGACGGTCACAATGTTGGTAATCACGACCGTGACATAATTGGTCACCGTCACGACATTGGTTTGCGCCGAGGACGAAAACGCCGCCAAGATGCCGACGGCAACCAGGATGCGTTGGCCGGCAATAATTAAACGGGACAAAAACGAAACCGTTCCTCGATCTGATAGCGAGATTTTACACCTCATTTGACCTCGGACGGCTCGACCGCATCTTCCTTGTCCTCGCCAATGACCGGCGCGATGGCCTGCAGCTTGTCGCCGGCGTCAAGATTCACAAGTTTCACTCCTTGCGTGTTGCGTCCCGCTTCACGAATGCCTTGCACCGGAATCCGCACCATCTGGCCACCCGTGGTGGTCAACATGATTTCGTCGGTGTCGCGCACGGTGAGCGCGCCAACCACGCCGCCGGTTTTGTCGCCGGTCTTCATGGTGATGATGCCTTTGCCGCCGCGCGACTGGGCGCGGTATTCGTCAAAGCCGGTGCGCTTGCCGATGCCATTCTCACCGGCCACGAGCAGCGCGGCGTCGGGAACAACAATCGTTGCGGCGACCAAGGCGTCGCCCTTTTCCAAACTGATGCCGCGCACGCCGCCGGCGGCCCGGCCCATTGAACGCACGTCGGCTTCGCTGAACCGGATGCTCATGCCGTCCTTGGTGATCAGCACCACGTCGTCGCCAGGATCTTTCACGTCGTCATTTTCCACGATGCTGCCACGCGTCAGTTTCACCTCAATCAACGCGTCGCCCGTCTCAATGCCGATGGCGATGATGCCGCCCTTGCGGACGTTGGAGAATTCATTGAGCGATGTTTTTTTTACCGTGCCTTGCTGCGTGGCGAAAAATAATTCACCGCTTTGCGACCACGTCACGTCGTTTTTTTCGGCATCGGTCTTCGACAGAATGCGGATGAGCGCGGTAATTTTTTCGTCCGCTTTCAATTCCAAAAGATTCGCGATGCTGCGGCCTTTCGCCGCGCGGCCCATGTCCGGGATTTCATGCACGCGCTCGACATACACGCGGCCGGAATTTGTGAAGAACATCAGATAGTCATGCGTGCTGGCGGTGAAGAGATGCTCGACAAAATCGTTGTCGTCCGGCGTTTCACCCTCCTTCGTCGTCATACCGATGACGCCTTTGCCACCGCGCCGCTGCGCGCGATACTGGCTGACGTTCGTGCGTTTGAGCAGGCCGTTGTGCGTGAGCGTGATGATGACGCCTTCATTCGCGATGAGGTCTTCAATCGCGATTTCACCTTCGTCCGGCACAATTTCCGTTTTGCGCGGTGTCGCATGCTTTTCTTTGATCGCCCGGAGTTCGGCCTTGATAATCGCCATCACGCGCGATTCTTTCGCCAGAATGTCCAGCAGGTCCTTGATGACCTCGATCAACGCCTTGTATTCCTTGTCAATCTTGTCAATTTCCAGCCCGGTCAACTGATACAGGCGCAGTTCCAAAATCGCGTCCACCTGCCGTTCGGTCAGGGCATAGCGACCGGCCTCCAGACGCGCTTCGCTGCGGATCAAGATGCCCCACTTTTCCACCTGCGCCCGCGACCACTCGAAGGCGAGCAGCTTCACGCGGGCTTCGTCGCGCGTCTTGCTGGAGCGGATGATGTGGATAAACTCGTCGAGATTCGAGAGCGCGATGAGATAACCTTCCAGCAGTTCGGCGCGCTCCTCGGCCTTGCGCAATTCAAACCGGGTGCGGCGCAAAATCACTTCGCGGCGATGCTCGATGTAGCACTGGATGATCTGCTTGAGATTGAGCGTCTTTGGCCGGCCATGGTCAATCGCCAGCGAGTTGACGCTGAACGAAACCTCCAGTTGCGTGTGCTGAAACAGTTTGGCGATGACGACCTTCGGCGTGCCGTCGCGTTTCAATTCAATGACAAGGCGGCAATGCTCGTCCGACTCGTTGCGCATCGCGGAAATTTCCGTGATGATCTTTTCGTTAACCAGATTCGCGATTTGTTCTTCGAGCGCCGCGCGGTTGACGTTGAACGGAATTTCCGTGATGACGAGCTGTTCGCGGTTGCCCTTCATCTCCTCAACGCCGATGCGCCCGCGCAGCTTGAGGCTGCCCTTGCCGGTGGAGAAATAATTCTTGATGCCTTCGACGCCGCAGAGGAAACCGCCGGTCGGGAAGTCCGGTCCCTTGATAAATTTCATCAGCTCCGGAATCGTGATGTCCGGCCTGTCAATCTGCGCGCAGATGCCATCCACGACTTCGCCGAGATTGTGCGGGGCCATGTTCGTGGCCATGCCGACCGCGATGCCGGTGCCGCCGTTGACGAGCAAATTCGGAAATGCCGCCGGAAACACCGTCGGCTCGGTAAGGCGCTCATCGTAGTTCGGGACGAAATCCACCGTGTCCTTCTCCATGTCCTGCATCAGCGCCGCGCCGAGATGCGTCAGCCTCGCCTCGGTGTAACGCATCGCCGCCGGCGGATCGTTTTCGACGGAACCAAAATTACCTTTCCCATCAACGAGCTTCTCGCGCATCGCCCACGGCTGCGCCATGTGGACGAGCGTCGGATAAATCACCGCCTCGCCGTGCGGATGATAGTTGCCGGAGGTGTCGCCGCAGATCTTCGCGCACTTGATGTGCTTGCGTCCCGGAAACAGCGACAGGTTTTCCATCGCGTAAAGAATGCGCCGTTGCGACGGCTTGAGTCCATCGCGCACGTCGGGCAGCGCGCGCGAAATGATCACGGACATCGAGTAGTCGAGGAACGAGTTCTTGATCTCGTGCGCGACATTGATCTTGGAAATTTTCTCGCCCTGCGTGTATGCACCACCGCTCGGTTGTTGCTGCGGTGCGGGTGGAGTCGTCGGTTCAGTTTCGTCTGGCATGGTGCTGTCCTAAAAAATTATGGCCCGTGATTAAACGTCAAGGTTGCGGACGTTCAGCGCGTTGTCCTCGATGAACTGGCGGCGCGGTTCAACTTCGTCGCCCATCAGCCGCACAAACATTTCCTCCGCCTCAATCGCGTCGGTCAGCTCGATGCGCAGCAGCTTGCGGTTGACCGGATTCATCGTGGTCTCAAATAGTTCCTTTGCATCCATTTCACCCAGACCCTTGAAGCGATACATCTGGATGCCTTTCTTGCCGACGGTCTTCACGCCGTCGAGGATTTCCGGAATCGAAAACAGCGGCGTCACCGTCGCGCGCTCGCCTTCGCCCTCCGTCAATTCAAACAATGGCTTGTCCTGCGCGGCGTAATGACTTACTTCCAAGTTCTTTTTAGAAAGTTTGCCGAGCAGATCCGTGATGGCCTTGCCTTCGAGATGTAGATCAGAAATTTTTGCACGCCGCGTCGGACCATCTTTCTTGCGCGTCTCGGTGTCGCCATTGAACAGGTCGCCGTTCGCCAGTTTAAACGTCTCCAACTCGTCGTTCGTGATGAAATAATGCAAGGTGTCATCGTTGCCGTCGCGCACCTTCACCATGAACTGAGGCAGCGTGCCGTCCTTCGCCCGTTGATCAACGTAATGGGCAAAATCACCGCCAAGCCGCTTGATGTAGGTCGCGTGCTTGTCGAGCGATTCGAGCAGCGTGAGAATTTCCTCAAGCTGCTTCGGCGTGAATTCGCGGCCATCCGCGAGATTTTTCAACTTCACTTCTTCCGTGCCGTTTTGCAGGAGGATGCGGTTGAGCTGCACATCGTCGTCAATATAATCGGTCTTTTTCTTGCGCGTGATCGAGTAAAGCGGCGGCTGGGCAATGTAGACAAAGCCTTGCTTCACGAGCTGCGGCATCTGGCGGTAGAAAAACGTCAGCAGCAGCGTGCGGATGTGTGAGCCGTCCACGTCGGCGTCGGTCATGATGATGATTTTGTGGTAGCGCAATTTTTCAAGATTGAACGCGCCTTCACCCTCGCCGTCGCCGATGCCCGTGCCGATGGCCGTGATCATCGTGCGGATTTCATTGTTCTGAAGCACCTTGTCCAGCCGCGCCTTCTCGACATTGATGAGCTTGCCACGAATCGGCAAAATCGCCTGAAACTTCCGGTCGCGTCCCTGTTTGGCCGAGCCACCGGCGGAATCACCTTCGACAATGTATAGCTCGGTGTTCGCCGGATCGCGGTCGGAACAATCCGCCAGCTTGCCCGGCAGACCGCCGCCGGTCAGCGCCGATTTGCGGACGGCTTCGCGCGCTTTGCGCGCCGCCTCGCGGGCGCGAGCGGCCGTGAGCCCTTTATCAATGATGCGTTTCGCCACCGGCGGATTCGCATCGAAATAAGCCATCAAACCTTCGTAAGAAATCGAACCGACAATTTTTTCCACTTCCGGCGAAAGCAACTTCACCTTCGTCTGCGATTCAAATTTCGGATCACTGTGCTTCACCGAAATCACCGCCGTCAAACCTTCGCGCACATCATCACCGGTGATCTGCGGATCTTTTTCCTTCAGCAACTCGTTCGACTTCGCGTATTGATTGATGGCGCGGGTGACCGCGCTGCGGAAGCCGGAGAGGTGCGTGCCGCCATCGGGATTGTGAATCGTGTTCGTATAGCACAACACCTGGTCGTTATAGCTGTCATTGTATTGCAGCACGACCTCGACGTGGACTTCGATTTCCTTGTCGTCCAATTTTTCCTTCATCTCCTTGCGGAAAGAAATCGGCTTGGGATGCAAAGGCTCCTTGCTCTTGTTGAGCTGCTTGACGAATTCCTCGACGCCGTTCTTGTAGTAAAAAACTTCCGGCGCAGCCGCCGTCTGCCGTTCGTCCGTGAAGGTGATTTCCAAACCCGAATTGAGAAACGCCAGCTCGCGCAACCGCTGGGAAATGATGTTCGTCTTGAACTCCGTCGTCTCGCGGAAAATTTCCGGATCCGGCATGAACGTGATCAGCGTGCCGGTGCTTTTGGTTTTGCCAATGACATGCAGCTTCTGAACCGTCTTGCCCCGCTCAAATTCCATGTGATGAACCTCGCCGTCGCGTGACACCTCAACCTCAAACCATTCACTCACCGCGTTCACGCACTTCGCGCCGACGCCGTGCGTGCCGCCGGAAAACTTGTAGCCGCCCTGGCCGTATTTCCCGCCCGAGTGCAGCGTGGTCAAAACCAGCTCCACGCCCGGCAGTCCGGAATCCTTGTTGATGTCCACCGGAATGCCGCGCCCGTTGTCGCGGATGGAAATCGAACCGTCCACATGGATCGTCACCTCGATTTTGTCGCAGTGGCCGGCGAGATGTTCGTCCACGGAATTATCCAGCACCTCGCTCACGCAATGATGCAGCGCGCGCTCATCCGTGCCGCCGATATACATGCCGGGCTTTTTGCGGACGGCCTCCAGCCCCTTGAGCTGGCTCAACTTGGAAGCGTCGTAATTGCCATCGGCAATCCGGGCAGGCGACGCGCTTTTTTCATCAGGCAAATCAGAAATACTCGACATAATTATGGTGCAATTCCGGCTAAATTTGGACTCGTCAGCGAATGCGAAAAAGATATGAAAATCCGCCCGTTTCCACAATGCGAAACTGCGCTTTTTTTGGGTGAAAAACACCATTAGTTGTGGGCGTTTTTCCTTGCCAACCAAACCTGTTGTGTTTCCCCGAAAACCAGCCTTAACCGCATTTGCGCACAAATCCAACTCGCTTTTTCCGGCGGCAAACTTTAATTTCGGTGGATGGATTTGATTGAAAAAAATTTCTCCCATCCCGACCAATTTGTCCGCCGTCACATCGGCCCAAACGCCGCCGAAACCAGTGAGATGCTCGCCCTGCTCGACCACAAAAATCTGGATCAACTTATTGACGCCGCCGTCCCCAAAAAGATCCGGCTCGGCAAAAAATTAAACCTGCCCGCCGCGCGCAGCGAATTTGACGCGCTCGCCGAACTTCGCGGGATCGCCGGCGAGAACAAAGTTTTCCGTTCATTTATAGGCCAAGGTTATTACGACACAATCACGCCGCCGGTCATCCAGCGGAACGTCCTCGAAAATCCCGGCTGGTATACCCAATACACGCCCTACCAGGCGGAAATTTCCCAAGGCCGTCTCGAAGCGCTGTTGAATTTTCAGACGATGGTCAGCGAACTCACCGCGCTCGACATCGCCAACGCCTCGATGCTCGATGAGGCCACGGCGGCCGCCGAAGCGATGACGATGTCGCTTCGGCTCAAAGATGGCCGCAACCTTTTCTTCGTTTCAGAAAGCTGCCATCCGCAAAACATCGAAGTCGTCCGCAGCCGCGCCGAAGCACTCAAGATTGAAGTGGTCGTCGGCAACCATGAAACCTTTGCGTTCACCGACAAGGTTTTCGGCGCGCTCGTGCAATATCCCAACACGTTTGGCGCGATCCACGACTACTCCGGCTTCGCGGACAAAGCCCACGCTGCCGGCGCGATGCTCATCGTCGTCACGGACTTGCTCGCGCTGACACTCATCAAGCCGCCGGGCGAATTTGGCGCGGACATCGCCGTCGGCAGCGCACAACGCTTTGGCGTGCCGCTCGGCTACGGCGGCCCGCACGCGGCATTCTTCGCCACGCGCGATGAATTCAAGCGCCAGATGCCCGGACGCATTGTCGGCGTTTCCAAAGATTCGCGCGGCAAACCCGCGCTGCGCCTTGCGCTCGGCACGCGCGAACAGCACATCCGCCGCGAGAAAGCCACGAGCAACATCTGCACCGCGCAGGCGTTGCTGGCAAACATGGCGTCGCTTTATGCCTGCTATCATGGGGCAGAAGGTTTGAAGAAGATTGCAAAGCGTGCGCACATCATTGCCGACCATTTTGCAGGGGCAGTCATGGCAAATGGTTTCACTGTGGATTACGCCGAGTTTTTTGACACGGTTGGAGTGGAATGCAAATCAACCGAGCAGCGGGATGAAATCCTTCAGCAAGCAACTAAACGCTGGATCAATCTGCGCTCACACGGAACAAATTTGATTTTGGTTTCGTTCGATGAGACTTCGGGCGCCGCGACCTTGGCTGAATTGATTTCTATTTTCACAGGCAAGCCCGATGAGCCGGTTGCTTTTGAAAAAAAACTGGAGGAAATGGAGCTTGGTTTCCGCGACCAATTCAAACGCACCTCGCCATTTCTCCAGCATGCCGTTTTCAACCGCTACCACTCCGAAACCGAAATGCTCCGTTACATCAAGAGGCTTGAATCACGCGACCTTTCGCTCACCGCCTCGATGATTCCCCTCGGCTCCTGCACGATGAAGCTGAACGCGGCGGCGGAAATGTTTCCCGTCTCATGGCCGGAGTTTGCGAAGATTCATCCGTTCGCACCGCTTGGTCAGGCGCGCGGCTACCAGATTCTTTTCCAGAACCTGGAAGACTGGCTCGCGGAAATCACCGGCTTCGCGGGAATTTCGTTGCAGCCCAACGCCGGTTCGCAGGGCGAATACGCCGGGCTGCTGGTCATTCGTGCCTATCACGAATCGCGCGGCGAGGCGCATCGCAACGTCTGTTTGATTCCCACATCCGCACACGGCACGAATCCGGCCAGCGCCGTCATGGCTGGCATGAAAGTCGTCGCCGTCGCATGCGACACGAACGGCAACATTGATGTTGCTGATTTGAAATCCAAAGCTGAAGCGCACAAAGCTGATCTCTCGTGCTTGATGATCACTTATCCCAGCACGCACGGTGTGTTTGAGGAAACCATCCGCGAGATTTGCGAGATCATCCACGCAAACGGCGGCCAAGTTTACATGGACGGCGCGAACATGAACGCGCAAGTCGGCTTGACCAGTCCCGGCTTCATCGGCGCGGATGTCTGCCATTTGAATCTGCACAAGACATTTTGTATTCCGCACGGCGGCGGTGGTCCCGGCGTCGGACCGATTGGCGTGGCGAAACATCTCGTCCACTTTCTGCCGAGCCATCCGGTGTTCACCTCGCGGCTCGAAGAAGTGGATCATTCCAAGCAGCACATCGGACCGGTCAGCGCCGCGCCGTGGGGCAGCGCCAGCATCCTCACGATTTCGTGGATGTATATTGCGATGATGGGCGCGGACGGGCTGACCGAGGCGACGAAGTTTGCCATTCTGAATGCGAATTACATTTCCAAGCGGCTGGAAAATTATTTCCCGACGCTCTACCGCAGCAACGGCCTCGTCGCGCACGAGTGCATTTTGGACTTGCGCGCGTTCCATGCCACCACCGCCGAGGACGTGGCGAAGCGGCTGATGGATTATGGCTTTCACGCGCCGACGCTTTCGTTTCCGGTCGCCGGCACGCTGATGGTGGAACCGACCGAAAGCGAATCGAAATATGAACTGGACCGTTTCTGCGACGCGATGATTGCCATTCATGCGGAAATGACCGCTGTGGAAAACGGCTCTGCCGACGCGAAGAACAACCTGCTCAAGAACGCCCCGCACACGGCGGATCAAATTGCCAGCGACAATTGGAACCGGCCTTACTCGCGCGAACAGGCGGCGTTTCCGGCAAAGGACTTGCACGACTACAAATTCTGGCCGCACGTCAGCCGCGTGGACAATGTCTTCGGCGACCGCAACCCGGTTTGCTCCTGTGCGGGCATGGAGAGCTATACATCTTAAGCCAAGAGAATGACAAAATCTGGTTGGTGATAATGGGCTTGAAAGTGGATGTTAAACGATAGTTAATGAGTTATTCATCGCCATGAAAATTACCGACGTTTTGCGGGCGGAACACGCCGTGTTTCACAACCTGTTCGACCATATCGAGGCGACCGTGCCCCGGCTCAAGACGCTGGCGGAGGTGAAACTGCTCGCCGCCGTCGTGGAAGAAGTCCATGGGCCGCATTCTAAGACGGAGGACGACCTGTTCATCGAACCGCTGGAGCCTTACTTCGATCAAATGGGACAGCGCGAAACATTTCACGACGAGCACGAACACATCGAGGCGGCGCTGCTGAAGGTGCAAAAGGCCAAGACGTTCAAGGACGCAAAAAAAATCCTGCTCAACGCCATCGCCGCGTCGCGCAAACATTTCGACAAGGAAGAACGCATCGTGTTTCCGCTCGCCGAACGCGTTCTCAAGGCGAAAACCTTGAGCGAACTGGGCAAGCAGTGGCTGCACCGCCGCGAGGTGGACGAGAAATAATCAGGCAAGCTCAATTCCCACCGGGCAATGATCGCTGCCTAAAACCTCCGGGCGGATGAAGGCTTTTTTCAAGCGCGGACGCAGCGAATGTGAGAGGAGAAAATAATCAATGCGCCAGCCAACGTTCCGTGAACGCGCGCCACTCATCGGGCTCCACCATGAGTAATGTCCCCCGCCCTTCTCAAATTCGCGGAACGTGTCCACAAAGCCGGCGCTCACAAACGCGGTGAAGCCGTTGCGCTCCTCGATGGTGAAGCCGTGGTTGCGGACGTTGGCCTTGGGATTCGCGAGATCGATTTCCGTGTGCGCCACGTTCAAGTCGCCGCAAAAAATAACCGGCTTTTTCTGCTCCAGCTTTTTTAGATAGGCGAGAAAATCCTTGTCCCAGACCTGGCGGTAAGGCAGCCGCTCCAGTTCGCGCTTGGAATTCGGCGTATAGACGTTCAAGAGGAAAAAATCTTTGTATTCGGCGGTCAGCACGCGGCCTTCATTGTCATGCTCGGTGATGCCAAGGTGCGGTGTGACGTTGAGCGGACGTTCCTTCGTGAAAATCGCCGTGCCGGAATAGCCCTTTTTCTGCGCGCAATTCCAAAATGTCGCATAGCTCGCCGGCCAGAGCTGCTCCACCTGGTCAGGCGTGCATTTGGTTTCCTGCAAACACAGGACGTCGGGCTTCTCGGCGTCGAGAAATTCCAGAAAGTTTTTCTTCAACACGGCGCGCAGGCCGTTGACGTTCCAGGAAATCAGTTTCATTTCGCTTGAAAAACAATCACGCTCAACGGCGGCAGGTTGAATTCCGCCGACTGTTGCTGGCCGTGGCACGGATGACCTTGGGCGATGACGCCACCCAAATTCCCCTGGTTGCTGCCGCCGTAAATTTCCGCGTCGCTGTTCAAGGCTTCCTTCCATTTGCCGCCGCGCGGCAGGCCGATCCGATAATTGGGCCGCGGCACGGGCGTGAGATTCAAAATGACGACGGCTTGCTTTTTCCCGTCCGCCGTCTGCCGCAAAAATGAGAGCACGCTGTTCTCGCGGTCGGTGCAGTCAATCCAGTTGAAGCCCGCGTGATCATAATCCGCCTGCCAGAAGTCGGGCGAGTTTTTATAAAGCCGGTTCAAGTCCGCGACAAATCTTTGCGCGCCGCGATGGAACGGGCCGGCGTCGAGCAGCCACCAGTCGAGCTGCGCGTTTTCATTCCACTCGGAGCGCTGCCCGATTTCGCCGCCCATGAACAACAATTTCTTGCCGGGGAACAGCCATTGATAACCGAGCAGCGTGCGGAGATTGGCAAATTTCTGCCAGTCGTCGCCGGGCATCCGTGTGATCAGCGAGCCTTTGCCATGGACCACCTCGTCATGCGAAAGCGGCAGCACGAAATTTTCGTTGTGATGATAGAGCATCGCGAACGTGAGGTCGTTCTGGTGGTATTTGCGATGCACCGGCTCGTGGCCAAAATAGCCAAGCGTGTCGTGCATCCAACCCATGTTCCATTTGAACGAGAAACCGAGGCCGCCGAGGTAAGGCGGGCGCGTCACCTGTGGCCAGGCGGTGGACTCCTCGGCGATGGTCATCACGCCGGGAAATTCCGTGTGCGTGATGTGGTTGAATTTTTTCAGGAATTCGATGGCTTCAAGATTTTCGCGGCCACCAAACTGGTTGGGAACCCATTCGCCTTCCTTGCGCGAATAATCGAGATAAAGCATCGAGGCGACGGCGTCCACGCGCAGGCCGTCAATGTGAAAACGTTCGCACCAGAACAGCGCGTTGGCGACAAGGAAATTGGAAACCTCGTTGCGGCCAAAATTAAAAATCAGCGTGCCCCAGTCCTGATGCGCACCCTTGCGCGGGTCTTCGTGCTCGAAGAGCGCGGTGCCGTCAAATTTGGCCAGCGCCCATTCGTCGCGCGGAAAATGCGCGGGCACCCAGTCCACAATCACGCCGATGCCAGCCTCGTGCAGCGCGTTGACAAGATATTGAAAATCCTCCGGCGTGCCGAAGCGGCTGGTCGGCGCAAAGAATCCGGTGACTTGATAGCCCCACGACGGATAAAACGCGTGCTCGGCCACGGGCATCATTTCGACGTGCGTGAAGCCGAGGCGCGTGACGTATTCGACGAGCGGCTTCGCCAACTCGCGGTAGCTCCACGATTCCGTCGCCGTTTTTTTCTGCCACGAGCCGACGTGCATTTCATAGACGCTCATCGGCGAACGCAGCGGGTCGCGCTCGCGACGCATCTTAAGCCAGGCGTCATCGCTCCATTTGAATTTTTTGGTGTCCCAGACAATTGCGGCCTGCTTGGGTGCAACCTCGAAGAAAAATCCGAACGGATCGGTATTCAGCTTGATGTGACCGTGCGCGTCACGGATCTCGAATTTGTAGTGCGCGCCCTGCCCCACGCCGGGAATAAAAATTTCCCAGACGCCGGATGCGCCCAGCAGGCGCATGGAATAAACGCGTCCGTCCCAATTATTGAAATCGCCGACGACGCTGACGCGTTGCGCATTCGGCGCCCAGACCGCGAAGCTGGTGCCGTGGACGCCGTCAATGATGCGAAGCTGCGCGCCGAGCTTGTCGAAAATTTTCCGCTCATCGCCTTTGCCGAATAAAAACAAATCCGCCTCGCCCAGCGTCGGCAGAAACGAATACGCATCGCGCGTGCGGCGCGTGTGGCCGGCCTTGTCCGTGATGACGAGGTCATAGGCATAAACGGCATTCGCCAACGTGGTGACGCCTTCAAAAACATCGGTCTTGGGAATGCGCTTCAGCTCGAACTGCGGCTTGTCCTTTTCATGCACCGGCTGCACCTCAACCTTTTTGGCGTCCGGCAGCAGCGCGCGGACGACGATGCCTGACTGGTCGCCGAGCGGATGCATGCCCAAAAGCGTATGCGGCGATTGATGGGTCAGCTCGACCAGACTGTGAAGTTCGTCAGGCGTCAGAATCATGCTGCGACTTTAGCAAAGCCAATCCAGCAAGGCACGACAAAGAATTGCCACAACCATAAATTTCTATTTCTCCGGAAAAGCTGAACCCTTAAAAGAAAAGAGGCCGGACACTACTCCGGCCTCTTCCAACAACACATAAATTTTTGCTGACGCACTACCGTCAACGAGTAAAGAGTAACACATCCGGCAAGGCCCGCCTGTCACCATTTGTGGGGACAACTGGTGATCGGGAGTGTGCCCTTGACGTAGGCAGATAGTGCGGGAAACTGAATGTTTATGCGGTCGGAAGCGGGCTAATTCAGACGCGGATTTTTGACGGCCTTTTTGGGCTTGGATTTCTTCGGCAGCGGCGGCGCGGAGAGGATGCGCCGCGCAACATCTTCAAACTTCATTCCCTCGGTTCCCCTCAATCTCAAATCAATGGCTTTTGGCATGGCGTTTTGAATGTGGCTGAAACCAGCGGCAAGTCAAGCAGACGGTTTTGGCTTTACCGGCTGGCAATTTGCCGCTTTGATTTTGCCATCAAAGCCAAAATCCAAATCCCTAGCGACCAAGACAAAACCCTTGAGGAATTGGTGGAATTGCAATTGCAAGGGAAAAGCCTGAAATTTAGGCGCGGTTTTTATAGGTGGTATTTTAAAAACCGAATGGACAGGAAACTAGGCAGGCCAGCATCAGACGCGGAAATATTGACGAAGCAATAATCGGCGAAAGAACTTCAAAATATGACGCGGCCAACGCGGATCATGGTGTGACCCAGTTTTAACTGGGTCACACCACTTTTTCTTGCGCGCATTTATTGCGGCATTCTGCATTGAAAGAATTGTGAATTGATCCATTTGTAAATCCTCTGACTTCCCGTCATTTCTGGCAATTCAATTTGCGTTCGTCAGGGGCATACTCCCGACTGGTGATTTCCGATTTTTGGAGTTTTTCTAAAATTTCCGTTACCTGCCGCCGGTGGATTTCAACCGGGCCTTCGGACCAGATCACGAAGTGGGAGCGAGCGATCTTCTGCTCCACCGGCAGCTGGGCCGCGATGCGCTGGCGGATTTGTTCCGGCGTCCAGCCGCGGGCGACCAGACGCTGTTGCTGGGCGGCGGGCGAACAGGCCACGCAAATGATATTTTCAAAATGGTTTTCCGCCGCCGTTTCAAACAGGAGCGGGATGACGACAAGGGCCAGCGGACAGTTTTCTTTCCGCCACAATTCAACCTGGGCGAGCCAGACGGTGCGGGTGCGCGGATGCAAGATGGCCTCGAGCTGCTGGCGGGCGGTGACGCTGGCAAACACCATTTGCGCCAGCAGGTCGCGGCGGAGGCTGCCATCGGGCGCCAGCATGGTCGCCCCGAAACAGTCGCGGATTTCAGCCAGGGCAGGCTGGCCGGGCTGGACCAACTGGCGCGCGATTTCATCGGTGTCAATGACGCACGCTCCGAGTTGGGAAAAGAAAGCGGCGCCGGTGGATTTGCCCATCCCGACGCCGCCGGTCAGACCGCAGAGTTTCATGATGCCAGATTACGGCCCGTCCACCGCGCGATAGAACAGCATCGGGTAATTGGTGGCAGTGAAGGAATTGGTGAACGGAACTGTGTTGGTATAAATCGAAATCCAGTTAAGCAGGTTGGTGGAATCCTGAATGATCACGGACTGGCCGGACGAACCGGTCACCGTCAACTGGAAGGTGTGCGTGCCGGCATTATAGCTGGGCGTCAGGACCGGTGGAACCGAGTTGGTGACCACCACACTGAGGGTCGCAAAGCCGTCCGCCGGATTGGCGTCCGGCGTGGTAGCGCCGGCCGTGGCATAATTAAGAATGGTTCCCGGTGAATCTGGAATCACGGTGAAGACGAGCTGCGAACCGGCATTGGTGGCCAGCGTGCCGACGTTCCAGTTCAACAATTGCCCGTCATGGGTCACCGAGGCGGGCTGGCTGTTGGAAACCACGGTCACGTCCAGCGGGAGGGTGTCGGCAACCAGCACATTGCTGGAAGTGGACGGGCCGTAGTTGGTCACCGTCAGGACACAGGTCAAATAATTGCCGACGAAAACCGGGTTGGGCGAGGCGGTCATCGAGAGCGCGAGATCGGCGGAATAACCAACCGGGCTAGCCGAGGTCAGGGTGAGAATCCAGCCGTTGGAAACGGTGCCGGAGTTGAGGAAATTGTCGTCCAAGACAAACAGGTGCCAGGTGCCGTTGGGATTGCCCCCGTTCATGGCGCTCAGCGTTGATCCATAGGGCGGCAGCGGCGCCGACAAATGCGTGAAGGTGTTGGTGACGCCCACCGCGGTGAGGGCATTGATCAAATTCGTGCCGTTCGGCGTGCCCAAGCCGGTACACAGGTCGTAATTGTTGGTGGCGTAAAACAAAGTCGGGCTGCCGCTCCAGGTGTTGTTGCCGGTGGTGGTGTCGTGGAAGCAATTTGTATAGGCCGGACTGTTGGCGATATTATAAATGGCCGGATTAAGAAAACCAATGGCTGCATGGCCGTTGTTGGTGGCCTGCTGGTTTACCATCGCCAGAAAGCCAGCCCAAAGCGGCGTAGCGCAACTGGTGCCACCCACGCCGATGTATTCCACACCGCCATCCGCGATCACAAAAACATCATCCCCCGTCAGGGCGACATCGGGGAAATTGCGATAAGTTGTCGAGCCGCCGCGGGCGGTCATGTTGATGTTCGTCTGCCAGCTCGGGATTGGATAATAGCTGCTGTATCCGCCGCTGCTCCCGACGCCGTCGTAAGCGGGACCATAACGAACATCCCAATTCCAGACGGTTTCTGAGGCATAGGAAGCCCCGGCTCCATTCATGGTCAAAGTGGTTCCCCCAACGGACGTGACATAGGGACTGTCAGCCGGGGTTCCGGGAAAGAACGGATTATCAATCAGGCCAGGCGGATAGGCATCGAAGTCAGTGGAAGCCGTAAAATAAGTCTGCCCTTGCAAAGCCATCTGCTGGAAAATCTGATCGGTGGTGGCACTGGGACCACCCGACCACGACCATGAACTGCTGATCTGTCGTGCTGAATTGTCGGTGGCAATCCGGTTGAGCACGTCGTTCGGAAAAAAGTTATTCGGATTGCCCTCATAAACGACCATCTCGGACAGGGCCGGATCCATGGACACCACCATTTCAATATCCAAGGACACTTCCACTTCCCCACCGTTGCCGGTCGGCACGCCGTTGAAACCATCCAACAGGACATTTTGCAGCGGTATATTCGTCCGCACAGCCAGATTTTCGTAGGCGGTGATGTCATTGGATAAATAACCGTCAAATTCCACCAAGGCCACCGTCTGGCTGGCACCGTTGAGCGACGTGCCGGGAACATAGGCATTTCTAAAGTCATTGCCGATATAAGTGCCGCCCGGGCCGGAACCGGTCGTCGCACCGGGTGTCGGCGACGCTGCAGAACCGGCAGATTGGGCCGGTATGACGGCAGACTTGCTGGCAGATTTAAGTTTGTAATGCGAATACGGCCGGCGTAAATCATCCAAGCCACCGACATCCTGAATCGGCAATCCCGCCGGCACGGACGGCTCCCTGTCCGGTGCGAAAAAGTCGCGGTTTTCGGTCGGGTGATGGTAAACGCGGAGGTTGACTTGGAACGCATTTTGAATGTCCGCCGCTTTGCCGGTCACGTCCAGCAACATCCGGTTCGAATATCGGCCGGTCACGGTCAACCCGTTCACTTTCGCAAAATTGACAACCATCTCATAGTCCTGAATGGTCGGTCCAAATTGCGCGGTGAACTCCTCCGGCGTCAGGAAGTGGTGATAATTTGCGCTGGCCGGGTCATAAATCTGTTCGAGCAGGTTTGTCAATGCTTCCCGGTTTCGCAAGGGCAATCCGATGGCCAACGACAGACTGGTGGCCGACGACAGGCTTCCCTTCGCCTGCAACTGCGACACAATCGCCGGCTGATGGCCCCGCAAGGTGATTCTTGCCGAATCCGCCGCACGGCTCGAAAAAATTGATGCTGGAGACAGGATGAGCGCCACGACCAGCGTCAGAAATGCCGTTTTCGTAAGGCAGTCTTTCAAAATTTGAGGAGCTTTAAGCATGACCATCACCGGAGTTAATTGTTCTTTAATCGTTTTCATGCCGGTTCAGGGGAAAGTGGTTACGGAATTAGTCCTGCTTGGCTTGTAGGTGCCGGTCACCAGCACATTGGTATTAGACAGGGAATTGGTCGCCGCGTCATCAAACGTCAACGTGATCTTGGTAACTTTTCCATTCCCTTCGTTCGCCATGAGGAGGGTATCCGGCCCGGCCGGCGAGACCACCAGCGCCTCAATGTCCGGTGTCCAGCCATGGTAAAGGTTGGTCAAAGTCACCACCGATTTGACAACCACGCCGCCCAAATTGGTGACAACAATGCTGGACGGATAGGGCGAGGCAATCGTGTCATCATTAATAATGATGCCGTTCGTATTGTAGAAAGTGGTCGTCCAAGTGCCCAGCGTGTAGGTGAACACCGCCGTGCCGAGGTTGTTGGTGGCGCTGTCCTGCAAGTGGAAAGTCGCCGCAATTGTCTGGCTGTTCGTGCCGCTGGCGGTGAAGGTAAAGGGCCGGGACGTCGAAGATCCGCCTTCAATCAAGTTGCCATAATTCTGGGTGGCCGTCCCATTGGGCGAGGTCGGCGAAGAAATGCCATTGGTCGCCAGCAGGGTGGCGGACAAGTTGGTGACATTGTTCCCGCCGCTGGCGCGCAGCGCAAACAACAGGGTCACGGTTTCACCCGGATCAATCAGCCCATTGTTGTCGGGGTTGCCGCCCGGAGCGAAGGTGGAACCCGCCGGCACCACCAAGCTGCCGCTATTGTCATGAATCGTAAGCGTCGCGGCATAAGGCGCGATCAAGATGCCGTTCGTCGGGCTCGACAACTGCAACAACACCGTCTTGTCCGGCTGCACCGTCGTGTTGGCAATCACGATCACGGCGAAGGTCTGGCTGGTCTGGCCGTTGGTGAAAACCAAAACTCCATTCGTCGCAAAATAATCCGTGCCGGCCACGGCCGAGCCGTTGGCGGTGGCAAAATTGACGGTCGAAGTGATGTTGGTATTGTCCGTGCGCAGGACGGCTATGGCGGCCGAGACGCCGGTTTTCAAAACCGTGTAAACGGGGCTGGAGAAGCTCAAGCCGGAATTGTTGTCCACAATGGTCACCACCTGGTTGCTCGGTGCCACCAATTGTCCGGGTGCCGTGGGGCTAGACAGGCTGACGGAGAAGCTGCGGTTGCCCAGCACCAGGCTGTTATTGATGATCGGCACACTGATCAGGTTTGTCCCGATGCCGTTGGTGAAGAACAGCACACCGCTCGTGGCCTGATAATCCACGCCCGCCAGCGCGGTGCCGTTGGCGGTGGCATAATGCACGGACATCGGAACCGTATTGGAATTGACCAGCACCGGTTCGACGGCGGTATTGGTGGTAACCACAGGAATGAGGGCAATGCCGACGTTTTTGCTAAAGCTCGCCGCCGAGTTGGTGAAGCTCACGCCGGCGTCGGCGTCCTCGACCACCACCAGCGTATTGCTGGGACTGCCCAAAACCGTGCCGGCTCCGGGGTTGGACAACTGCATGGTCAGATTTAAATTGCCGGTGACCTGCGGATCATAAATGAGCGGCAGCGAAATGGCCTGTAGCGATTCGCCGACAGAAAAATTCAAGGTGCCGGAAATCGTGTTGTAATTCACGCCCGGCTGGGCGGTGCCAGCGGTGGTTGAATAATTCACCGAAGCGCTGCCGCTGGTGCCGCCGATTCGCTGGACAAAGATCGGAACATCGCCATTGGTTTCCCGGACATAATTCGTCGCGTTGAGAAAGGCGAAGCCGGTGTTTGTGTTCAAAATGGTGAGCGTGGTGTTCGTCGGCGCGGTGAGCGTCGCGCCGCCGGTGGGATTGGACAAAACCACGGACAGGCTGACGGGACCTTGAACAATGCTGCTGTTCACCAGCGGCACGACCACTGATTCGGATGTCACACCACTGCCAAACGTCAGCGTGCCGGAGGTGGTGACATAGTTGAGGCCCGGCAGCGCCGTGCCTTGAACAGTGGTGTAAGCCACCGAGACCGACCCGGAAGAACCGTTGGTCCGCAACACCGGGAGATAGGCATTACCATCGCCCGATCCCGCCGTGTAATTGGTGGCACTGAAAGACAACTGGCCCGGCGCCGACACCGTGTCAATGATGGTCAGGATCGCGTTGGAAGGCGAAGTCAACGTCGTGTTGACCGCATTGCTCAACACCAAGGCGACCAGTTTATTTCCCTCCGGCAGGCTGTTGTTGATGATCGGAACCTGAATTTGCGCATCCGTCTGGCCGGGATTGAAGGTCAGCGTGGCATTCGTCGGATAATAATCCGTACCAATGACTGCAGTGCTGCCGTTGGTGGTCGTGTAAAAGTCCACGGTGCTGGTATTGTTGGTGCCGCCCTGACGCTGCACATCAATCACCGCCACACCGGTCGGCGTGTTCTTGGCCTGCGTGTAAAACGCAGAGGAGAAAGCCACCGCGCTGTCAACATTCACAATGGTCAAGGTGGCCGTCAGTTGATCGCCGAGGCTGGCCGGCGGCGTCGGATTGGACAATGCCAGATTCACCGTCAGATTCGGCGTGACCACAAAGTCATCCAGCACCGGAACGTTGACGGTTTCAAGCACTTCACCGGCGGGAAAAACAATATTGTTGGTGATGCCCAAATAATTAACGCCGTTCGTGGCGGTGCCGTCGGACGTGGCGAATTGGACGGAAACATTGCCCGAGCCATCGGCGTTGGGGCCGCTGGTGCCGCCGGTGCGACGAATAGTGATCGGCGCCACGATGGCGTTTTCATTGGCTTGGAAATTGCCAGAGCTAAACTCAAACGAACCGGAGCCAGTTACGGAACCGCCGTAGATGCGCGCGATGCCGTTGGCCGTCTGATCATTGTATTGGGTGAAGGCACCGCCGATGACCAGATTCTGATCCGCCGGCTGAACTACCACGGCCGAGACGGAGCCGTTGGCACCGTCGCCAAAGTCAATAGTAGGATCGGTCGCGCCTGTCGGCAACAGGCGGGTGATATGATTGCGCGTCACGCCGTCCGCCTGCGTGAACTGGCCGGCCACCACGATGCGACCGCTCGCCTGCAGCGCAATGGCATTCACTGTGCCATTCGCACCCACGCCCATGCCGGCGGTGAAGTTGGTATCCACGGTGCCGTCCGTGTTCAGCCGGGCAATATGGTTCAAGGCCACGCCATCCACATTGGTGAAATCGCCACCGATAAGGGCCCGCCCGTCATTCTGGATGGCAATCGCCCGAACCGGACTGCTGGCACTCAGGTTCAGGTCAAAATTGGTGTCCATCGAGCCATCCGCATTCAGACGCGCGACATAGCCCACAGGAAAATTATTGATGTTGGTGAAGGCACCGCCGACCAGCAGTTTTCCCGCGAAGATCGAGTTGGTCGGATAGGCCGCGACGGCGTAGACCGCACCGTTGGGGCCGGCACCAGGGGCAAATCCGCCATCCACTGTGCCGTTGTCGTTCAGGCGCACCAGATCGGGTTGGGAAATACCATTCAACTTGCTGAACGCGCCGCCGAGATAAATTTTGTGCGCGCCGTTGACGAAGGTATCGGCAATGCCATAAACGATGTTATCCGCGCCGGCACCGGGATTGAAACTGGTGTCAATCGAACCGTCGGTGTTCAGACGGGTGATGCGATTGCGGACAATGCCGTTGACGGAAGTAAAGTTGCCGCCGACCAGAATCTGGTCATTCAACTGATCCACCAAGGCATAGACATAACCATTGGCACCGGCCATATTGTATAGGAAGCCGGTATTGTCGAGCGTCCCGTCCGGGTTCAAACGGGCGAGGTAGCTCTCCGGCACACCATTGACGGTGGTGAAGTTGCCGCCGGCGATGATTTTACCGCTGGACTGCAATGCCAGCGCCAGCACATTCCCGTTCATCCCGGTGCCAGAATTAAAGGTCGGGTCGCCATTTCCCGGTGGATTGTTATAAGACTGGGCATCGACGATATAATTGCTGGCCACGGTCGGGCTTCCCAACAATGTGCCGCTGCCCGGGCTGGACAGTGAAACAGTGAAATAAAACGGACTTGGATCCACCACGCCATCATTCAAAATCGGCACATTGAAGCTGGCCGCCAACTGTCCGGGCACAAAGGTCAGCGTGCCGTTGGTGCCGGTATAATTGGTTCCGGAAAACGCCGAGCCGTCAGCGGTCGCAAACTGGACGGTGGCAGTGCCATTGGTCGCGCCACCACGGGTGACAGTAATGGTGGAGTAACCTCCGGTTTCATTAACGACGTAACTGGGCGCACTGAACTGGAGCGTGCCATAGCTGTTATCGTTATTAATGGTCACCGTAGCGTTGGTGGTGGCTCCCAAAAGGGACGGCGTGATGCTGACGCCATTGGTCGGGTTGTAAATGCTGACGCCAAAATGCTTGCTGCCGCCAACCAAGCCCGGGTTTAGCAGCGGGATGGTGATGATGCGCGGACTTACATCACCGCTGATCCAAGAAAGCAAGTTGGTGAACCCAATATAATCCGTCCCGCTAACCGCCGTGCCATTGGTGGTGGCGCACATGACATATAAGGTGCCTTTGCTGCCGACCGTGCGGGTCACCGTGATGGCGACCGACCCGGCGCTCACGTTCGCAGCATAAGCGTTCGTGCTCAAATTCAGGAAACCCTGATAGTTGGGGTTGATAATGCGCAGCACTGCGTTGGTCAGCCCCAGGCTGGCAATCCCGTTCACCGGCGGATTAATGCCGGTGATAAGCAGGTTGACCGTTTTTTCGATGGAACTAATATTATTAGTCTGTTTAACCGTCACATTGAACGTCTTGTTGACGTCCGTGGCTGCAAAGCTCAATGATCCGCCAGATATCGGAGTGTAATCCGTGCCCGCAATGGCCGTGCTGCCGTTGGTCGTGGTGGCATAGCTTACGGAGACAATGCCGTAATTGCCGTTGGTGCGTGTGATGCCAATGGACGCATTCCCGGTGGCGGTGTAGCTTGAGGCGGCAAAGCCGAATGTGCCGGACTGATGGCGATCATTGATCAAGGTCAGAGGTGCGGAGGATTGTCCCAGCCCGACCCCCAGGGGAATGTCTTCGCCGCCCAGATAGAATTGATCGTCCGCCGGATTAGACAACTGGAACTGGGCGGAAAGATTGCTGGCCGAGTTCGTGTTGCCGGTGACGGTCAGATTGACATAGGCATAAGGAATGGCGGCCCACGAATCGCCAACCACATCATCCGTGGGAACCGCATTTTGTCCGATAAAACCGTCGCTGTGCATTCGCGTGGGGCCCGCATATTCCCACAGGATCCAATACAGCGGGCTGGTGCCGTTGTAACCACCATCATACAAGAAATCCACACCGTTCTGCGCCAGTCCTGATATCGCGGAAAAGTTGACCGCCGCCGGTCCCAGATCGCCGTTGGTGCGGTTCAGCGCGACAAACAGCGAGGCCGCGCTTTCGTTGACGGAGTAGCTGCTGTAGTTCAAGCCGACATTGCCCGGACCGTCGCTGGCCCCGCCATGCAGCCGGGCGATGTTGCTGCGATCACGAACAGCGCTGCGCGTGATTATACTGGTAAAAACATTGGGGTCGGCGAAATCATTGCTCCGAATCAGACCATTAAGCTCAGTTTCGCCACCCCCCACCTGGTCGAACGAGCCGCCGATCAGCACATCGCCATTCGTCTGGACGGCTGAAGCCAAAACTGATCCGACCGGATCACCAAAATATTCCCGGGTCAGGCCGGCGAACTGGTTGTAGGCGGTGTCCAGAAACGAGGTGTCAATGGTGCCATCGGCATTCAGGCGTGCAAAGCCCAGCCGGTGGGTGCCGTTGTATTCCGTGAAGGCCCCGCCAACATAGATGGTGAAGTTGGTCTGCACCACGACACTGGAATTGGTCGTTGAATAAACCGTGTTGGTTTGAACGGTCAGGTTGTAAACCGGCCCGTCCACGCCAATCCCACCAAAAAAACTGGTGTCCAGCGCGCCGTTGGTGCTGACCAGCCGGGCAATGCCATTCAGATTCTGACCGTTGATCTGGTTAAAATTGCCACCGATCAAAATGTTTCCATCCGGCTGGATGCCGACGGCATAGACCGAGCCATTGGCTCCAGTTCCCGGGTCAAAGGCGGTATCCAACGAACCATTGGCGTTAAGGCGAGCAACATGATCCTGCCCGGTCACGCCACCGACGGAGGTAAAGTCACCACCCACGACGACCTGCCCATTGGGTTGGATGGCAATGGCATTGACAGTGTTGGTCAAAATTGTTCCCGGGTTGAAGGTCGTGTCCAGCGAACCATCCAGGTTGAGCCGGGCAATATAATTGACGGGGGCTCCGTTGTAGGTGGTGAAATCGCCGCCCACGAGAACCTGTCCATTGGTCTGCAGGGCAAGGGCGTAAACCGTCCCGTTGAATCCATTGCCCGGATAGAAGCTGGCATCCAGCATGCCATTGGTGTTCACCAGTGCAATCCCGCTGCGAAGGTTATTGTCGTAGGAGGTGAAATTGCCGCCAATCAACACCTCATTATTGGTCGTCAAGGCGACGCAACTGATAAACTCACCAATCGTCGGATCCACGCCCCCGCCCGGATCAAACGTGGGATCCAGATAGCCGGAGGAGGTGGCGCGAGCAATGCAGTTTCTACCCGCCTGGTCATAGGAGAAAAAATCACCCACCACGATGGTGTTGCCATCGGGCTGCAGGGCCAGACCATAAACCACGCCATCCGTGCCTGGATGTGCCATCTGCGGCGGATCCGTGTTCAACCAAAAGTCATTGCCAAAGTCGGCATTATACAACTCATCCACCGCGCCAGCAGGCGCATTGATATTGCTGGTGCCCCCGTTGTCGTCCAGATCGCTCGCATTCAAAATCGTGACGGTGCAATTATGAACCATGCCGACGGGATAGGGATTGTTGTTATTGTCCAGATCATAAAGATCAATTTGAAAGTCCTCATTGAACTGTTGCAAGCCATTGTTATACACCGTGAAAGTTATGGGTTTCGGATTGAAATCCTTGTCACCCCAACTGAGGGTTCCCGAATAACCGCCCGGAAAAATGAAATCCGGCACCCGGCCAAAAACAGCTGCGCTATTTTTCGGGTCCGGGGTGGCATAATCGGAGCCTGGTGTCAGCGGAAACGTGTAATCAGCATTTAAGATGCTATTCTTAACGTAAGGATAGGTGCTGTTGACCGCGTAGTTGATGGTCGTGGCAGCCGTGTTGGTTCCCGTCCGGTTTACATAGATGGTAAAAACCTGGTTCGACCCGGCCCGATAGACCCGATAGTTTGCCCTCTGGAAATTGAACACCGAATTGGTCGGCGTGGTGCTATAAACAAGGGTGGCGTTGGTGTTGCCCGGTGGAACATTGGTCACCGAAAAAACCGACATGCCGCTGTTCGGGTCAACATTCACATCCAATATCCGCACCATCGCCATGCCAAACTGCGGATCCACCCGGGGCGCTGAAACCGCCAAGGACTCGGAAGGATCAACCTGGGCATTGGTCAGCATGATGCCAAAATCCCGGTTGGGCCGGGCCGGGGCACTGTTATAAACCGGGATGAGAATGGTCTTGCTCATCTCATAATCATCAAAGGTGATCGTCCCGCTGACCGGGGTGAAGTCTCCAAGCGTAATCGAGGCAATATTCGTAAATATGTTGGTAATTCCGCCAAACACGTTTGTAAAGTAACTGTAATTGGTCAGCGTGCCCACCGCCGGCAGATCACCGTTGATCAGGAATCCATTGGTGTTGATCAAGGTGGTATTGGTTGAAAGATCCACCGTGGAATAATCCACACTGACCCGGCCATAGGAACCCGCCACCCGGGTGACGGTGACCAAAGCCCCAAGGCCATTGTTAAACAAAGTATAACGGATCGGATCGCCGGCCGTCGTGGTATAACCGGAGCTTTCCGTCGCCGCCACCTGATAAAGCAGCATCGGCGTGAAACCGTCGGGATAAGTCAAGGATTGGAAACCGGCACCGGTGGAAAGATTGGCTGCAACATCCGCGTTTTCCGTGGCAAACCGGAACACGCCCGACGGATGCAGCGACCAGTTCAACGAAATCAAGCCGGGAAACGATTTAGTGTCCACGGCAAAGTAGTAAGTCGTCCCCGCAACCGCATTAAAACGAAGGCCGCTTGGTCCTGAATAGACTCCCGAATATGGCTGTTCAATGGTGGTAAAAACACCCTGCGCCCGGACCGGAGGTGGATTGGTGCTGGCGGAATAATTCGTGTCCCCCGTGGTGTAAAAATTTTGACCGACTTCGTTATACTGGAAATTTGGATAGAGGTTGTCATTGGCCGACACCAGATTCAGCGTGGCCAGGCTTGTGCCGGTATAAACCCCCAGCACGGTGTCAAGCTGGTAGGTTCCATCAAAAATACCATCATCCACGCTGCCAATGGTGTCAATTTCCACTTCACCGCTGTTGGTCGTGGACCATGAGAACCAAATGGTGTTTTCCGGCGGCTGGCCGGCAATGGTCGGCGCACCCGCATCCGGGACGACGCCGGTGTTGTCGAAGGTGACAGACCCAGAGTCGCCGGAAAGCAACTGTGCGCCGGCAAAGTTTGTCTGGGCCTGGCCAATATTCGCAGCTAGAACCGCCAAGAGCATGGCACAACCGATCCTCACGAGGCTTCCCAACCTCAAGCGGGCGAGCTTTTGCATAGTTTTAATAAAAATTGTCACGGTTCGGTAATAAGTCTCCAAAAGAATACATTTGGTCACGGCCCATAAAGCAGGGCTGAATTTGGAGACACCATCACTTTGTAATACGGCCCCGAATTGTTCGTAACAATCAAAGTGTTGATAATCGGCCAGCCACCTGCCGGAGGCACCAATGAGGGCGAAACGAATTTGGTCAGCGGGAACCAAGTCACCAAGTTGGTGCTGTATAAGACACAATTCGTCGCGCCGGGAATGCTGTCCCACGTAATCATTGGCTCCATCGGCGGGACATTCGTAGTGGTAATGACCAAGTTAACCTCGCTGGACGTGAAAAACGGGGTCGGGTCGCTGGCATTGGGAACGCCATTGCCATTCGAATCAATGGTCGTGCTGGCCGCCAGCGCGGCGTTGAAGGCATTCGTGCTGCCGTCGGGATAGACCAGGTTGGTCGAGCTGAAATAGCCCGCATAAGCCGGCACCCAGCGCAACCGGCCGCCATTGTTCCGGCCGCTCATGCTCGCCGCATCTATCTTGGCGGCGACGGAAATGCCATCCACCAGGGCTTGCGCAAAATAAATCACCAGGTTGGTGTTGATGGACAAATTTGCACTGAAATCATAGCTGGTATTAATGCCATTGGTTGCCTGATCAAGGAACACCAGTTCATCCACATAAAGGGCGTTGCTAGTCCGGGCGCCGGAGAACTCAAACTGGCTGCTCGTCCCAATCGCATCCAGAAACAGCCGGCCCACCGCCGCATTATTGGTATAACCGTTGACCGACACGCCCCGATCCTGGCCCGCCCAGACGTTGATGATCTGCTTGTTCGGCCCCGCCGCAAAATTGGTGATGGTCGTGCCCAGCAGATCTCCTGTCACCGGCTTGACCGGCATGATCAAGCCGTTGCCGCCGGTGCCATTGGCGCTTTGAACCGACCAGAAGCTGCCGTTGGTCACGCCGGTATCGGTCAGCAGATTGGTCACCGTCAAGGTCAGCGACCGGCCGGCCAGCAGCAGGACATTGCTGGTCACCAGGCTGTCTGCGGTGATGGAAATATCACCTCCGGCGACAATCGAACCGTTGGTCACGGTTGACGTGAGGGAACTCAACAAGAACGAGCCGACGCCGTTGGAAACGGCCCCGCCATTCTCAAAATTGGCCGCCTGAATGGCTGAGCCTTGGTCCGAAACCAGGCCGTTGTTGATAAAGTTGGAGTAAGGAACGACCAGCGTCGAAGTGATGTTCGTTGTCGGGGCAACGTAATCAGCCCCGCCGGCAAGATAGGCACTCCTCCAAGTCAGATTGGTCGTTGTCGTTGAATTGGCGGTTTGAATCGAGTTCCCGGCGGAACCGGCGATTTTCGCCGTGACCAGAAAGGCATGATTGGTCAACCCGCCGGCCGTAACCTGCGTGTTGGCCAGCGTATTGGTGGTATAGTTGGTTCCCGCCCCGGCCGCGTGGTTGATCGCCGCAATCAGGTTGCTCATGGAACCATCAAACTTGGTAGAAATCTTGACCTGGTTGGGGACGCTGTTGGTTAGCTTGAGGACAAAAACATACTGGTTGGTGCCAATGACCACCTTGTTGTTCGCCATCACGTTTGTCCGGGTGGTGACTTCGGAAAGCCTGCCGGTCGCCGCCACCGCCGGAATGGCGGGCGTCACGGCCAGAATGTTCGACGTGCCGTTAAACTGGGCCAGGTTCTGAAACCGGATCGCGCCGTTGTTTGTCAAGTTGCGCAGATTCGGCAGCGAGCTGGCCCAGAAAATCTGGGGGGAATTGACGTTCAGCTCGCCGTCCAGGGACGTGGCGCCATTGCCTAGGCCGTTCGTGGTCAGGGTCAGATTCTGCGCGTCGGCGGTGAACGTGCGCATGACATTGAGCGCATCGCTGATGACAATGCTGTTCGTCCCGTGCAAAATCAAATCCTGCACCTGGGATATCGCCGTGGGCGTCAACTGGCTGCCGACAATGAGGACGCGGTAGTCGTTGGTCACACCGGTGGCATCCACCGCCACCCAGCGCGTGCTCCAGGCCTGGACGGTGCCGCTCCAGTTGGGAATGGACGGCGACATCAGATTTGAAACCGTCAGGAAGCCGTTGGTCACGCCGATATTGATGTCGGCGTAGGGCGTTTGAATGGTGGCACCGGGGCTGCCGTCAAACTGATGGGGGGACTGCACGGACATGTAATTCGGCCCGGTGATCTGCGCGTTGGCCAGGTTCAGCTCGTTGGCGGCGGAGATTTGAATGCGTCCCGGCAGGTTGGTGATTGACTGGTTTGCATCTTGAGCACTGTTGGTGCTCACACCGCTTGAAATCAGTTGCGCGTTGGCGAAGTCGTAGCGATTGCTAATTGATCCCGCCGGAAACGGGTCAGGTATCGGGAATCCAGCCGTCGTCGGAGCCACTCCGGTGGGCAGGCGCGTGCTGCTTTCGGTGAAGGTAAAGTTGCTCGGAATTCCATTGATGAGCGTCACGTTGGTCTGGGCACCCGCAACGTAATCGTCGTTAAGATAGAGATAATTATTGAAGGAATTGCCGCTGGCCGCATCCTGATACGAGCCGACCCATTCGATGGTGACAGCACCGTTCCCAAACCCAACCCCGGCGGTGTTGAAATAGACATTATAGGAAACATTGGAACCGCTCGTATCCTGGATAAACACCGCGCGGGTGATGATATTGCTCGTTCCCGACCCATCCTGCTGAAAATAAGCCGTTGAGTTAGTCAGATCCAGAATATACGGCGGAATGTAGAAAAAGGCCGACTCGGCAAAATCCGGCCCCAAAAACAGGCTGGGATCCCAATAATTGGTGTTCAATCCAAAGGTGCCGGTGCCGGCAACATTGCCGTTGGCGGTTGCCCCTTCGATGTTCAGCGTGCTGTGAGTCAAATCCACGTTCTGGCCGGTGAACTGCATCAGGCCGTCCACGCCCACATCCACCGCACCGGGATTGACAATGTTGGTTGCGTTAATAAGACACTGATCATAGCCAAGACCCGCCAAAGATAGTAAGCCCGCAAACGGGTCGCTCGCATCATTGGTGGAACCGCAACTGACCAGGCCGGAATTAAAAAAACTGGCGGACATCGTCCGCGCGCCGGTGCTGGCGGATTGATTATCAAACTGGAAGCCGGTGTTGGCCATCAACAGACCGGTGTTGTCATAATTTAACGTGTCCGATGTTTCATAAAAAGGCTGCGGGAGCGAGAGCGTGGTGAAGTTGATGATAAAAGTGCCGGTGTTGACAAAATTGGTGGCGTCAATCACCGGCGGAAAACTTTGCGTTCCGGGATAAGTGACAATGGCATTGTTCTCATAAAGTGAATCGGCCGCCAGTGCCGGGTGCGCCAAGGTTAGGCCCAGCAGTCCGCAGACCAGCGGCCATTTCATCAGGCGGTTCATAAAATTTGACCGGCGTTGGATGGTTTCCATGCGGTTCATTGGATGGTGATAGAGTAGGCCCACGAGACACTCCGGCCAAGGCTGTCCGTCATGGTCAGGTTGAAAACATACAGGCCGGACTGAGTCGGCGTGCCGGAAAGCGTCGCGGTGTTGTCAGGATTGGACACGATGGCCAGCCCGGGCGGCAGGCCCGTGGCCGACCAGGTGTAGGGTTGCGAGAGGGAGCCACCGGAGGCGGTGAAGGTTGTGGAGGTGTAAACCACGCCACTGAACCCGACAGGCACGGTCGTCGGGGAAATCTGGATCGTAATCAGGTTACCCAAGTTATCAGTGCTCGTGCCATCGGGATAGACCACCGGTGCATTGGTGGTGCCGTCGAAGGATCCCCACACAAAATACACGGCATAAAACAAATCGTTAATATCACCGCCGGGCGTCTCGGTGAAATAGGGTGTGCCGTCCATCGTGTCAAGAGGGGTGTTAAAATAGACCGGGCCGGCCTTTTCATAGGTGATCGTGGTTGGCGTGGTGATGGTTCCCGGCCCAGCCAGCCCGGGTAATATATTAGCCTGATCAAAATTGAGATTTCGGGCATAGGTGCCCACTATGGGAAGCGCGCCGGGACCGGTGACCATGTCCTGGGCGTCAAGCAGAAAATCCGGCTGAGTCACGATGCGCTGAAAATACTGCACCTGCACCTGGCTGTTGGTCACATGCAGCATTGTGTAATTATTGGTGATGGGCTGGAAATACTGGCCGATGAGCGAGTCGTAACTTGCTTTTACAAACTTAATGTTTTCAACACCCTTATATAATCCCGTAGCACCGGCGATGGCGGTGCAGGTCACCGGATCAATGACATAGGAATAGTTGGTGAAATAGGTGACCAGATAGACAGAATTGCTGGCACTCACAACATTGGTGGCGGTTGGATAGTTGGTGACCGCCCCGGTTACAAAATTGGTGGTCGCCAGGACGCCGGTGATGCCGGGAGAAACGATGTCAATCGGACAAACGTTGGTATAAAAAGGCGGCAGCACAAAGAAATCACCGGAAACAGTATTGACCTGTTTTACCTTCGTGGTGGTGATGGCCGGCGAACCATAAGGTGAACCGACCGGCGCACTCACCGAAAGCGTCTGGAGGGTGGCGTAGGAATTGGTATAAACGTGGTTGGTAAATACGTTGGCAAAGGTGTAGGAGTATAAAAACTGGAAAAATTCATTGGTAACGGCCACCACCTTGAGCTGTGGAGGTGAACCATAAGGCGAGCCGGTTTTTGCCGGAACGTAATATGCGGTATAAGTAACATTGGTAGCGATATAATTACTGGCGGTTACGCTGTCTATGACCACGCCAGGATAGGCCGCCTGCAATGCCGCCGGGCCGTTCGTCTTGGCAAAGGCGAGGAAGGCGGCCAGATCGCCATAGCCCAGTCCGCTATTGGTGGTGCCATTGAAAACGTAATAACCGCCATTCGTTCCGAAAATATTGGTCGCCCCGGTGAGATAGGGCGGAAAAATCTGCTGTGAACCAGGTGTTGTATTGGTGGTTATGAGGTAAAGCAGGCTGTCGGCCGACACAGTTTCCCAGTTGATATTATTGGTCTGTAGTAAATACCTCAAGCCCGCCATGTCGTCGCGCGTCAGGCCGGTATAAAAAGAACCGTATGAATATATGCCTGGAGCAAAAGAAAGCTCCATTACAGTTCCGAAGGTTGTTTGAACCGGAACATAAATTAGACCACCCAGAGACGATGCCACGGGTGAATAGGTATCCGCCAAAGGATCCACGGAATACGGCACCGCCAGCGCCAAGGGGTTTGGTCCCGTGCAAGCTTCATAAATCTGATAACTATAAAGCGTGTCATTTACATAAGGCGAATATTGGAGCTGGTTGAGCGGGCTGGAGACGTAATCGAAATTTCTCTGCACCACCAGATACTCCTCGTCCACCGGACAGACGCCGCCCGGGGGCAAATATCGGTCATGCAACGTCCAAGTCCATTCCACCGGATCTGCCAGACCCATCTGCTCCACCAAGATACCTAGCGTGGATGATTTCAGATCATACAATCCCAACGCCTGAGCCTGATAGTTAACATGCCGGGATTCGAGCGGAAACTCCGAAAGCTGGGTGCTGTAACTCGACACATTCGTCAGGTTGTTCAGAATGGTGAAGGCGCCATCCACCGCCACGATGCCGTTGGATCCGAAGAAATCAAGAAATGCCTCGTCATAGGCGTAATAGCAGGTCGGGACATTGCGACGATATTCTTCACCAAGGTTTTTCGGCGCCACGAGGCTGGTCGGCGGCCCATAGCCGATCACCGGTGCCTGCCACGCATCGCCAGCGTTGCCCACCGGCCCGGCCAGCGAATAGGCCCGGGCTGACTGCAGCAGGCCAAGCATCACCGCGCCCGCCAGCAAAAAAGTTTTCATCACTTGTCGCATATAATATTTCACTGGCGCAACAGCGTCACCCGGTAATAACCCACCGCGCTGCCGCCGACATAAATCGAATCCGTCGTCCCCGCCGCGAACCGCGGCGAACCGACATTATTCCAAGAGGTCAAATTGGTTGTCATCTGCACCTGATAGGTCGCGCCCGGCTGCGTGTTCCAGTTCAGGAACATGCCTTGGGACGTTTGCGTCAAAGTCTGATTCAGCCAAGTGGTGGCATCCAGCGGATTGCCGCCGCTCAAAAAGACTTTCGACACCGTCATGCCACCGGATCCCAAGGCCGTGCCGGCGGCTGGCCATCCGCTCGTATAATATGTGCCATCAACATATCCGCCATAATATTCCGCCATCCATTCATAAGGAATTCCGCCCCAGTTGAGCCCGCTCCAGGTCGTGCCGCTGGCGGCGGGCGAAAGCGGCGAACGCGTCCCATCAGTTTTCACATAATCCAACTGGAACGAATGCGTGGCGTTCGTCGTCAGACCGTTGGCCGCCGTCATGGTCCAGACATTGCTTACGGTCACCGCCAGCGGAGTTCCGGCACCATCCACATAAATTTCGTAATTGGAAATGGAGATGCCCAGCAACGGCGCCCAAGAAAGCTGCAACTGCGGCTGATAAACATTGTTGCTCAAGGTGAACGGCACATAAACAAACGGCGCGGGCATGGGTTGCAACACGGCGTTAACATTGACATAACGCTGCGCAAACAAATCAAAACTATTCGGGCCGCCGGTGTAGCCCGTCCACACCGCGAGGAACTGGTTCACACCATCCGAGGTCACGGCGGGCTGCATCTGCTGGCCGATGGTGGCGGTGTTCACGCGAAATTCGCCGCCAACCAGCGAGCCGTTGTTGTGGACAAACTGGCCATAAACCCCTTCGCGCGAGCCGTCCTGACCCAGGCTGGTCCAGACCGCCAAATAATCCAGACCGATGGCGCTGAGCCGCGGCGCATACTGGTTGCCATGCAAATAAGTGTTGAGGCGCACAATCGTGCCACCCGTCCCGGTGCTGGAAAATGGCCGCGCATAAACGTCCCAGCCGTTGGTGGAAACCGTGTCAAACCCGCTCCAGGCCACCATAAAACTGCCGTCCGCTGCTGCTGCCACCCGGGGATTCGCACATGGGCCGGAACCCGTGTCCACGAGAAATTCACCGCTCGCCGCCACGCCGTTGCTTTGAAAAAGCCGCGCATAAATGTCCACGCTCGGCAGCGTGATCTGCGAACTTAACGTCCCATTGGTCTGATTGATGCCGGTGCTGGCAACCGCCCGTTGCTGCTCGGAAACCCAGGTCACCACAAAGCCGCCGCCTTGCAAGGCCGCGACCGCCGGAGTGCGCTGGTTGTAGTTGGTGAACTGGTTGACGCGAAATTCATTGCTGACGGTCACTCCTGCGGGCGACAAGATTTTGGCATAGACATCCAGCAGGGTGTTCGACCCGGCCTGATTGAAACTGGACCAGACCACGACGACGTTGCTGTTGTTAAGCACGGCCACGGCGGGATTAACCTGAAAACTGTTGGTGCTGCCGAAAGTGCTGACCAGCAGGTCGGTGGTCGTCAAAAACGTGTTGGTGGACGTGAGGTAGCGCACAAAAATATGCTGGTAGCCTTCCACGCCACCCTGCCACGCAAAAACCGCGCCGCCGTTTTTCAACAGCGCCACGCGCGCGTTTTCCTGGTCGTTCGTTCCCTGCGCATTCACCCGAAACGTGCTGGTGCCAGACAGCGTGCCATCCAGCCGCTGCGCACTCACGCCCCAGCCGCTGCCGTCCGTAACATTGTCCTGCCAGACCACGAAACCGCCGCCACTGGAAATGGCGGCATCGGGAAAAAGCTGGTCGCCGGGCAGCGAGCCGGCGATGGCATATTCGGAGCCGTTCGGAGTGTAATAATTGGTCTGCGCCGAAGCGACGGTGGCGGCCAGCATTAACGCGGTGCCGGTGGCAACAAAGCTGGCGCGAATTGACATGGGCATGGCGATGATTGATGAAAGTAATCCACCCCGGCGGGTTTGTCTAAAAAATCCCGCCGTGTTTTTCATCACACCGGCCATTTGGTTGATCCAACTGTGCAAATTCATTTTCAAATCAATTCTGCCTGTTTTTCGCCGACGGTTTCCAGCGCGGCGAGCATCCCCTTGAAGCCCCAGCCGGCAAACAGCCGGCCCAACGCTTCACGATCACCACTCCGGACCACCAATTGTTCCGGCACAAACTCGCACGGCACCGGCGGCAGCCGCACCAACTTCTGGTTGCGCACCACGGTCGCCGTGGCCGCGCGCAAGGACCGCCGCAACGTTTCCGACTTCACTTCATCCAGCCGCGCCACCAGTGTTTCGACCGAGCCAAATTGTTTCAACAATTCGGCGGCGGTCTTCGGCCCCACGCCCGGCACGCCGGGTATGTTGTCCACCGCGTCGCCCATCAGCGCCAGCCAGTCGGCCACCTGCTCCGGCTCCACGCCGGTTTTGGCCAGCACCTGCTCGCGGCCCCAAATCGTTCCGGTCTTGTCGTTCGGATTCAACAACCCGATCCGCGCCGAAACCAACTGCATAAAATCTTTGTCGGAACTGGCAATAACCACGTTCCAATTTTCCGCCGCCAGCCGGGCCAGCGTGGCGATGTAATCATCCGCCTCGACACCTTCCGCGCGGTAGCTGGCCAGGCCCGACGCCGCCAAAAAATCCACGATCCCGTCCAACTGCGGCCGCAAATCCGCCGGCATTTCCGGCCGTTGCGCCTTATAATCCGGCAACGCCGCCAGCCGTTCCGCGCTCAATCCACCATCCCAGACCACCGTCAAATGCGTCGGCGCCACGGCCTGCCGCATTTTCTCCAGCATTTTGACGAAGCCGTAAATGGCATTCGTCGGCTGCCCGGCGGGCGAACGCAATTCCCGGATTGCGTGGAACGCCCGGTAGGCATAGGCGTGCCCGTCAATGATCAGCAGCCGGCTCACTGGTTGACCACGGGCGGCGGAATCTTCTGCACGCTTTCCGTCACCCTGCCGGCATTGGCGGGCTGGGCCGGAACGGTGGCCTGCGCAAACGGCAAATCGTCGTCGGAATGCACCCGGTTGCCCGCCGGATCAACAATGGTGGCCGTGACAAAAATCATCAGGTTTTTTTTCTGCGTCGTCTTGCTCTGGCTCTGAAACAAGCTACCCACCAGCGGAAGGTCGCCGATGACAGGCACCTGTTGTTTGGTGGACTGGACTTCCGAGGAAATCAGGCCGCCGATGACCACGGTTTGGTTGTCCCAGACATTCACGGTGGTGACGACCTGGCGCACGGTGAAATCGGGCAACACAACGGGCAGCTGAACGACGTTCAGATTGCCGGTCACATTGGGAATCACCGGGGGCGCATCATAGCCGTTGAAAACGGTCACCGAGGGAATGAGCGCCATGTTGATGGTGTAGCCGTCGGAAAGGACATACGGCACCACGTCCAAAATCGGCCCGGTCTCCACCGGCTGGGTGATAAAGGTGATGGCCGAGGTGCCGGGATTGATTTGCTGGACCTGGGCCTGCACCGAGGAGACGGCAACCAGGCCGCCTAAAATCAACAAGGCGGATTCAAACCGGAAAGAATTATTTTTTTTCATATTAATTACCTCGTAGCCAGATCAGGGAACCGTGCCGGTGGTGGTGCCGGTTTGAGCCGCCGTTCCCTGCTGATAGTTCACGCCGGTGACAACCGTGATAATTTGCGTGGCGCGCATCTGGGTCTGGCGGCCGCTGGTGGTGGTCACTTCCGGTTCGGCCAGGGATTCGAAACCGCTGCGTTGCTGCAGGGCGTGCAGGACGACCTGGAAATTAGGATTGGTCAGAATGCCCGTAATGGTGGCGGTGGTGGAGCCGTTGCCAGAGGCCAGCCCGCTGGAGAAAAGCTGCTGGCCGGAATCGGCAATCGTGTTGGCCGCCGTGGCCCCGGGAAAGGTGCCGAGCGGGTTGGCTGCCGTTTGTGACCCGGTGTTAAGCGATCCAGGATTGCCGCCCTGCGCCACAACAGTGTTGCCAAACTGCCCCAAATACCAGTCAAAGCCCAATTCCTTGTCGTCGTTCTGCTGGACTTCGATAAAGCGCGCCTTGATATGAACCTGTGGTGGAACTTCATTCAACGCCTCAATGGCGCGTTCAATTGTGTCCAAATCCTCCTCGGTGGCCTTCACAAACAGTTTGCCGAGCCGGTCATTGAAAAACACTGATTTTCCCGGCGGTTCTTGAAGATTGACGCCCAGCGTCGTGAAAAACGCCCGGGCCGCCACGCTGACATCCGAGGCCGGATTGACAGTCGTTACGTAACGCAAACCACCGCCGCCGCCATTTGCTGCACCACCCGCGCCACCCGTGGTCGTGCCACCGCCGAGATTGGCCGCAACGCCATTCTGTCCGCCACCGCCGCCGCCGCCGCCACCGCCGCCATTGCCCGTGTTACGCAAGCCACCCGCTCCAGAAAAGGCATTCACGACGCCAACGACCGCCCCGTTGTTTTGATTGTTGCCACCGCTGTTACCACCACCACCGCCGCCGCCGCCGCCGGTGCCACCACCACTGCCGCCGCTGCTGCCACCGCTGCTGATGGATCCGAAGCTGGATGCGCCAACGCTTTCAAGCCCGGAATAAAACGTATTGGGATCCACCTTGAAAGTGCGGCTGAAAAGCTGGGGCGTTTCCGGTCCCTTCGCGGAAAATACCACGGCAAAATCCTGCACCGAATATTTAATCGGATGATCGGCCACCAAAACAATGGCGTCCAGCACGTCTGCCAGCCGGACATCCGACAGGTTCGGAATTTTTACAATGAACGAACCAACATCAACCGCTTCACCACCATTGTTTCCGCCAGCGGAAGCAGCGGCGGCCGGCAATCCCGTTGCCGGGTCGATCGCCGGGGCGCCCGGAGCGCCCAGCGCGCCGGGAATGCCATTGCCTCCCGTCGCCGCAACGGGCTCGCCGGATTGATCGGGATTCGGGTTGATCAAGAAGTTTACACCTTTGCGTTCGGGATCGCGAAGTTTGGATTGATCGGAAAGGTTGCGCAAAACTTCGCTCAGGGGCAGGCCGTCATAGGAAACCGAATCCAGACGAATTTCGTTGAGTTTGGCAATGATAGACTGACGGCCTGGGCCGGTGTAAACAAGCGTGTTGGTGGCGTAGGAGTTGGGCACCGGCAACACAGCCTGGGTCGTGGGCAAGATCCAATGCTTCTCCACCTGGGTCATGCGTTTCTGGGTATCAACCGTATGAAGCGCCGATTCGCGGGCGAACCGGGACTGTTGAATCAGGTTCAAATAATAATAGGCTGCCGGATTATCCGGATCGAGGGTGAGCGCCTGATTTAACTTGGCCTCGGAATCATCCAGCTTGCCCATCTCGTAAAGCAATTTCCCATCCTGCACCAGGGTGCCAGCGTCCGTCTTTTGTGCCGCAATCTGCGCGCCCTGCTCCACGGTGGCGGCGCTGGGAATCTGGCCTTTCATGGCCGCGAGCATCTCGTCATTTTGTTTCTTGAAAGCCAGGGCGTCGGGATTTTTCGGATCCACTTTTAAAACCTGCTGCACCTGCGTGTCCGCATCGCGTAAATCACCGCGGCTCTCGTCGTCCCGCGCCAGCGCCAGCCTGGTGGTGGCCAGTCCGTTCACGGCCTGGGCGGCTTCGAGGTCAATGCCCGACCCGATTTGCTCAACCAAATCACAGGATTCCTGATAGAGCTTGGCGCCGGTGACCATGTCGCCCGCCTGCATCGCGTTGCGCGCCGCGGCCAGCTTCTGGCGCAGCACGATGGTGTTGGCCTGGCGCAACACGGCTTCGTTAACCGCAATGGCGGTGGAATTATCCTGGGCGGGCGCGGTGGCAGGCAAGGCAACCAGGGCGGCGAGGCCGAATAAAAGGAGGGCGGCTTTTGTCATGGCAATATGAGGTTCTTCAAAGTGGCGCGGTTCAATGTTAGATTTTTAACAGTCAGGGCGCAAATGGCAAAGAGGTTTTTTTCTCGTTGGACTCGTCAGACAGGATCAACTCGTTCTGGGCAACGTCCGCCACCAGGTAATCCGAGCCGCCAAACGAAACCGTGTCCCCAATACGCCGGCCGCGAAAAGCCCGCTTCTCCGGGTCGTAACGAAAGTCCGCCATGTAGGCGTCCACGCGGCGGAACGGCTGGTTGTGCGTCACCGTGACGGTGTCGCCGGTGTCCAAAAGTTTGATCTGAAGGGAATCGGGATTTTCCGGCGCGCCGTTGATTCCCACCAGGACAAATGTGTCATTCTTGTCGCCCACCGAAACATAGCGCTGCTGCTTGTGACGCCTGCCGGGCGTGGAGGCCGCCTGTTTTTCCACGCCGATGACATAACGGGCGCCCAGATCATTGGTCTCAACGGAATCCAGCGTCAGCACCAGATACAACGGCGTGATGGCGGTCACCACGGCGACCTGCGGTCCGGTGTGGCTGTCTTTTCTGACCATCTGGCCGTCCAAAGTTTTCTGCCACTCGAAGGGATTGAAAATCTTGTTGCCGGTTTCAAAATCCAGTTCATAGGGCGATTGCAAGCGCGTCACGACCGCCAGGTTGGTGGTCAAATCCAAGTCCGGCAGCGCCTTGGCCGGCGGGTTAATCAGACCGTTCGCGGCATCCTCCATCGCCTGCTTGTCGGACTGGATATAGAACAGCATGAACACCAGCACGCCGATCAGGCCGGCCAGCACGATGCCCAGCAAAATCTTTTCGTAATGTTTTTTGAGAAATTGCATTTTAACTCTTCGGCAGCAGTTTTATGAGTTCCACTTCCAGCGAAACCCGGAGGAGCTGCTCTTTCAAAACCGTCTGCAATCCACCCTTGCCCGTCACAGGCTGTGCCGTCATCGCCGGCGCCGGCATCATTCCAGGTTCGCCCGGATAACGCCCCGGCATCATCCCCGGAGACAAACCACCCGGCACCCCGGCATTCATGTCGCCCGGCGCAACTGTGGCCGCACCCGCCGGCTGGACGTTGATGGCCTTGACCAGAAAGGTGTTTGAGGAAATTGCAAAGTCACTGATGACGCTTGCCAGTTCCGGCGTGAAGCAGCGGAACGTCACAACGTAGGGCGTGATTACCGCCAGATTGTTCGTGATGGAATGGTCATCAATGTAATCGCCCTGCGGACCGGCGGCATCGTCCAATGACACGCGCTCGCGCTGGATGCCGTCCAGCGCATTGACGCGGGCGGAGAAAATGATTTCCGCAATCGTTTTGACCTCGCCCAGCTGCATGGCCAGCGGAGCCAGGCTGCCGTCCGCAAATTTCACCAGCTGCCGCTGGGCGGAAAATGAAAAATCATACTTCGGCGGCAACGTCACGCCGGCGCTGTCCGCCTCATGCTGCAGCGTGTCCACCGTGCGGCGCAGCTCCCCGGCAAAGGCCTCGCTGGTGACGCCGTCCGGCGGAATGGACGGGATGGGCTGGAAAAACTTTCCGGCGGAATCAATCCATGAACGCAACTGGAGCTGCTGATCCTTCGCGACCTGGGTGTTGTCAATTTTATCATTGCCAGGCGACGGTTTTTGCTCCTGCAGACTTTTGAGCGTGCCGTAAATTTCATCCAGCTTGTCCGCCGCCGTGGAGTTGCGGCTCCAATCGCTGTAAATATAGTAGCCGCCCGCACCAAGCAACCCGAGGGTCACGACGCCGCCGATCACAAAAAAAAGATTTCGTTTGATCCAGCCCATATCAAAAATTCGGCGGGTTGAGCGGCGTCACGTTCACCGTAAACGTAAAGGTGCCGTTGGGATCGTCCGCCGAAATGTTCGCGGACAACTGCGTGGCCTTGGGATCCACCAGCGGGGAATTCTTGATTTCATTCTCCACGGCATAAGCGATCTCCGTGTTGGCCGACGAATCCACACTCGACAGGCTGACCGCGCGACAGACCATTGTGATGACATTGTTGGTGCTGGCCCCCGCCGGCTGGCCGGCATCGCCACCGGGCGGCGTTCCCTGACCCGGAAAACGACCGGCATATTCACCCGGCGGCGCGCCCATGCCGGGCATTGGCGCTGCCGTATCGGCGCCGGCCGAGGCACCCAGATTTGCGGCCGAGGTCATGGTTTCCACCCAGATCCCGACATCCACACCCGGTTTTTGCGCGGACAATTTTTTCTTGATGTCGTCTTCCGAACGCATGAGCGCGCGGCGCGTTTCGGCCAGAAAATCCCCCCAATAATAACGCTGCTGCATCCAGGTCGTCACCTGCCCGGCTTCGGCCTGCGTTTTTTGCAGTTTTTTGTAGGCCGAATTGAAGCGCTCCACCTTGGCGTTGAGCGACGCGACCTGGGGATCAAGCCGTTCAATTTCCACTTCTTTATTGACGGCGAGCTTCTGGAACAAAAAGCCGACGCCGAACGCGACCAGCACCAGGCTGATGACCGTGGCAATAAAATAAGGCTTCTTCTGATTGAACGACTGCCAGCGCAGCGTGCTATCCGGCATCAGGTTCATTTCCACCGGGCAGTTCGCCAGATTGCGCAAGCCAAGCCCAACCACTTCGCCCAGACCGTGCGCGACGCGGGAAAGCTCCTCCAGGTTCACCGACGGATCAATCTGCAAATTGCGGAACGGATTGAAATACTCCACCGGCACGTTCAGTTTTTCCGCGAAGAACTGCGCCGTGTAAGGCATGATGGACGCGCCGCCGGACAAAAACAGTCTTTGCGGCGCCGAGCCGCCCTGCTGGCCGCGGTAAAACTGCATCGTCTGGTTGACCTGGATGTGCAGCTTGGTCATGAACTGCCGCGCGATCTTCGAAATCGCCGCTTGGTGCGGATTGTCCGGTTCTTCATACGCGCCGCCGAGGCTGACAAAACCCTCCGCGATCTTGATTTTTTCCGCCTCGTCAAATTTCAGCTTCGCCTCGTTCGCAAAATCCTGCGTGATGATGTTGGCGCCGAGATTGATGCTGCGGGAGAAAACCTTTCCCTTCTCAAAAAACAGCAGGTTGCTCGTCTTCGCGCCGATGTCGAGCAGCATGGTGCAGTCTTCGAGGTCGGGATAATTATAGCGGAACGCATTGCAGAGCGCGGCGGGCGAGGCGTCGCACAATTGCAGCTTCAACTTTGCCTGCGCGGCCACCCGGAACAGCCCTTCCACAATCTCGGACTTGATGGCGACGAGCAGCACTTCCAGTTCGCCGCTCGCGGCGGAACCGAGGATCTGATAATCCCACACAACTTCGCTCAACGGGAACGGCACGTTCTGCTGCGCCTCGTATTGGATGATCTGGCCGACCTTGGCCGAGTCCACCGGCGGCAGCTTGACGAACTTGGAGAAGACATGGAAGCCCGGCGCGCAGACATTGACGTTTTTTGCCTTGAAACTTTTTTCGGCGAGCACTTCCTGCAGCGCCTCCAAGATGACTTTTTCGCGGGTGGTCTCCTGCGAACCCTCCAGCCCCAGCGGTTGGATGGCAAAATTGGTCAGCCGCAATCCGCCCGCCTCGTCAATTTCAAACTCGGCCAGCTTGAGGCTGCCGGCTCCAAAATCGACCGTCAAAAATGACTTGGTGTTCAGCATGAGTTACAACAACCTGCCACTAAAAAAACCCGGGTTCAAATTTTATGTGTGGCAGCGCGAAGTGATTACGGTAAATCCGTCCGCCGGTCAAACCAAAAAGAGAAATCTTTGCACCGGATGTCAAAAAACATTGCATCCGATCAGACACTTTGGCTTCATCCCGTCATGCCGCAACCGGTTCAGAACGCCGCGCGCCGCCGGATGAGCGCATTTTTCTCCGGCCGGGTGCAAGGCGTCGGCTTTCGTTACACCGCCAAGACTGTTGCCGCCGGTTTTGAAATCACCGGCACCATCCGCAATTTGCCCGATGGCCGCGTCGAACTCGTCGTCGAGGGCAGCCACGCGGAACTTGACGCTTTTCGTGCGGCGCTGCACGATGCAGGTCTTGCTGGATTTATCCGGGACGAGCAGGTAACTTGGGGCGACGCAAAAAATGAATTTCGGGGATTTGAGATAGTTCGCTAGGAAATGAAATACGCCATCATTGCAGACATTCACGGCAACTGGGAAGCACTTCAGGTGGTGCTGGAAGACATCCGCGCCCAGAACGCGACCCACATCGTCTGCCTCGGCGACGTTGTCGGCTACAACGCCAATCCCAAGGAATGCCTCCAGGTCATCCGCGACATGAACATCCCCGTCGTCAAGGGCAACCACGACGAATACTGCTCCAGCGAGGACCATCTCGACGGCTTCAATCCCCACGCCGCCGAAGCCGTCCACTGGACGCGCGACCAGCTTTCTGAAGACGACAAAAAATGGCTGCGTGAATTGAAATACTCCCGCATGGCCGCGAACTTCACCATGGTTCACGCCACGCTCGACGCGCCCGAACGCTGGGGCTACGTCTTCGACAAGCTCGCCGCCGCCGCCAGTTTTCCATATCAGAACACGCAGATGTGCTTCTTCGGCCACACGCACGTCCCCGTCGCCTTCATGCGCGACACTGTCGTGCGCGGCGGGACGTATTCCAAGTTTAAGGTGGATCCGGCAAAAAAATATTTCATCAACGTCGGCGCCGTCGGGCAGCCCCGCGACAACAATCCCAAGTGCGCCTACGTCATCTACGACATGGACGCTCTGACGATCGAACTCCGCCGCCTCGATTACGACATTGAGACCGCCCAACGGAAAATCCGCGAAGCCGGGCTTCCGGAACGGCTCGCCGAACGGCTCGCCTACGGCCGTTGAAAATCCTCATTCTCAAACCGAGCTCGCTTGGCGATGTCATTCAAGCGCTGCCGGTCCTGCGCCTGCTGAAGCTGCATTATCCCAATTCGGAAATTTTCTGGTGGATTGATTCCGCGCTCGCCCCGCTGATTGAAGGCGATCCTGACTTGACCGGCATCGTCCGCTTCGAGCGCAACCGCTGGGGCAAACCCCGGCACTGGCCGGAAATGCTCCGCAGCCTCCGCTGGCTGCGCGCCCAAAGCTTTGACCTCGTCATTGATTTGCAATGCCTCGCGCGCAGCGGCGCCTTCGCGTGGCTGGCGCGCGGAAAATTTCTCGTCGGCCTCGACGAGGTCCGCGAGGGCGCACGCGGTTTTTACGATCTCGCCGTGCCGCGTAAAAGTTTCCACACGCACGCCGTGGACTGGTATCTCGCCGTGCTGCCGCCGCTGGGTGTGCCCGTTCACAAAAATTTCGTCTGGCTGCCCGAACGCCCGGAAATCGCCGCTGTCGTAAACTCAAAACTCAAAACTCAAAACTCAAAGCTGATCTTGCTCCAGCCCGGCGCCCGCTGGAAAAATAAGCGCTGGCCGGCAAAGTATTTTTCCGAGCTCGTCCGCGCGCTCGCCGGAAAAATTCCCGCCGCGCGCTTCGCCATTCTCGGCGATCAGGGCGACCAGCCGCTTGGCGAAACCATTTCGCAGGCCGCGCCGGAACGCTGCCTGAATTTGTGCGGCGCAACGTCGCTGCCTGAAATGATCGAGTGGGTGCGGCTTTGTGATTTGATGGTCACGAACGACACCGGCCCGATGCACGTCGCCGCCGCGCTCGGCAAACCGCTCGTCGCGCTGTTCGGCCCCACCGAGCCGCGCCGGACCGGACCCTACGGCCAGCTCGAAAATGTTTTGCGCCTCGACCTCCCCTGCTCGCCCTGCCTAAAATCGGACTGCGCCTACGAAAAAACCGAGGAGTGTTTGCGCGCCCTGCCACCCGCGCTGGTTTTCGACCGCGTGCTAAAACTGCTGCCGCCAAGCGCTTGACTTGCGGACGAAGCCGGACGATTCTCGCCAGCATGAAATTAATCACGGCCAATTTTGTCTTTGCACTGGTGACGACCACTGCGGGCCTGGCACAGGACAATGATTTGATTTACCCACCAACGGTCAATCATGAAATGTCCGTCGCGCTGTTCAATCAAAAGGATTTTTCCGGCTGGACGTTTTGCATGAAGGACAACGCCGACCCGCTGAAAACCTGGAGCGTGACGAACGGCGTCATCCACTGCACCGGCAAGCCCATCGGCTACCTCCGCACCACGCAGGTTTATAGCAATTATTTTCTCACCGTCGTCTGGCGCTTCGTCAAAATCACGCCCAAGGCCGACAACACCGGCATCCTCGTCCACATGCAACTGCCTGACAAAGTCTGGCCGGAATGCATCCAGGTTCAGGGCAAGCACGACCACCAGGGCGATTTGTTTTTGATGGAAGGCGCGGAATCCAAGGAACACCGGGGCTTGGATAAAAACACGCCGATTCCGCTGCAAGGCGACTCGGTGGAAGTCCCCGTCGGCGAATGGAACAAGGCCGAAACCATCTGCGTCGGCAGCAAAGTCGAGTCATTCATGAACAGCAAGTTCGTGAATGAAACCACCGAATGCACTATCAACTCCGGCTACATCGGCATCCAGAGCGAAGGCGGCGACATCGAAATCCGCTCGATTGATTACGCGCCGCTGAAGTTCTAGGCCGCCAATTTTTTCTTCACCCACGCCCGCGCCTCGTCCGGCGTTTTCAATTCATCCGCCAGTTGCAGTTCGCGGATTTCTGCCAGCAGCGCGCCCATCGCTTTGCCCGGCAGAACGCCCAGCGCCATCAAATCATTTCCCGTCAGCAGCGGCGGTCGAATCTCCGGCTGGTGCTCCAACTCCTCCGCCTGCGCCACCAAAAAATTAAAATGCTCCAAATCGCCAAAGGAACCGAGGCAGTCGAGCCGGTGCAATTCCAGCTCCAGCGGAAATGTCTCGCGCAGCAACAGCTGCCGCAGCGTGGCCTTGCGCATCTGCTTTACATCCTTGAACTGCATGTGGTTTCGGACACAGGCCACGATTTCTTCGATTTGCTGGTTGGAAAATTTCAGCCGCTGCAACATTTTCTCCGCCATGTCCGCGCCAACTTTTTCGTGGCCATAGAAATGGATCTTGCCCGTCGCCGCCTCGCGTTCTGCGGTCACCGGCTTGGCGATGTCGTGCAGCAGCACCGCCCACGGCAACGACTCGCTTGCGTCCGCCGGCATTTTTTCCAGCATCAGGCAGATGTGATTAAACACGCTGCCTTCCGGATGAAAATCCGGCGACTGGTCGCACTCAATCGTCGCCATCAGCTCCGGCAAAATGGGTTCCAGCAATCCGCTGTCGCGCAGCAAAACCAGGCCGCGCGCGGCGTGCGGCGGACGAAATAATTTAAGCAGCTCGTCGCGCACGCGCTCGGCGCTGATGATTTTGATTTTTGGCGCCAACTTTTGGATGGCGGCAAACGTCTCCGGCTCGATTTCAAAATTCAACTGCGCAGCAAAACGCACGGCGCGCAGCAGCCGTAAATGATCCTCGCCAAAACGCGCCTCCGGCGCGCCGATGGTGCGGAGGATTTTTGCGTGCAAATCTTTTTTGCCGCCGACCCAGTCGTGGATTTTTTCCGTAAGCGGATCGTAAAAAAGCCCGTTCACCGTGAAGTCGCGGCGCGACGCATCGGCCTCAGCGTTGGCAAAAACAATTTTCTCCGGGCGGCGGCCATCCTGGTAATCCGCCTCGGCGCGGAACGTGGCCACCTGAAACTGCTGGCCGCCTTCGACGACGATGACTACGCCAAATTTTCGGCCGACAGGAATGGTTTTGTGAAAAAGCTTCTCGACCTGCTCCGGCTTGGCGTCCGTGGCGATGTCAAAATCCTGCGGCTCGCGTCCAAGCAGAAAATCACGCACACAGCCGCCGACCCAGAACGCGGCAAAGCCCGCCTGCTGCAACCTGGCAACAATTTCTTTGGCGACAACTCTGGGCGAATCGGCGGTCATTTACGATTTACGATTTACGATTTACGCGTGAATTACCAGCCAACTCGTCAAACGTATATCGTAAATCGAAAATTTATTCGTTGCCCCAGATGCGTTTCAGGTGCGCGATGCTGCGCTGGACGGAGTCGAGCGGAACTTTGGGGCTGAGTTCAAACACCTTGATATGCTCCGGTTTCACAAACGGCTTCAGCGACACAAAATCAATGTCGCCGCCGCCGGGCGGAAAATGGTCGCGTGCCGGGAATTTCACGTCGTGGATATGAAAGCCGGCCAGCCGGTTGGCGTGCGCGGCCAGATGCTGCACGTGGTTGATGAAGCCGAGGTCGGATTTGATCTGCGCGTGGCCGACATCGTGCCAGTAATAAACATCCGGCGCGGGAAATTCCTCCAGCAGCGACTTGAAGTCGGATTCAATCGGCAGTTCCTCGACGGCTTCGCGGATCTCGATGCCGAACTTGAGGCCACGATATCTGGATTCCGTGAGCAGCAGCTTCAGGGTTTCGCGGGAGTGGTCGTAGAATTTTTTCTTTTTCGCCTCGCGCGCGGCGTTGGCCTCGGCGACGACTTTCAGAAATTTCGGCGAGCCTTTTTCGCCGCGCTCGAGCAGCTGCTTGAGCTTGCCCGTGTAATCCTTCAAATCCATGCTGCCGAAATGCAGCACCACCAGCGGCGCACCGACGCGCTGGGCGAATTCCAGCGTGTTGATGGTGTGCTTGACGGCGAGCTGGCGGTCGCGATCGCGGTCGGAGGAAAATTCGTAGAGGTTCGGCGACGGCGCGGTGATGCCGACGGGCAGCGGACAGAAATTATGCAGGGTGGAAATTTTTATCTCGCCGGCGCCCACGGCTTCGAGGATGCCGGGCAGCAGGCTGATGCGGATGCCGTGGCTAAGCTCGGCATATTCAAAGCCGAGCTCGCGAATTTCGCGCAGCATCGCGCGGCCGTCGGTGTGGCGGCCTGAATTCCAACAGGTCGAAAACGAATACATTTTTATAGGCGCTAGGTTCCAAGCTTTAGGCTCTGGGCAAACAAAAACCGGGCGCATCCTAGCGGACACGCCCGGCGGGGGAAATGCAAATCACGGCCTAGTCGTCGGCGTGGCGCGCGGCGAGCATGGCGGAGAAGCGTGAGACCTTTTCCTTGCGCCGGCGGACGGCGCTCGGTTTCTCGAACTGCCGGCGGCTGCGCACGATCTTGAGCGTGCCTTCGCGGTCGACTTTTTTCTTCAGCCGACGCAACGCACGTTCCACAGGTTCGCCTTTTTTCAGTTTAATCTCTGTCATTACACTCACTTCCTTCCGGGGGCGGGTGACAACTGCCACGGGCAGTTCCCGCATAGATTTAGGAACGCAGAGCATAGGTTTTTGGCCGGTGAAGTCAATGAATAAAGCCGCACGAGTCAGCTTGTCTTTTGTGTTGAAACCGTCGGCATGGGGGAATAGCCTGACAAAAACTTATGAAATGCCCCCGCTGCAATTCCGTTCTTCAATCGGTTGAATACGACGGCCAAACGGTTGAAGTCTGCCCGGATTGCAAGGGCGAATGGCTGGCCGCCGGCGAACTACAAACAATCGCCGAGCATCACGACGAAGTTTTTACGCCGGCAGAAATCGCGTCACTGGACGCAGTGAACAAGGAAATCTTCGCCACCGAAAAGGACGACCATGACGAACTGAACTGCCCTGCTTGTGAAAACGTGCAGATGGAACATTTCAATTACGGCGACACGAGTGGAATCATTTTACACAAATGCACGAAATGCGACGGCATCTGGATGGACAAAGATGAATTGATAAAAATCGAGGAGCTGATCGACGGCTGGAAAGCGGACCTCAATCAAGATGTCGCCAAGTATGGCGCAGTCCTCGAAAAAATTGACGTCGAAGAGCAAAAGGAGCTTGACCGGGATGTTTCCATTTCACGCTTTGGTTTTGTGAACAAAGTATTGCGGCGCTTTTGCGAATAGCAGAAGACTTTATTTATTTCACAGTGCATTCGGATTGGGGAAGACGGCGCGAAACAAGGTTTGATTCTTCATTCTTCATTCTTCATTCTTCCTTGGCATGAGCCTTTCCGAACATCGTCAGGCGATTGACAAGCTGGACGCGCAAATCGTCCGGCTGCTCAACGACCGCACCCGCCACGTCCTCGCCATCGGCGAAATCAAGCTGGCGGCAGGCGAGGAAATTTACGCACCGCACCGCGAGCGCGCCGTGTTCGAGCGCGTCTGCGCGCGGAACGCCGGGCCAATCACCAACGAACAGCTCCGCACCATTTACCGCGAAATCATGTCCAGCGCGCTCGCGCTCGAAAAGACCATGACCATTGCGTATCTCGGGCCGGAGGCGACATTCACGCATCAAGCGGCAATAAAGCGTTTTGGTTCCAGCCTGAAATACGCCTCGCAAAAAACCATCGCGGACGTGTTCACCGAAGTCACCAAAAAAATTGCGGACTACGGCGTCGTGCCCGTGGAAAATTCTACCGAAGGCGTCGTCACGCACACGCTCGACATGTTCGTGGACAGCGATCTGAAAATTGTTTCGCAAATCGTTTTGCCGATTTCATTTTGTTTGGCTGCGAAATCACCATCGGTTAAAACGGCTGAAATCCGTAAACTTTTTGCGCATCCACAAGCAATGGCTCAATGCCGTTCGTGGATTCAAAAGAATTTACCAAGTGTCGAAATAATTGAAACTTCGTCGAATGCACAATCGGCTTTAAGCACGGCATATTTAAGAAAACCGAAAGAAATTCTTCACATTGTTGCGGTCACTGGAATTCTCGCTGCGGAAAAATACGGCCTGCGAATTTTGGAGCAGGATATTCAAGACAACGCCGCGAACGCGACGCGCTTTCTCGTCCTCGGCCGTCAATGCAGTCCGTCCACCGGCGACGACCGCACGAGCCTGATGTTGAGCGTGGCCGACAAGGCCGGCGCGCTGCACGAAGCCATCGCCGCGTTCCGCAAGTTCAAAATCAACATGACCAAAATTGAGTCGCGCCCCAGCAAACGCAAGGCGTGGGAATATTTCTTCTTCATTGATTGCGCCGGACATTACCAGGACGCAAAGGTGGCCAAAGCCATTCAGCATCTCGGCAAACACTGCAACTTTGTAAAAATCCTCGGCTCGTATCCGAACGTGGATTAATTGATTTTTTCCATTTGCAATCCGGCCTTATAGTGGTAAAAAGTCAATATGGACGGAGGAGTTTCAGCCAACCGCTATTTTATCTGGGGTGATGACGAATCGCCTTACGGCCCGGTGCCGCTGCCCACGCTCGTTGACTGGATTACAGACGAACGCATCGTCCCCGAGACTTGGGTTTTCTCGCGCACGGCCAACCAATGGCTCAAGGCCGGTGAAGTGGCTGAGTTGAAAGAATATTTCGGCGTGACGGTGTTTGAAGCCGACACTCCTGCACCAATGCAAGCCGGCCTCAAGCCGGGAATGTTGCGTCGGATCAAAATCCTCGCTGAATTGAAGGACGCACAGCTCGCACAGCTCGCCGAATACCTCGAAACCCAGCCGGTCAAGCAGTGGACGGTGCTGTTCAATCAAGGTGATGCCAGCGACGCGATGTTTTTCGTGATGAGCGGCGAACTGCGTGCCCGCACGATGGTCGGCGGCAAAGAAACGATTCTGGCCACCTTCGCGGCCGGAGATTTTTTTGGCGACATGGCGCTGTTCGACCACGGCCCGCGCTCGGCGGACGTCCTCGCCAACGTGGACAGCATGCTGCTGAAATTGTCCTCGGCCTCGTTAGAAAAGCTCACCCGCGAAATGCCGGCGCTGGCCACGCCGTTTTTGCAGGCCACCGCCCGCACGCTCTCGGCCCGCATCCGCGCCGACAACAAACGCCTCACCCGCATCGCGCAGCAGTTTTCCGCCAGCGGCGACGAGCGGTAATTTCTCTTCGCGGTTGAAATCTCCGGCCTTTGCGGGCAAGCTGCCGTTGTGAGCCACCTCGCCAAAGCCCGTGAAGTTTTCGACATCGAGCTCGCCGCGCTCAAAGCCGTCCGCGCGCAGCTCGACCAGTCTTTTGACGCCGCCGTCGAAATCATCATTGCCGCGCTCAAGCAGCGCGGAAAAATCGTCATCGTCGGCATCGGCAAATCCGGCAACGTCGGCGCGAAAATCGCCGCCACGCTCACGAGCACCGGCTCGACCGCCGTGCTGCTGAACAGCGTGGACGCGCTGCACGGCGACGTTGGCATCGTCAATGACGGCGACGTGATTCTCGCCTTGAGCTATTCCGGCGAATCGGAGGAGCTGCTGAATCTGCTGCCGGCGCTGAAACGATTTTCCGTCAAAATCATTTCGCTGGCAGGCAATTTAAAGTCATCGTTGGCGCGGCACAGCGATGTTGCGCTTAATGTCAAAGTTCCGAAGGAAGCGTGTCCGTTCAATCTGGCGCCGACCAGCAGCACGACGGCGATGCTTGTCACCGGCGATGCACTGGCGATGGCGATTTTGCAGGCGCGCGGCTTCAAGCAGAAGGATTTTGCCAAGTATCATCCGAGCGGCGCGATCGGCCGCGCAATGCTTTTGAAAGTTGGTGAAATCATGCGCCGTGACGAACGCAACGCCGTCGCGAATGAAAATCTCACGGTGAAAGAAGCTCTGCTCGTGATGACGCACGCCAAGTCCGGCAGCCTCGCGGTGGTGAACGCGCGCGGCAAGCTGGCCGGGATTTTCACCGACGGCGATTTCCGCCGTCACATGGCCAGCGGCGACAATCTGCTTTCGCAGCCGCTCAAAAAAGTGATGACGCGCAACCCGATTTGTGTCCGCGACACCGCGCTCGCCGTCGAGGCGCTGAAAATTTTCAACGAACGGAACATTGACGACCTGATTGTCGTGAATGCGAAAAACGAGCCGGTCGGCCTGGTGGATTCGCAGGACTTGCCGAAACTGAAAATCGTCTAGCCTTTCGGGCCAACGGGCGGCTCGGCATTCTTTGTCCGCTCAACCACCTGCATCGGATCAAGCTTCACCGAGCGCAGCCGGATGAGCGCCTTCAGCCAGGTGAGCGGGTCCCGAAACATTCGCACTTTTTTTCCTTCACTGAACGAGCGTGAACGATAGTTCACCGGCAGTTCAACCGGTTGATAACCTTTGCGAATGAGTTTGATAAGCAGTTCAAAATCGAAGTCGAAGCGGTCGCACTCGAACTCCAGCCCGTAAAGGCAGTCCCGGCGAAAAACCTTGAACATCGTGAAGGGGTCGCGCAACCGCTGCCAAAACAGCACGTTGATCAGCGTCGAAAAAAACCAGTGGCCCAGATTTACAAAGAGGCTCAAGCCGCGCTGGCCGGTGAACTGGCGCATTTTCCAGACGTTGTGCCCGCCGTGCCGGGAGCCGAGCACGAACGCGCTACGACCGGCGACGAGCGGTTCCAGCAGGCAATCGTAGTCTTCCAGATCGTATTCAAGGTCGGCGTCTTGGATTAAAATGTAGTCGCCGGTGGCGGCCTGCAAACCGGCGCGCACGGCGTGGCCTTTTCCGCGCGGCTGGTCTTCGAGAATCAGTTTGACGCGTGGATGACTTTGATATTTCAAGGCGATTTCGCGGGTGCCGTCGGTGGAATTGCTTTCCACCACGATGATTTCCAACTTGAGATTGGACAGCTCTTTCTGCATCAACGCCGCCATCAGTGCCTCGAAGGTCTTGGCTTCATTAAAGGCGGGGACAATCACGGACAAAACCGGCTGCGGATGCATTTCCGCCCTGCGCGCAAACAACATCATGCCGCTGGCGGCGAGCCGGCGGTGCTTGAACTGCATCCGGCGCGGCAAAATGCGGACGAAAAAATTTATCAGCGGCGTCACCATCGGAACGGGAAAACGTTCGAAGTGCAGCCGCACATAATCGAAGCTTAAAATTTTCCAGCCCGCCCCGACGATGACGTCACGAAAGCCGGATTTGATGAGCGCGGTCTGGAGCGTGTGCCGGTCAAAATAAACCAGGTGCTCGGTTTTGAATTCCATCCATTTCTGTTTCATCACCCGGGCAGACCAAGAACCGATGTCCGGCGTGGCGATGAACAGCATGCCACCGGGCTTGAGCACGCGATGGATTTCGCGCAGAAAGGCGAGCGGGTCGCGGACGTGCTCGATCACATCCGACAGCACGCAAAAATCAAACTGCTCCGACGGCAGCCCGGCTTGCGCCAGTTCGCCAACCCGCACGTCACCGTGCTTGAGCCGGCTTCGCGCTTTTTCACAGGCGGCGATCGAGTATTCGATGCCCGTCACCTGCCAGCCTTCGGCTTCCGCCGTGACGAGAAAATCACCGTCGCCGCAGCCGACTTCCAGTAAGCGTCCGTTTTTCAAGCCGGAATAACGGCGGCTTTCCGCCAGATAAAGCCGGGCCGTGGCTTGTTTGATTTCGCTGACGGCCTGGCGTCCGGCCTCGGTGTCGCTGCCGAGAAAATAGTCCGCGCCATAAATGCGGGACAGTTCGCCATCGCCGGGCTGCGGATTAAGAAACACCAGCCCGCAATCATCGCAGCGCACCACGCGGTAGTCGGAGGTTGAAAACAGGTAATAAACCCGTGGGCCACTGCAGACCAGGCAGGTTTTGACCGTGCACTTTTTGCCAGATGGTAAACCCATGTGATTCATTTTCAGGAGATTTGTTCAATTCGCCGCTGCCGAGTTCGGATGGCATTTATCATGACCAGAGCAACCACGCCGCCCGCTGAAATCCAAAACAGCGCGCAGGCCAGCCGCCAGTGCCGGGGCCGGTAGGTAAACTGCACATGGTAGTCGCCCGGTTGATCCAGATATATGCCCTTGAACGCGCGGTTGACAGTCAAAACTTCTTCCGGTTGATGATTCGCGGTGGCCGTGAAATCCCGGGCTTGTCCTTCCGTAAGGCAGACTACGCCGGCGGAAGCGGCATGGACATCAAACTCCGTGGCATTGGGCGACAGCCGATAGTTGGTCGCCGCCGAAATCGTCGCCGGGTTCGTGCTTTCCAAGAACCGCAGGCGGGGATGGTCATTCAGGTCTTGCGGGCTTAAGGTGACAAACGGCTGTTTGCCGTTGGCTGCGAGATGCTGGATGAATGATTCGGTGGTGGCGACGGACGCCACCTGATTTGCAAAAAAAGCCCGCGGCCACACGTCGAGATTTTCGACGATGGCAAAATCATCGCGTGCAATCATGCGGAAGCCGGGTTTTTCACCGAGGTCAATCTTCGGCGCGGCCAGCAGATATTTGACGTTCAGCAAATTCAAAAGCGGCTGCGCCTGGACCGGATCCACCACCTCCAGTTGCCAAACATAGCTGAGTTCCATGCCCGGAAATTGGCGAATGAGGTCAATGAATTCCCCATTGCTCAACGGCGAACATGAGCGGATATCCTCCAACTCATAGACCGCCGAATAATTGCCCATGAACCCCCACGGAATGTTGACCATGCGAAACGGCCCCGATATGTCTGCCTTGATTTGGTTGACCGCTTCACTCGGCGAATTGAGCCGCACCCGGGGGCCGGGCAGCATGAGCAAGTCGTCGTTACCAAAATTATAAAGTCCAAAACGGAAATTGGGGATGAATCCCAGAATCAGAATGGCCGCCCAACCCAGCAGGAACATTTGCTGCTGGCGATGCTGTAGAAAAACAAACAGCAGCGGTGTGCCGATGGATCCCACGACCACGCACAAAAAATAATTCCACGGCACCACCGGCTCGTGTGCATTTCCAGATAAATACAATAAAAGCAAACCCGTGAAAATGCCGGCAACGCACAGGAGTTCGATGGCCAGGTGGCCCAGTTTCACCTTGCCCGTCAGAGTTTTGAAGCCATAGGCGCTTTGAAGAGTCAGATGCATAACCAACAGGTAGGAAAAATCAGTTTCCACATGGCCGACCCGGTTCAAAAGTGGAACGGCGGCAATCAAAGAAGACGGAATCCAGCCAAAGATGCAGCCAATCCACCACACGATGGCTCCGGTATTGATCCAATAGAAGCGTTCGCCTTTGAGTTGACGCCAGCGCAACAGGCTAAAACTACAGCCCACCAAAATCAGGAGGCTAGTGCCGGGGGCGGTGGCAACATTGGGTTGCAGCAGGAGATAAAAAAGGTCGTCAAAAACGCCCGCCAAAACTTTGATTGGAAGATGAGCCACATTGATTTGTTCGTGCGCGGTGAAAGAACCGGGAAGCGAAACCAGAAACGACAGCCAGACCGGAGCAGTCAGACCTATAAACAGGAACGTGCCAATCACCGCACGGCCCAGAACCCGGACCGCGCTCATAAAATCGCGACAACTGGACAGCGCAAAGACCAGAGCGGTCAAATTCAACCCCCCAATTAAAGCTACCGCCACTTCCACATGACCGGCGTTGAAACAGGCAAAGTTCGCCATTAACCAGATCAATCCCCAGGTGGCTCGCCGGTCGGAACGCAAATCAAACCATTCCATCGCCGCCAGCAGGATCCATGGCGCATAGCTGAAAACAAAAAAGGCCGGATGATTGTTGATGAAAAAGAAAGCTCCGCAATACGCCGCCAGCGCGGAATAGATCAGCGATAAAATGCGGTTGTCCAATAGCCGAAGAACGAGCAGCCCAAAACCGCAACAAAAGAGAAATTTTGCGACCATAAACTTTATATCCCAAGCCCACGCCGACCCGTGCCCCAGAATGACCAGCCATTGCAGCGGATCGCCCAGCATTGAAATCGCCTGCCCGATCAGGGTTTCACCGGCGTGGCTGTATCGGTTCCACAAAGGAAGCTCGCCGTGTTCCAGCAGGCTCCGAGACTCAATAAAACCCATCGGAACCCCCCACCACATCGTGGCATAAGTATCACTGCCATGCGTGTTATGGAGCAAATCCGGTGTCCGGGCCGGCCACTCCGCCATGCCCGGCAAAGGCGGCCACCAGTTGTAAACAAGCGTGCCCGTTGACATGGGGGAAACCAAGCTTTTGCCGCAAAAAATGACGGGGTAGCAGTTGACGCCCACGGCCAGCAAAGCCACCAGCACGATCGCCAAAATGGGGCGCTGTTTACTCCACCGTAAAACCCAGGTGGCAAATCCTTCAGGCCGGATTTGTGAGTCCGGGTTCAGCGCTTCGCAGGAGGTTATGGGTTGGCCGTGTTGCATTCAGAACGCCCGACTCGTCGGTTGAAGGGAAATTTTTACCCTGTAAGTGTCAAATGTAAATCGCAATCAGATTTGTCAGGCGCTTGAAACCTAAACCAGCGCGGCCAGCGGCCACCAACTGTCCGCCACGATTAGATTCCAGATGGCTGCCCGGTCACGTTGCGAACTTCAAGTAAAATTAGATTCCAGATGGCTGCCCGGTCACGTTGCGAACTTCAAGTAAATCACCTTGAGATACTCCGCCTCTTTGAAACCGGCCGGATGATCCGGCGGATGTTGCAATGTTTTCAGCTCAGTAAATTTCCGGCCCGACTTCACCGCCGCGCGCCGCGCGGCGTCAAAAAATTCCGCCGCCGGAACGTGCGCCGAGCACGATCCGGCCACCAGAATTCCACCTCCGGAGAGCCTTTGAACGCCGAGTGAATTCAGCCGTTCATAGGCACGGATCGCGCCTTCACGCTCCACCGCGCGCTTGGCCAGCGACGGCGGATCGAGCACGATCAGATCAAATTCTTCCGCAGTTGTTTCCAGCCAGTCAAAGCTGTCAGCCTGAACGATGTCATGGCGACAGTTTGCCACGCCGGGAAAGTTTTGGTTAAGCGCAAAATTTCGTTTGGCCGATTCCAGCGCGTGCGCGCTGATGTCCAGATCGGTCACGGATTTTGCGCCGCCGCGCGCGGCATAGACCGAGAAGCCGCCGGAAAAGCTGAAGGCATTCAACACGCGTCGGCCGCACGCCAGCGTTTCAACTTCGCGCCGGTTCTCACGCTGGTCGAGAAAGAAGCCCGTTTTCTGCCCGCGCAAAACGTCCGCTTCAAAACGAACGCCATTCTCGGAAAAAATCACCGCACCTTCCGGTGAGGCACCTAAAAAAACTTGTCCGTCGCGACGTTGAAATTGTTTTTCCGTGACCGACTGAATGTTGCGGCTCAAGCGCAGGACGAGTCGTTCGCAGGAAATATTTTCTTTGAACAGCGCAAGAATTTCGTCCAGTCGCGGCAGCCACGCGGCGGTGTAAATTTTCAGCACGAGCGTGATGTCATAGCGATCCAGCACGAGTCCGGGCCAGCCGTCGCTCTCACCGTGAATGAGGCGATAGCCGGTGGTCGTTGCACCGAAAAGCCCTTCGCGCCGGGCAAGAGTTTGTGCAAGTCGTGCTCGCCACCAAGCTGCATCAACTGTTTGCGGCTTGCCCGCATGCAAAATCCGGACGCGGATCGGCGAATCCGGATCGAACAGACCGACGGCAAGAAACTGGTCCTTGCGGTCATAGATCACTGCGAGTTCGCCAAGCTGGCCGGCGTGATTCGATTCGTGGATGCTGTCGGCAAAAAGCCACGGATGACCGGAACGCACGATGGATTCCGCCGCCGTCGTGATACGCAGGCGCAGGCGAGTTGCCGCAGCTTGAGTTGCGGCGGGCTTGCTCATTCCAAACCGCTCGCCCGGCGTGCGCGTTTCAAAACCGTTTGCGCCAGCGGGCGCGCTATCGCTGCGCCGGTGGCGAGGACGCCGTTGACATAATCAAGATTGGCCGCGAGTTCGGCGCGCTTTTTCCGGGCCCCGGCAAAGTGGTCCCAATAAATTTCAAACAAACCCTTTTTCAGGTCGCCGTAGCCGAGGCCGCCGACGCGGAGACGTTTTTCAAAATCCGCCGCGACTTCGGCTGGCGCAACAAGTTTGAGCAACTGGATGGCGAGGTTTTGTTCCGCGTCCGGCTTGGGATCCGCCGGCATGCGCGAATCCATTTTGATGCCCATGACTTTCTTGCGCAGCGGCTTCTCCTCGCCGAAAATTTCCAGCGTGTTGCCGTAGCTCTTGCTCATCTTTTCGCCGTCTAAACCTGGAACCTTCGCCGTTTCGTTGCGGATCTGCGGTTCGGGAATCACGAAGGTTTCGCCGTAGGCTTCGTTGAACTTGATGGCGATGTCACGCGTCATTTCGACGTGCTGCTTCTGATCCTGGCCGACGGGAACCAGGTTTGAGTCGTAAATTAAAATGTCCGCCGCCATCAGAACGGGATACGCAAAGAGGCCGTGGTTAACGGGAATTCCCTTGGCCGACTTGTCCTTGAACGAGTGGGCTTTTTCCAGCAGGCTCATCGGCGTGAGCGTGGAAAGAATCCACGCCAGCTCGGTGACTTCCGGCACGTCGGACTGGCGGAAGAAGACGGACTTTTTTGGATCCAAGCCACAGGCGAGAAAATCCAGCGCCACGTCCAGGGAATTTTTCCGGCGCTCATCCGCGTCGAACAGCGAGGTCATGGAGTGGTAATCCGCGATGAAATAAAACGCCTCGCCTTTTTCCTGGAGCGCGATGGCGGGCTGCATCATCCCGAAATAATTTCCGAGGTGCAGCGTGCCGCTGGGCTGAATGCCTGACAAAATTCGCATGGGGCAAGGCTATCAGCGAACGGGGAAAACTGGCGAGCAGGAAAACGAAAAAGCGTCCACCCCGGAGGCTGGACGCTGAAAAAGCAAATCACCCTTTACCACTCAAATAGCGGGCTGCCAAAATTGTTGGTCATGTATTGGTATTGAACCCATTCGACATGGCCATCAATAAAGGCATGATTTGATCCCGGCGGCCTATTCTTCACCAAATGACTAGTTGATTGCGGATTTTTAGCTGCAAAAGCAGCGGTGCCAGCAGTGATGTTGGCATAAACCTGTTTGGCTGGAGAACTGATGACAATACAAGCGGCAAACGGTGTGCTGACTGGCGTGTGAGTTGCATCGCCAGTCAACTTGGTGGCGGTATAAACAGTTGCTGGAAGCTGTGGAATGCCTTCCAAAATCCAGAAATAGCCAGTGATGCGGAACACCACATTGGCGGCAGCGACACCGCTATAATTAACCTGAAAATTCCAAGTGTCATCAACATTCCAAGCGGCATAGCCAGGATCATAGAAAATATTACGTGTGCAGCCATTATCAATCATGGAATTGATAAAAACACTTGAAAGATCCCACGGCCAAGATCCGCCGTAACTGGTTGCTGGCGGAACCGTTGCTGGAGGCTTGGTCAAATCCATGATCTTATCACCATTGGCACCACCATAAATTTGCAAAGCAAGCCCCAGTTGATGCTGATTACTTTGGCAGGAGGCCCGCAATGCCCGTTGCTTTGCGGCGGCCAGCGCCGGCAGCAGCAGCGCAGCGAGAATCGCGATGATGGCGATGACGACCAGCAATTCAATCAAGGTGAAGGCCTTGCGTTCAGATAGAGTTTTCAATGTTTTCTTGTTCATGATTTTATCTTGGTGGCACCTAATCATAACACAACATAGCCCAATCGACAATTGGCTGCATTTGAGATATGTTGCTATGACATAATGCGCTTTCCGGTTGCGACTTCCGCCATTAATTTATTGAGTGCCAACCGCACCAACCGTCCACGGCGCAGATAAATACCGCGCGTTCGCAAAACCACGCGGCAAAAGCTGCATTGGCAGGGAGCGAACCAAGTTGACGATTTAATTAATAATATTATTTAATTAGTCGAAAGCAAATATTTTTTATCCACCCGAAAGCATGAAGGTTCCGCCCTTCACGACGGCGACCGGCCCGACCGCAGCGCGCCGGCGCAGACTTCCCAGCACTGCAATTCCCCGCCCAGCTCGGTCGGCCAGTTTTCCTCGGTGCAGGTCATGAACACCTGGCCGCCCGTCCGGCGCGCCGACTCCAGCAAGGGCAGAAAGCCGCTGCGCCGCTTCACGTCCAGCTCACCCATCACGTCGTCAATCAGCAGAATCGGCGGCGAGCCGTGGATGCCGGCCAGGTATTCCGCCTGGGCCATTTTCAGTGCGATTGCCAGCGTGCGCTTCTGGCCTTCGCTGCCGAACTGTGCGGCGGATTTCTCGTTCAGCAGCAATTGCAGATCGTCGCGGTGTGGTCCGACGAGCGTGGCGCGGAAATTTTTTTCGCGGGCGCGCGATTGCGCAAGCTCCACGCCGAAATCATTTTTAACGCTCGGCTGATATTCGATGCGTAGCTCCTCCGCGCCGTTGGAAATGCGACGATACGCCAGCCGCGCGAGCGGGGAAAATTTCGGCACCAGTCCGCTCCGGGCGCGGATGATTTCGTTGCCGTGCTTGACCAGTTCGGTGGAGAAACTTTCCAGCGCGGCCTCGTCCACGGTGCGCTGTTTTAACAAAGCATTGCGTGCGCGGACGGTGTGCATGTAACGCTGCAGCAGTGGCAGATAGCCCGGCTGCGTCTGCGCCAGCAGCAAATCAATGAACCGCCGCCGCGCGCGGGCGGTGCCTTTGATGAGCTGCAAATCTTCCGTGCAGAAAACCACCGTGCGGAGCGCGCCCAGATAATCCGCCAGCTTTTTCACCGGCTGACCGTCCAGCGTCAGTTTCCGTTCGCGCAACGCCCAATACATTTTAATCTCGTGGTCGCCCTGCCCCACCACGTTGCCGCCGACGAAATAGCCTTTGGCACCGTGCCGGATCATCTGCGCGCCGCCGACGCCGCGAAAGGACCGCAGCGTGGCCATGAGATAAACGGCTTCGAGGATGTTGGTCTTGCCCTGCGCGTTGTCGCCGAGCAGCAGATGGAAGCCGGGCGCAAAATCCACGTCCAACCGCGCGTAATTGCGGAAGTCACGGAGTCGCAGATGGGCCAGATGCACGCGGAAATTCTAGTCACAGACGGCCACGGATGAAACACCGATTCCAACGGCTTCGGGCTTTTGTTTTCGTCGGGCATCGGCTAAAAATGGCTTCATGTATTCGCCGACGCTTGCCGAATTTCAGAAACTCGCGACGCAGGGAAACCTGATTCCCGTCGCGCGCCGCATTCTGGCCGACCTCGAAACGCCGCTCTCGGCCTACCGCAAAATCCGCGGCGCGGGTGAATCTTTTTTGTTCGAGTCCGTCGAGGGCGGCGAGCACGTCGGACGCTATTCGTTCGTCGGCTGCAATCCTCGCGCGGTCATCCGGCAGGACAGCCAGCATGTGCAGATGTTTGAAAACGGTCGCGTCACGGAAAGCTTCATGGTCGGGCGCGACGTTAAGGACGGCCTCGAAGTGGTCGAGCGCTTGATGAAAAAATTCCGCGCGGTGGCGACGCCAGGGCTGCCGCGTTTCACCGGCGGCGCGATTGGATTCATCGGCTACGAATTCATTCACGACGTGGAACCGTCTGTGCCGCGTCCGCCAGCGGATGATTTGAAAACGCCGGTGATGTATTTTCTCATCGCGGACCAGATCCTGATTTTCGACCGCGCGGAGCAGACCATCACGATTCTCGTCAACGCGATTCTCGACGAAACGACGAGCGCGGAAGCTGCCTACGAAGATGCGACGAGCGAAATTGACCGCATCATCTCGCTGCTCGAACAGCCGAGCGAACATCAGCCGGTGACGCTGCCGGCGGAGGTCGCGCCGATGGTGTTTGAATCGAACCTGAAGCCGGAGAAGTTTCAGGCGAACGTCCTCGCGGCCAAGAAATATATCACGGCGGGCGACATCATCCAGGTGGTCGGTTCGCAGCGGTTTTCCGCGCCGGTCACGGCGTCGCCGCTGAATATTTACCGCGCCACGCGTTCAACGAATCCGTCACCGTATATGTTTTTGCTGGAACTGGACGGCTTTTCGCTCGTCGGCGCGTCGCCGGAACTGCATGTGCGCTGCGAGGAAGGCAAAGTGGAGATCCGCCCCATCGCCGGCACGCGGCGGCGCGGCAAGAATGAGGCGGAAGATCTGGCGCTGGAAAAAGAATTGCTCGCCGATCCGAAGGAACGCGCCGAACACGTCATGCTCGTGGATCTCGCGCGCAATGACATCGGCCGCGTCTGCGATTTCGGCAGCGTGCAGGTGAAGGATTTGATGATCATCGAGCGTTACAGCCATGTCATGCACATCGTCTCGCAGGTGGAGGGAAAATTATCCGCGAACAAGTCGCCGTATGATTTGATGCGCGCGACGTTTCCGGCCGGCACGTTGAGCGGCGCGCCGAAAATCCGCGCGATGCAGATCATCGCCGAGCTGGAGCAGACGGCGCGCGGGCCTTACGGCGGCTGCGTGGGATATTTTTCCTTCAACGGCAATCTGGATTGCTGCATCACCATCCGCACGGCGCTGGTGAAGGACGGCAAAGCTTATGTGCAAGCTGGCGGCGGCTGGGTGAATGACTCTACGCCGGAGGCGGAATTTCAGGAAACCGTCAACAAGTCCATGGCGATGCGCAAGGCGATTGCGCTGGCGGAAGGTTTTTCCAAAACGTGAATTCAGAATCGGCAGTCAATACAAATGAAAACGCCGCGTGCGAGCGATGCGGGAGCTTCGATGTGATGGAAATTGCCGGCCAAATCCTTTGCAAAAATTGCGTTGCACTGGCCGGATGTGGCTGCGCCGGTCATGGCGATGACGGCGAGGACTGATGGCGCCGTCGTGGAATTTTTGCGTTTTTCACTTTCACGGCTTGCAATTTTTCTTTTCACCGGCAAATTTTCAAACAATTGATTTGAAGTATTTCAACCAAACAAGGAGTTAAAGAAGTTATGAGCACAGAAGCAAAACTTGAACTGGACGGAAAAGTTTACGCCCTGCCGACCCTGGCCGGCAGCGAAAATGAAAAGGCGGTGGATGTCTCATCGTTGCGCGCCAACACCAATTACATCACGCTCGACGACGGCTACGGCAACACCGGCTCGTGCGTCAGCAAGATCACTTTCATTGACGGCGACAAGGGCATCCTGCGCTACCGCGGCATCCCAATCGAGGAGATGGCGGAGAAATCCAACTTCATCGAGACGGCGTATCTGATTATTTACGGCAGCTTGCCGACGCGGCCGCAGCTCAAGGGATTTTCGGACATGCTGACCGACCACCAGTTTTTGCACGAGGACATGAAGTATCACTTCGAGGGCTTTCCCACGGGCGCGCATCCGATGGCGATTTTGTCCTCGATGATCAACGCGGCGAGCTGCTTTGACGAGGGCCTGATGAACTGGAAATGGGGCATGACAAAACAGTTCGACGTGTATGTGGCAAAACTGATTTCGCAGGTGCGGACAATCGCAGCGTATTCGTATCGCAAGTCGAAAGGGCTGCCGCTGATCTATCCCAAGACACATTACAAATACACGGCGAACTTCCTGCACATGCTGTTCTCGATGCCGTATGAAGATTTTGAAATCAAACCGGAAGTGGTCAAGGCGCTCGATCTGATTTTCCTGCTGCACGCGGATCACGAACAGAATTGTTCCACCTCGACGGTGCGCATGGTGGCGTCGAGCCAGGCGAATCTTTTCGCGAGTTGCGCAGCCGGTGTGTGCGCGCTCTGGGGACCGCTGCATGGCGGCGCGAACCAGGCGGTGTTGGAAATGCTCGCGGACATCCACAACTCCGGCGATGACGGCACCAAATTCATCACGGCGGCCAAGGACAAAAACAGCGGCAAGAAACTTATGGGCTTCGGCCATCGCGTTTATAAAAATCACGATCCGCGCGCCAAGATCATCAAAAAGGCCTGCGACGAGGTACTGTCCAAATTACACATCACCGACCCATTATTGGACATTGCCAAGAAGCTGGAAGAGGCGGCTTTGAAAGATCCTTACTTCGTCGAACGAAAGCTTTATCCAAACGTGGATTTTTACAGCGGCATCATCATGCGCGCCATCGGCATTCCGGTGGAGATGTTTACGGTGATCTTCGCCATCGGCCGGATGCCCGGCTGGATTGCGAATTACAAGGAAATCATGGAAGAGCCGAAGAGCCGCATTTACCGCCCGCGACAGATTTACACCGGCAGGACGATCAATTCCTACATCCCGCTGGAGCAGCGGAAATAACGAGCAGCGGTCACATTCCGCCACTGCTGGGGAAAAAGGCGCGAAAATTGCTTCATTTGGCAAAAAATTGGGCATGAGCAAAATTCTAGTCATAGACGACGAGTCCTGGTTGCGCGAAATGATCCGGCTGGCTTTGGAGCAGCAGGGATTTGAAGTCATTGAGGCCTTCAACAGTGCCGATGGCAGCAACAAGGCGCGCGAGTTGCTGCCCGACCTCATCCTCTGCGACGTCAACATGGACAAACAGGGTTCCGGCTATACCACGCTGGAGAAATTGCGCGAGGACGCCGCCACCGCCGCCATCCCGTTCATCCTGATGACCGGCATGGCCGATTCTGCCGGCATGCGGCACGGCATGGAACTTGGCGCGGACGATTACCTGCCCAAGCCGTTCAAGGTGGACGAACTTTACGCCGCCGTGAACGCGCGGCTGCGCAAGGTCAAAACCGTCCGCGACGACGCCGAGCGCAAACTCACCACGCTGCGCACGCATATTTCGACGATGATGCCGCACGAGATGCGCACGCCGCTCAATGGCATCATCTCCAACGCGGAAATGCTCGCGACATCCGCCGCCACGCTCGGCACCGCCACCATCGTCGAGATGGGGCTGGAAATCTCCAAGTCCGGCCAGCGTCTCGAACGGCTCATTGAAAACTTTCTGTTTTACGCGCGGCTGGAAATTGTCGCCACGGACGCCGACAGTGTCATAGCGCTGCGCTCCGCCAAAATCGCCGCGCCGTCAAACACCGTCCGCCCCGTCGCCATTTCCCAGGCGGAAATGGCCGGCCGCCTGCCCGACCTGACGCTGGAACTTGCCGACGGCCCGCTGTCCATGGCCGAGGAATATTTCAAGAAAATCGTCGCCGAACTCGTCCAGAACGCCTTCAAATTTTCCGAACCCGGTTCGCCGGTGCTGGTCAGTTTGAAAACGGCGGGTGAAGAGATTGAATTTTCCGTCCACGACCACGGCCGCGGGTTTTCCACCGAGCACATCCAGCACATTGACGCCTACGTCCAATTCGAGCGGAAGATGAAGGATGAACAGGGCCTCGGCCTTGGCCTGGCCATCGCCAAAAAACTGGCGGAACTTCACGGCGGCCGTCTGGCCATCAGCAGCAGCAAGACAACCGGCACCACCGTCGTCGTCAAACTGCCCAGGCCGAAAAATCCGTGACCGTTCAGAACGGCAGCCGGGCGTAGAGCAGGTTTAGCGCGTGCGCCACAAACTCGGCCGTCAAAAATAGCAGCCCAATCGCCACCACCGGCGCAAAATCCACCTTGCCGGCCTGCAATGGAATTTTCTTCAGCGGGGCCAAAAAGGTCTGCGCCGTCAGATTGACATATTTCCAGAACGGATGCCGCCCGAAGTAGATGTAGCTGTTCAGCAGGTGGAGCGTAAGGATGGCACCGGCAGGAAATTTCCACACCAGATAGCTGCCCAGCCCGATGACGAACGATTGCTCCAGCCGTTGCGCGACGGAAACCGGCGGCGGCAGAATCTGCAGCCAGACCAGCAGCCAGCTCGTCAGCCACCATAACAACGCCGTGCCGAACAGCGGCAGCAGAATTTTGGCCCAGCGCGGCCAGCCGTCCACCCGGCCCAAAGGAATTTTCACCAGCCCATGAATCGGCTCCGGCCCGGACAGGAGCGACAGGAACAGCAGCCCGACGAAGAAAATTCCCAGCGTCAGGCCGTAGCTTAAAAACGAGAAGGCCAGCATTTCCGAGAACCAGTCGCTCCGGAACGACGTCACGATCACCCCCAAATCCAGCTTGCCGATCCAGAACGGCGCAATCCAACGATAGATGATGGCGCGCAGAAAAAGCAACGCCGCGAGAAACAACAGCAGATGCCAGCGGCGCAGTTTTTTTGGCGCGGCCGGCCGCAGCGTGCCCATCAGCGTCGCCGGCGTCCGTTTCGCGAGCGGATCGAAACGGATGGAACGCCAGTTCAGCCACAACAGCAGCCCGGCGAGGTTCAGGATGAAATCAACAATGCCCATGCGAATTATGAAAGGCGAATTCAGAATGACGAATCATTTGAAATTCGCAATTCGTCATTCGCCATTTCCGTCACATCATTTTCAACAGCGTGTCCGCCATTTCGCTCGGCGTGACCGCGATGCCGATGCCGGCAGCTTTGAACGCGGCGATCTTTGCCTCGGCGGTTCCCTTGCCACCACTGACAATCGCGCCGGCGTGACCCATGCGGCGTCCGGGCGGTGCAGTCGCACCCGCGATGAATCCGGCGACGGGCTTCTGGCAATTCGCCTTGATCCACTCGGCGGCTTCCTCCTCGGCGCTGCCGCCAATTTCACCGATCATGATGATGCCGGTGGTTTCCGGGTCGGCGTTGAAAAGTTTGATGACGTCGAGATGTGACGTGCCGTTCACCGGGTCGCCGCCGATGCCAACGCAAGTGGACTGGCCGACGCCGCGCGAGGTGAGTTGCCACACCGCTTCGTAAGTCAACGTGCCGCTGCGCGAGACAACGCCGATGTTGCCCTTTTTATGAATGTAGCCAGGCGCAATGCCAATGCGGCAGCCGCCGTATGAATCCTTGCCTTCGCCGGGCGTGACGATGCCAGGACAGTTCGGCCCGATGAGGCGCGTCTTGGTGTTGCCTTCCAACGCGCGTTTCACGCGCACCATGTCGCGCACCGGAATGCCTTCTGTGATGGCGACGACGAGCGCGAGGCCGGCATCCGCACCTTCGAGAATGGCATCGGCGGCAAACGGCGGCGGCACAAACACCGCGCTGGCGGTCGCGCCGGTCTGCTTTACGGCATCGGCAACGGTGTCGAAAATCGGCACCTTCTTGCCGCCGTGCTCAAAGAATTGTCCGCCTTTGCCGGGCGTGACACCGGCGACAATGTGCGTGCCGTAATCAATGGAGAGCTGTGCGTGCTTCGCGCCAAAGCTGCCGGTGATGCCTTGGACAAGAACCTTGGTGCTGGGGGTGACGAGAATAGACATGGGAAAATTTTAGGTTTCAGATTTACGATTTACAATTTTTTCCGTTTGTGGATGCAAATGGTGTTGCCATCGGGATCAAAAACCATCGCCATCTGGCAGACCGGCGTGGGCATCGGCTCGATGCGGAACTTAACCTTGTGCGCGCGCAGATGCGCGACCGCGTCGTCGAAATTCTCCACCTCCAGCGCCACCGCGCAGCCGTCGGGGCTGGGCTTGAACATTCCCGGCGCGCAGCCGATGGCCAGCGCGTGCGGGCCGAATTCGTATTCCACCCATTTGCCGTCAATGACGGTCGTCGGTTTCAGGCCCAGGACGCCCTCGTAAAAATCACGGGCACGCGGGATGTCCGTGACGGCATAGCAACTGAACGCGATTTCGGTGACCTTGAGCATATCGAGGCCGGTAGGTTAAGTTTTAACCACGCCCAAACTCAACTCTTTTCAAATCGCCAGCAGCAGCCGTTTGATTTCCTTGAGCCGCGCCTTGGCTTCCTTTTTGGTGAGGCGCGGGAACTTGCCGCCGAGCGTGATGAAATCATTGTGACGCGTGAGCTTCAATTTATCTTCCTCGACCTCGATGGAGGTCACGGCTTTTTCGCTCGCGAGAATTTTCAACTCGCCCACGGCCAGTAGCAGTTCCACCGGCGAAGGCAGCGGACCGAAACGGTCGCGCAATTCCTTCTGCAAGCCGTCGAGCGCGGTCTTCTCCGTGGTCTGCGCGAGCTTGCGGTAAATCTCAATGCGATGATGCGGCTCGGTGACATAATTTTCTGGCAGCGAGGCGTGAGGCGCGGGGCGTGAGGATTCTTCCCCCTCGCGCCCACCGCCCAAAGCCTCGCGCCTTCCATTCATTTCCAAAAAATCCAGCGCGATGCGGACTTCAACGCGCGGCTTCACCTTCTCGCCCTTCAGAGCGCCGACGCTTTGCTTGAACAACTGGCAGTAGAGTTCGAAGCCGACCGCGGTGATGTGGCCGCTTTGTTCGGCACCGAGGAGGTTTCCCGCACCGCGAATCTCCAAGTCGCGCATCGCGATCTTGAATCCGCTGCCGAGCGAGGCGTATTGCTTCATCGCGCTGATGCGCTTGCGCACGTCGGTCAGCAAACGCGCATGGCGCGGCAAAAGGAGATAAGCGTAGGCCTGATGCTTGTAGCGCCCGACGCGCCCGCGCAACTGGTAAAGCTCGCTCAAGCCAAAGCGGTCTGCGCGGTCAATGATGATGGTGTTGGCGTTTGGAATATCGAGACCGCTTTCGATGATGGTAGTGGAAAGGAGAACATCCGCCTCGCCGTTGACGAACTTCGTCATCACCTCTTCCAAATCGTCCGCGTGCATCTGGCCGTGCCCGACGACAATGCGCGCCGCCGGCACGAGTGATTTTAATTTCGCCAGCATCGTGTCAATCGTCGTCACGCGATTGTGGAGGAAAAAGACTTGTCCACCGCGATTCAGCTCGCGCTGGATGGCGTCGCGGATGGTCCGCTCGTCGTAAGGCGTGGCAATCGTCTCGACCGGCAGGCGATCATGCGGCGGCGTCTGGATCGTGCTCATGTCGCGTGCGCCAGTGAGCGCCAGGTAAAGCGTGCGCGGAATCGGCGTGGCGCTCAATGTCAGCACGTCCACCATCGTGCGAAGGCGTTTGAACTTTTCCTTGTGCAACACGCCGAAACGCTGCTCCTCGTCAATCACCACCAAGCCGAGGTCTTTGAACCCGATGTCATCCTGCATGATGCGATGCGTGCCGATGACGATGTCCACCGCGCCGGCGGCGAGATTTTTTACAACGAGGTCTTGCTCGCGCCGCGTGCGGAAACGCGAGAGCAATTCGACGCGGATTGGATAATCCGCCATCCGCTCGCGGAAATTATTAAAATGCTGCTGCGCAAGAACCGTGGTCGGCACGAGGATGGCGACCTGTTTCCCGTCCATCACGCACTTGAAGGCGGCGCGGATGGCGACTTCCGTTTTGCCAAAACCCACGTCGCCGCAGATCAAGCGGTCCATCGGCTTGGCGCGCTCCTGATCAGCTTTGGTGTCGGCGATGGCCGTGATCTGGTCGCGCGTTTCCTCGTAGACGAAGGCGCTTTCAAACTCGCGCTGCCATTGTGTGTCGGGCTTGCACGCGTGACCGGCCTGCGTTTCGCGCACCGCCTGGATACGCAACATTTCCGCGGCAATGTCGCGCACGGCTTTCTCAGTCTCTTCTTTGGCCTTGTGCCAGCGCGTGCCGCCAAGCGTGTGGAGCGGCGGATTCGCCTTGCCCGCGCCGACGTATTTGCTGACGAGATGCGCCTCGCTGACGGGGACGTAAAGCTTCGGCGATTCCTCGCCGGCGTTGGCGGGCGCGTATTCGATGACCAGACATTCGGTGGAAGCTAAAAGTTGAGAATTATTCGCTGAGGGATGACGGCTGTTGCCAACCGGCATCAGCTTCAGACCGAGATAACGGCCGATGCCGTGCTGCAGATGCACGACCAGATCGCCTTCCGCCAGATCGGTAAAATCAATGTCGAGCGCAGAGCGTGCGGCCAGTGCGTGTGCGGATTTCTGCCGGCGGGGCCGCTGGATTTTGTAACGGCCGAAGATTTCCGCATCGGTGACGACGACGAGCTTCGCCTCGTCGCAGATGAAGCCGCGAGCCAGCGAGCCAACCTGAATGACCAGATGCTCTTCCGCAACAAAACCATGTTCTTTCCAGATTTCCAAAAACCGCTCCCGCTCGCCGTCGGTGTTGCAAAAGATGTGGACGGAATAATCCTGCCGCAGCCAGCGGTGCATTTGCGCGAAAAATTCGCGTCGCTGCGCCTCGGCAATCTGCGGTTCCGGCGCACGCTCGGCGAGCGGACGAAAGGCGTCGAGCGAGCCAAATTTCAAATTCTGAATTTCAAATTGCGAACTGGCTGCACTTGTTTCGGAGTCTTCAACCAGCTCAACGGACGTGAACCCACACCGGTTTAATTCAACGAGAAAATCCGGCCATGAAATGAAGAACGGGTCGTCCGGCAAAATTTGTTGCGCGTAGGCGTCAGCATGAATGGCCAGCGAATCCGGTTCGCAAAAAAGAAAAATCGTTACGCGCGGCAAATAATCGAGCAGCGTGGCCAGCGCCTTTTCATTCTGCCTTCCACCTTCTTCATTCTGCCTTTGCTTGAGAATTCCCAGCTCGCCCGCCGGCGGCAGCTTGATGGCGGTGATTTCCTCGCGCGAAATTTGCGTGAGCGGGTCGAAGTAACGGAGCGACTCTAGCTCGTCGCCGAAAAACTCCAGCCGCACCGGCCACGGGCTGGTCGGCGGAAAAACATCGAGAATTCCGCCGCGCAGGGCAATTTCACCTTTCTGCGAAACCTGCGCTTCCGGCTCATAGCCCTGCGCTTCCAGAAAATCAACCAGGTCGAGCGGCGCGATTTTGCCGCCGCGTTCGCAAGCGAAAGTGCGCTGCTGGGTTTCGCTAGGTGAAAAAGTTTTTTGCAGCAGCGCCGTGACGCTGGTGACAATCAGTTTTGAGTTTTGAGTTTTGAGTTTTGAATTGTCGGCCAGCGCGATCAGCGTTTGCAGGCGGTCGCTGATGACGTCGGCGTGTGGCAGCTTGTCCTCGTGCGGCAGATTCTCCCAAGCCGGATAAAAGAGCGGCGACCCGCCTTCGCTTTGCTTCGGCGCGGCAGAGGATGGAGGATGGAGAATGGAGGATGGCGCGTCGATTTCATTCCGCCTTCCGCATTCCGCATTCCGCAATTCATAGAGCCACGTTTCCAAATCCTGCTGGAAACTTTCCTGCGTCTTTAGATTTTCCGTGACGACCACCACGGACCGTTGCGGGAAAAGTTTTTGGATCAGCGCGGCAAAAAACGGTTGCGCGGGCGCGGCGACGCCGGAAAAAGTCTGCGCTCCGCCAGCCTCCATGCGCCGGACGAAGTCCTGCCCGGCGGGAGTTTGCACGATGTCAGCGAACAAATTGCTCGTCGCCACTGCTGGTAAATCCTGCGCCAAGCGCGGAAACCTTCGCAGCGAACCGCCGCCGCGTCAAGCCGCCCGCCGCACGGGTGGTGGCATGTTTCGCTCGAAGAGCGCGAAGGTGGCGAAGGGGAAAGTTTTTTTCTTCATTTTTCTTCGCGTCCTTCGCGCGACACACAAAATTCCTTCAAATCATGCCGCTGCCGCTGCACGTTTGAGTTTGACCACCGCAGGAAGGTCATCACAATTCCGCGCCATGACGATGGCTGAATTCTGGCTGATGCTGCCGTTCGCGCTGCTGCTCGGCGCGATGGCGGCCACGCCCGTCTTTGCACCGCGCTGGTGGCTGCGGCATTATGCCAAGGTCGCGCTTGGTCTCGGGGCGGTCACCACCAGCTATTATCTTTTTATTTTGCACGACACGCACAGCCTCGGCGAGGCGGCTCACGAATACATCAGTTTCATCGCGCTCGTCGGCTCGCTGTTTGTTGTGTCCGGTGGCATTCACATTGGCGTAAAAGGCGCGGCCACCCCGCTGGCGAACGTGGTTTTCCTGATCATCGGGGCCGTCCTCGCCAACATCCTTGGCACCACCGGCGCGGCGATGCTGCTAATCCGGCCGTGGATCCGCCTGAACCAAAACCGCATCGCGGCGCATCACATCGTCTTCTTTATTTTCGTGGTTGCCAATGCCGGCGGCTGCCTCACACCCATCGGCGACCCGCCGTTGTTCCTTGGTTTCCTGCAAGGCGTCCCGTTCTGGTGGGTTGCGGAAAATTGCTGGCCAATGTGGCTCCTCGGCACCGGCCTGCTGCTGGCCATTTTTTATTTTGTGGACCGGAAAAACTTCTTGCTCGCGCCCCACGCCAAACCGGATAAAGAATCCGCAGGTAAAACCTGGAGCATCGAAGGTTTGCCCAATCTATTTTTCCTGGCCGTAATCATCGGGGCTGTGTTTGTGGAAAAACCACCGTTCCTGCGCGAAGGGTTGATGCTGGCGGCGACGGCCGGCTCCTATTTCACCACCAAAAAACCAGTCCACGCGGCGAACCAGTTCAATTTCCATCCGGTCCAGGAGGTGGCGATTCTCTTCGCCGGGATTTTCACCACCATGATGCCCGCGCTGGACTGGCTGGACCAGGGCAGCCAGTCGCTGCTGGGCCAGCATCCGTCGCCGGCGATTTTTTACTGGGGCACCGGCCTCCTGTCGAGCGCGCTGGACAATGCGCCGACCTACCTCGGCTTTTTGACCGCCCTGCACGGCACCGCCGAGGCGGAGAACATCCACAGCCTGCTGGTCACCCATGCCCATCACCTGCTGGCCATCAGCATCGCCTCGGTTTTTTTTGGCGCGGCCACCTACATCGGCAACGGCCCGAACTTCATGGTCAAAGCCATTGCCGAGCAGAACGGCGTGCGGATGCCGTCGTTCGTGGAATATGTCCTGAAATTCTCCCTGCCATTCCTGCTGCCCGTGCTGGTCATCATCTGGCTGGTCTTTTTCCACACAAATTAATTCTGGGGTGCGGGAAATAACCGACCAGCCATTTGATGGCGAATTGACGACGTGATAATTGGAAATCAAATAACGGTGTGACCCAGCTAGAACTGGACGCCAGCGTGTCGCCGGTTTATGGCACGCATATCCACAACTGGCGGCTGGCGCTCGCCTCCGCCCCGGACGTGATTCTGCAAACCAGGCAGTCCTCGGCCACTTACACCACTTTTGCCGGCCTGATCCCCGGACAGATTTATTGGGTGCATGTCAGCGCGGTCGGCACCGCCGGCACCAGCGACTGGAGCCCGTCCGCCGCCCTCATGGTGGCGTGAACGGCCGGACCGCGTGGCCGCGCGGCAACGCCGGCCGATCTTTGATAAACAACTTCTTCACCCCTTCCATTTCTTTCAGGCGGCGCGGGTATCGGGCGGCCTGACGGCGAGGCTCAGAATCCCCTGGCTGCTGGCCGCCTGAAACTGATCCGGGCACCGGATGGAAACACCGGTGCGTTACGCGTGGTCGGGGTGATGAATCCTTTCGGTCCATAACAAAGCCGGAACGGGATAACCGTTCCGGCTTTTACTATTTCAACCGGCCATTTACTGCGCTTACTGACCGAGCAACTGCTTGAGCTTCGGCTCGATGGCGGCGTCCCAGATCCGGTAGCCGGCCTCGCCGGGATGCAGGGCGTCCTTCATCATGGCCGGGGCGATGGAACCGTCGGCCTCAATCAACTGGGAACCGAAGTCGAGGTAGAAAATGTACTGGCCGTCGTCCAGCTTGGCGAGCGCCTGGTTGATTTCCAGCAGCCGGCCGCGCTGCGGGTTGAAGGCGTTGCCGCGCGGGAATATGCCGAGCAGGATGACCTTGGTATCCGGCTGGCGGGTGCGAATCTGGTTCACGATGGCGGTGACGCCTTCGAGGATGTCAGTGTCAGTGTAGGTGTCCGTGCCGTCCGGGTTTTTGTTCGAGTTGTTGGTGCCGATCATGACGATGGCGACCTTGGCCTTGATGCCGTCGAGCTGGCCGTTTTCAAAGCGCCAAAGGACGTGTTCGGTGCCGTCGCCGCCGACGCCCATGTTGATGATCTTGTATTTGCCGCCGAGTTCCTGCCAGACGTTTTGGCCAGCGCCCTCCCAGCCCTGCGTGATGGAATCGCCGATGAACTCGAGGTCGTAATTGCCGGGCGCATCCTTGGCGCGCTGGAGGACGAGGTCGGTGCGGGCACCCTGATGCTTCACGGGGATGAGCGCCTTGTTGACGTGAACCGGTGCGCTGGCGGCGGTGGTGTCCGGCGTGGGCGCATTGGTCTGCGCGTAGGAGCCGGTCTGGATGACGGCAGCGAGCGCGGCCACAATGAGGAGGTTTTTTGTGTTCATGTGATGGAAAATTACACGGGGTCTGGACGGCGGCGGATGGCACGTGGTTTCACAAAAGATTTATTGCGCCGGGGCCTCGTTTTTTCCGAGGTTGAAATCCGGTGACATTTTTGAAACAATTCTCGCCACCAGTCGTCTGCCAAGCAAATAGCGGTCGAGGGCATCCAACGTGCGAACGCTTTACAACATCCTGTTCCTGATTTTTTTTGCGCTGTCATCGCCGTATTATTTCTGGCGGATGCGGCGGCGCGGCGGCTGGCGGGCGGGCTTCGGCGAGCGCTTTGCGATTTACGACGCCGCGCTCAAGCAGGCGCTCACCAACCGCCACGTCATCTGGATCCACGCCGTCAGCGTCGGCGAGGTCAACCTCTGCACCCAGCTCATCAACGCGCTGGAACCGCGCGTGCCGAACGTCAAATTCGTCGTCTCCTGCACCACCACCACCGGCATGGCGGAGCTGCGCCGCCGGCTGCCGACGCGCGTGAGCAAAATTTATTACCCGGTGGACCGCCGGAAATTTGTCCGCCGCGCGCTGGCCACCGTCAATCCCGAAGCGATCATCCTGGTGGAGGCGGAAATCTGGCCGAACTTTCTCTGGCGGGCGGCGGATTTGAAAATTCCCGTCTTCCTCGCCAATGCGCGGTTGTCCGACCGGTCGTATCCGCGATATAAAAAACTCGCCTTCCTGTTCCGGCCGCTGTTCCGGTCGTTCGCCGGCGTCGGCTGCCAGAACGAGGCGGACGCGGTGCGCCTGCGCGCCGTCGGCTGCCATACCCAGGCGGTGCAGGTGGTGGGCAACCTCAAATTTGACGCGGCCAAGCTGACGGAACGCGCAACGCTCGACGTGCGCGGGATACTGCGCCAGCTCGGCGTGAAGGACGACGCCTTGATTCTGGTGGCGGGCAGCACCCACGACGGCGAGGAAGTTTTGCTGGCCGACATCACCCGGCGGCTGCGCGGGAAATTTCCAAAATTGTTTCTCGTTCTGGTGCCGCGCCATTTCGAGCGGGCCAAGGACATCGGCCAGAAATTGAAGGCGCGCGGCGTGAAATTCCTGTTCCGCAGCGAAATTTTTGGCAGCACCGACCTGCCGACCGACGGGCTGGACTGCCTGCTGGTGAACTCGACGGGTGAACTGAAATTTTTCTACACGCCGGCCACCGTGGTGTTCATCGGCAAAAGCCTGACGGCGTTCGGCGGCCAGAATCCGATTGAACCCGGCGCGCAGGGCAAGGCAATTGTCTTCGGCCCGAACATGCAAAATTTTGCGGACATCACCCGCGCGTTTTTGAGCAGGCACGCCGCCGTCCAGGTGAAAAATCCGGAGGAGCTGGAACGCGTCCTCGGCGAACTGCTGGCGGACGCGGAACGCCGCGCCGTGCTGGGCCGCGCCGCGCTGGCGCTGGTCGCGGAAAACCTCGGCGCGGTGGAGCGCACGGTGGAGATGATTTTGCCGCACCTCGCCAGCCGGGGCATTTTTTTGGTGGAGAAAAAAAAGTGAGCGGAGGGCGTTTCGCCGCTTGACGAAGCCCCCGGCAATTTTCATATTCGCACTGTCTCCGGATTTATTGCCGTGCCGGAGTCAGTATGCCGAAACCCAAGTCCCGCAAAAAAGCCGCGCCCGAACCTGTTGGCGCCCCGGTTGTGGCCGCCGCGCCGGCGGATCGCGCCACGGATCTGGCCGCGAAAATCCGGGAACTGGTCCACCTTGCCAAGGAACAGGGCCACCTGACCTTTGACGACATCAACGAGGCGATGCCGGAATCGCTGGCCACGCCGGAAGGGCTGGATGAAATTTTTGCCAAGCTCCGCGAGCTTGAAATTGAAATCGTGGATCAGGCCGAGGTGGACACGGCCAAGGAACCGGAAGAAGAGGAGGTCGAATCCCGCCATCTCGACGCCTTGGACGACCCGGTGCGGATGTATCTCAAGCAGATGGGCGCGGTGCCGTTGCTCACGCGCGAGCAGGAGGTGGAGATTTCCAAGCGCATTGAAAAGGCGGACAATGAACTGCGCGCGGTCGTTTACAATTTTGGTTTTGCGGGCAAGGAGCACATCGCCCTGGCGGAAAAACTGCTGGCCGACCCGCCGCGCGAACGCTTTGACCGCGTGGTGCTGGACAAGCACGTGGCCAGCCGCGAGACGCATCTGAAGACATTGGTGCGGCTGGTGGCCACCGTGCGGGAACTGGACGCGGAGGTGGACCGCCATTTCAACCTCTGGCGGAACGCGCACAAAAACGTCAAGCGCAACCGCGAGCACGACGAATTTGCCCGGCTCGACAAAAAGCTGCAGGCGAACTTTCCGAAATTCTGCTTCAAGCAGAAGGTGAACGAGGAAATCGCGCTCGTGGCGGAAAACATCCACGACAAGCTGCAATACTGCCGGCGCGGGCTGGCGGACGCGGAGGCCCAGCGCGAATCGCTGGCGCAACAGCACCTGGTCGAGGCAGAACGGCAAAAGCTCCGCGCGCTGGAGGAGTTTGTGCGGATGCCGGCGGAGGATTTTCTGCGTTCGTTCGAACGGTTGCGCGACGCGGCGGCGCGGGCGCTGCAGGCGAAGACGGAAATGGTGGAGGCGAACCTGCGGCTGGTCATCTCCATCGCCAAGAAATACACGAACCGCGGGCTGTCGTTCCTGGATCTGATCCAGGAAGGCAACATCGGCCTGATGAAGGCGGTGGAGAAGTTTGAATACCAGCGCGGCTACAAGTTTTCGACCTACGCGACGTGGTGGATCCGGCAGGCGATCACGCGGTGCATCGCGGACCAGGCGCGGACAATCCGCATTCCGGTGCACATGATTGACATCATCAACAAGCTGCTGCGCGCGCAGAAAAAACTGTTTCAGGAGCTGGGCCGCGAAGCCACGCCGGAGGAGATTGCGGACGAGATGCAGCTGCCGGTTTTCCGCGTGAGCGCGGTGCTGCGGATGGCACAGCAGCCGGTGTCGCTGCAGTCGCCGGTCGGCGACGGCGACGAGGCGAGCTTCGGCGATTTCATCGAGGACAAGGCGGCGGACAATCCGCTGGACATCACGAGCTTCAGTTTGTTGAAGGACCGGATGGGCGACGTGCTGTGCAGCCTGACGGAACGCGAACGGCAGGTGCTGGAGCTCCGCTTCGGCCTGGGTGACGGCAATGCGCGGACGCTGGAAGAAGTCGGCCATCAGTTCCGCGTGACCCGCGAGCGCATCCGGCAGATCGAGGCCAAGGCGCTGCGCAAGATGCGCCATCCGACCCGGCTGAAGCAGTTGAACGGTTTTCTCGAAATCGAGGAGCTGAAACAGAACGGCGGATAAACTCCGGCGGGCGTTTGTGGAAATCCGCTTCGCGCAACCGCTCCTTTCCCCTTTTTTAATTGGAATGTCGTCCGTCTTGGCGTATTGGTATTAGACTTAAAAGCCGTAATGATGACACCTTGTTTTGGAAGAACAATTTCTGACATGAAAATAAATTGGGGTTTGCTCGCCTGTATTTGCTCGCTGTTTCTTTTCGCCGGCCCGTCGCTGGCCGGCACCGTCAGGCCGACCCTGACCATCACCAGCCCGAAGGCCGGACAGAGATTGAGCAACGATGTCTTCACTGTCACCGGCACGGCGGCCGGCAAGACCGGTTTGACCAATGTGCTTTACTCGTTGAATAACGGCACATGGAGCAGCGTGGATACCAATAACAACAATTGGACCAACTGGTCGGTTCAGGTGACGTTGAATCCGGGAACGAACATGTTTGCCGCGTGTGCCGTGGACACCAACGGCCTCCGTTCCCTGACCAACACGGTGAGATTTGTTTATGTCGTGCTGGACACGCTGACCGTGCTCACCAACGGCAATCTCGTCATCAAGCCCAATTACAACGGAATGCCATTGCAAATCGGCGAAAATTATTCCATGACGGCGACACTGGGCAAGGGCAGCGCCGCCGGTTCCGGTTTCCGAAACTGGACGGACGCCAGCAACGACATTGTCAGCAGCAGCGCGACTTTGCAGTTTACGATGGCGTCGAACCTCACTTTCATCGCGAACTTTGGCAACATCCTTCGTCCGACGATCAATGTGAAAAGCACCACCCTAAATCCCGACGGCTATGCCGCCGATTATTATGTCAACGGCACCGCCTCCGACTCGCTCGGGGTGACGAATGTGTTTTACCAACTGAACACCGGCGGCTGGCAAACCGCCACCACCACCAACCATTGGACGAATTGGCAGGCCAGCGTGACGTTTCAGCCGGGCCTCAATTATTTTTATGCCTACGCGGTGAACATCAACAGCAACAATTCCTTTGAATCGGAAGTGGAAATTTCCTACAACAGCGCGCCGTCGAACCTGGCCGGCCGGTCCGCCGTCGTGACCGACATCTCTGGCAACAGTCTTTTGACGGCCGCCTTTGGTAAAAGCACCTTCAGCCAGCTTGCGCAGGACACCAACCACGTCAGCGGCGTGGGCAGCTACACGTATGCCGCCTCTGGCGGCAACGCCATTTTGAAATTTAAATACCTCAGCCCGCCCATCGCGGCCAAGGCCGGAAGCCAGGCCTTTGATCTGTCGTTTACTGTGCCCAGCCAGGCGACTTTTGTCACCACTGCCCGGATTGCCACCAACATCGTCGTGGTCACCACCAATAATTCTGTCATCACGACCAACTTGGTTGCCACCAACCTGACCGTGACCGAATCCGGCTACATGCAGTTTTCCTCCGTTTCCAACCTTGCGCTCGCGAATGCCACCGGCCAGTTGATCTGGACCGTCGGCCAGAGCAACAGCGACGGCCTGCTTTTTCAGAAAACAACCTACGCCTCGCAGGCGTTGCTGACTGCTGACACGAACGGCGGCAAATATACCTACACGCAATACAGCCCTGTCGGCTCGCTGTTCAAACTCAGCGGCACCAACGGCACGTCGTATGTGCTGGCCAACTTTGCCGGCACCAATTACGGCTCCTATTACGAGGAGGACTATGTCGGCTCCGGCCACACCAATACGGACTTTGGAAATTTTCTCGTCGCCGCGCAAAAGCCCGGCGGCAACGCCCCGCTCACGATCAACAACCGCAATTTGGAAATATTCTCGGGAAGTGACAGCTTCAACGAACAGTTCGGGCTGGACACCTACAGCCAGGATACGCTCTCCACCAATTTCGACATTGATGTGGGTGACTACACCTACACCAACATCAGCACCAACATCGGTCAGCTCAATCTGACCGTCACCGCGCCGCCAGCAGGCGGGACAAACGATGTGCTGGCCGGCAGCACGAGCGCCGCCCGGCTGATTTTTGTCGGCGGCAACGTCGGCCTGTTCACCAATGACGACGGCTCCATCAGCACATTTGTCGTGACCTCCCTCACCAATCTTGTGCCGGCCTCGATTGCCAGCAACACGCTGAATATAACTTATGTTTATTATTTATATGGCATCTTCGCTCAAAACGGAACCAATCAATTTCAATTCGACCCCGACGGAAACTTTAGTTTCAATAGCACGAATGACACGCCCTCCGGAACATACTCTTACACGCCGTTCAGCCCCACGGCGGCAATGATACAACTCAACTTCATCACCAACGGCGTGGGTACCAATGGCACCGAACTTGACTGGTTGCAACTAAACTTTAAAACCACCAACTCCGGCAATTATTACGACAGCCAGTTTGACGCGGAAACCAACTTTCTAGGCAACGCTGGCCGGACATTCACAATTCAGTGATCAAAAGAAATAAACGCGCGCCACGCCCGCCGGGCCGCCAAATTCTAAACCTTGCGTGGCCAGCGGCCGGATCACGGCCCTCATTTTTCGGCTGAATCCGCCTGGCGCAATTCCGCCGGCCGGCCGCGCAGCAAAACCCATTCGTCCATCACCCGCGCGCCCAGGCCGCGATACAAATCCAGCGCGCGCGTGTTCCATTTCAAGGCCGTCAATTCGAACCGCCCGCAGCCGCGCTCCATCCCAATCCGCGCCACCGCCCCGATCAACCGCCGGCCCAGCCCCCGCCGCCGGAAAGACGGCCGCACATAAATGTCTTCCAGCCAGATGCCCGCGCGACCGACAAAGCTGGAGAACGTGAAATAATAAATGGCGTAACCGGCCACTTCCCCGTCGCAATGTACGAACAGCGCGCCCGCCGCCGGTTGCGGCCCGTGCAGGGCGGCGTGCAGCGATTCTGCCGTCGCCTCGACTTCATGTTCGAGCTGCTCGAACCGGGCCAGTTCGCGGATCAGTTCCAGCAGCACTGGAACCCCGGCCGGCGTGACGGGCGCTATGTTGATGTCCATGCCCCAGATTAAGAAGCCTTGGCCCGACGGGCAAGCAGATGAAAAAGTGCGGCCGGTGCGGATGAAAACGAAAAGAGGCGGGAGCGCTGCCGCATTGGTGAAGGCCGCCGCTGGCGGTGAAAATTTCCTGCAAAAATGAATTGTTAAATCTTCCACCCTGAAGGATTTTGACGGGGTGAATCTGCCGATGGATAAAGCCGGTCATCCGCAATTGCCCGTCACGGGAGAGGACAGAAACTGGGCGGCCCGCTGGCTGCAGCCCACGGGATCGCGCGCCGTCATCTTTGGCCTGATCATCCTGACGCTCATTGTCACGGTGAGCCTGCTGGTCTATGAGACCGGAGGAACCCGCTATGCCTGGCTGCACCTGATGTATCTGCCGATCATCGCAGCGGCGGCGGGTTTTGGAATCTACGGCGGCATCGCGACGGCATTGGTGGCCGGCCTCGCGCTTGGGCCTTGCATGCCGATGAACGTGAACACCGGGCTCCCGCAGACCCCCTCCAGTTGGATGTTCCGCATCGGGTTTTTCCTGCTGGTGGGCGCGTTCAGCGGCCTGGTCTCGAACTACCTCAACGGACAAATCGTCCGCCTCAAAAAAACCAACGAAGACCTGTTTCAAGCCCACGAAAAACTCAAGGCCGCCCAGATGCAGCTCATCCAGACCGCGAAACTGGAATCCATCGGCCGGCTGGCGGCCGGCGTGGCGCACGAGGTGAAAAATCCGCTGGCTGTCATCCAGCTCGGCGTGGACTATTTGACCCGCACGACGCCGGACACCGCCGGCCGCGACACCGTGGAAACGGTCCAGGAAATGGCGGACGCCGTGCAGCGCGCGGACACGGTCATCAAGGGCCTCCTGAATTTTTCCCGGTCGGAACCGCTCGCCTTGGTGCCGGCGGACTTGAATTCCGTCATCGAGGAGTCGCTGCTGCTGGTCCGGCATGAATTCACCAAGCACCAGATCATCCTGGAGAAAAACCTCGCCCAAAACCTTCCCCCGGTTGAACTGGACACGAACAAGATCAAGCAGGTCTTCATCAACCTTTTCATGAACGCCGTCCAGGCGATGGGCGGCCACGGAACTTTGTCGGTCAAAACCTCCCGCCCGCCGGCCGGTCAGGATTCCGCCGGTGAAAATGTGGTGGTGAACCTCGCGGACACCGGCCCCGGAATTCCCGAGGACAAGCTGGACCGGTTGTTTGAACCTTTCTTCACGACCAAGGCCGTCGGTTCCGGCACCGGCCTGGGGCTGTCCGTCTCCCGGAATATTATTGAACTGCACCGGGGGAACATTAAAATCAGCAACCGGAAGCCGGCTCCCGGGGCCGCCGTGGTCATCGTTCTGCCGGTTCCAAAACCAAGTCAAAAAGGAGTTGAATATGAGCAAAAAGAAAATTCTGGTGGTGGATGACGAGGGCGGCATGACCCGCATGCTCAAGCGCAATCTGGAGGCGACCAACCATTATGATGTGCGCACGGAAAACTCCAGCGCCGCCGCGGTCGCCGCCGCCCGCGAGTTCCTGCCGGACCTGATCCTGCTGGACGTGATGATGCCGGGGTTGGACGGCGGCGAAGTGGCCGCCAAGATCAAGGAGGACAAAAGATTAAGCCACGTCCCCATCGTGTTTCTGTCGGCCATCGTCACCAAGGAGGAAACCAAGCCCACCGGCAGCGACATCGGCGGTCTCACCTTTCTGGCCAAGCCGGTCAAGCTCAACGACCTCATCACCTGCATCGAAAACCATCTGGGAAAATAATGCCCGCCCCGCAACGGCGCCTGTGAATCCTGAAACCCATGAACCGTGGTGGCGTGAATGGCCGCTCGCCCTCGCCGTATTCAGCCTGACGCTGGCCTTGCTCGGCAAAGGCTGGATCGCCGCCGCGCTGGACCAGCCTGCGCTGTTGATTCTTCTGCTCGCGATGATCTGCGGAGTCATCCTGGCGGCCGCCATCGCCATCGTGCGCCATGCGGATGTGCTGGCGCACCGGCTGGGCGAACCGGCGGGCACGCTCCTCCTGACGCTGGCGATCACCGGCCTGGAGGTGGCGATGGTGGCGTTCGTGATGTCCACCGGCTCGGACAAGCCCACGCTCGCGCGCGACACGATGTTTGCCGTGGTCATGCTGGTGCTGAACGGCTTTCTGGGGCTGGCCCTGCTGCTCGGCGGCCTGCGCCACCACGAGCAGCGCTTCAATCTGCAGAGCGCCAACGCGTTTCTCGTGATGATCCTGCCGCTCACCGTGCTGGGCCTGGTGCTGCCGGACTACACGCACGCCACGTCGGGCCCGACGCTCTCGAAATTTCAAATGGTGTTTCTCTCGGCCATGTCCGTGGGCATCTACGGCGTTTTCCTGTTCGTGCAGAACCGGCGGCACCGCGGATTTTTCATGATGCCCGGCGAGGCGGCGGAAACGGCGGCGCCGGAGCTGGCGCGGCATTCCGCGCACTCGACGCTTTATCACGCAGTGATGCTGGGGCTTTACGGCCTGCCGCTGGTGCTGCTGGCCAAGCAGATGGCCGCGCCGCTGGATGCCCTGGTGTCCAAGCTCGGCGCACCGCCCGCGCTCGGCGGCTTCGTCATGGCCGTGCTGGTCCTGACGCCGGAATCCATCGCGGCCATCCGCGCGGCGCTGGCCAACCGGCTCCAGCGTTCGGTGAACATCCTGCTCGGCTCGGTGCTGGCGTCCATCGGGCTGACCATTCCGCTGGTGATCGCGGTGTCGCTCGTCACCGGCCGCACGCTCGTGCTGGGCATTGACGCGGTGGGCATCGTGATGCTGATGCTGACGCTGCTCACAAGCATCCTGACCTTTTCCCTGCCGCGCACCAACGTGCTGCTCGGCTGCGTCCATCTGCTGCTCTTTGGTGCGTATGTCATGCTGATGTTCGACCGGTGAGCCGAAGGCCGCAGCAGGCCGATTGAGCGGGGCCGAATGAGTCAACGTGGCCACCGACGCCAGGAAGCTCCCTGTTTAATTTCAAATTCAAAATTCCGAATTCAAAATTTGAAATGAGCCTTCTCACGTCGGCTGCGACTGCTCAGTGAATGTCGTTTTCCAGCACGATGCGGTAGCGCGCCTTGCCTGCGCGCAGATGTTCCAGCGCCTCGTTCACCCGCGACATCGGGAATTTTTCGATGGTTGGCGCAATGTCATGCCGCGCGCAGAAGGCCAGCATCTTTGCCGTCGTGGCCGGGCTGCCGAGCGGCGAGCCGGAAACGGCTTTCTGCCCGCTCAATAAAGTGAAGGCCGGCACGGGAATCGGCTCCGGCACCGCGCCCACCACATGCAGACGGCCCTTCGGCGCGAGCGCGGCCAGGATGGCGTTCCAGTCCAGGCTCGCATTCGCCGTCACCAAAATGAAATCCAGCGAGCCCGCCAGCTTTTGCATCTGCGCGGAATCCCGCGAATTGACCGTGTCGTGCGCGCCGAACTTCAGCGCGTCCTGGCGCTTGGCGTCGCTGGACGTGAACGCCACCACCTCGCAGCCCCATTTGTTCAGGAACTGCAGCGCCATGTGGCCCAGCCCGCCGATGCCGATCACGCCCACGCGCTGGGTCGGCTGCACGCCGCATTGCACAAGCGGGTTGAACACCGTGATGCCGCCGCAGAACAACGGCCCGGCCTTGACGGTTTCAATGGCCGCCGGCAACGGCGTCGCCCAAAGCCAGTGACAGCGCACGCGGTCGGCAAAGCCACCGAACCGGCCGATCATGGTCTGCTCCACCGTGAGGCACAAATTATGGTCGCCCGCCAAGCACTGCGGACAATGCAGGCAACTGGCCGAAAACCAGCCCAGCCCCACCCGGTCCCCCACCTTCACCCGCTTCGCCTGGTCGCCGGCGGCGACCACCGTCCCCGCCACCTCGTGCCCGGGCACAAACGGATAGGTGGAAAAGCCCCATTCATTGTCCAGCATCGAAAGGTCGGAATGGCAGACGCCGCAATGGCTGACCTTGATTTCCACCTGTTCGATGCCGAGCGGGCCGGGATCGAACTCGAAAGGGATGAGGGCTTGGCCTTTGGCGGTGGCGGCGTAGGCTTTGAATTTAGTGCTCATAACTTTTCCTTGGCTAATTTTCCTTGGGCGGAAACTTGCATCGAAAATCAGTCTGCGCAATGGGAAACTTGTTCACCGCCATTCATGACGACCATCAGCGGAAGGCCGGATGGCCGTGCGTTGCCTGCACCTTGCTGCTGCCGGACCAAAAACCGCCCTGGGTCATGTTGCCGCCAACCGCGCCGGCCACCTGCTGCCAGATTTCGTCACGGCTGGGTCCAAACATATCACGGAGAAAGCTCATAGTATTGGCAGCGACTTTAGACTCATGCCCGCCCACCGTCCATGATAATTGGGCGGATAAATTGGAATCGGAGCACCTCTGATTTTCGTTCATTTGGCGCGGAAAACTTTTAATCCTTGGGCGGGAATGAAACTGATTCCCGCTCCTTGCGGAGGGCCACCGGGTCCGTGCCGGACCGGCCACCGCTCATTTCTCCGTCTGCCGTTCCTGCTGGAGGATCAGGGAGGGGAAGCGCTAAGAGTAATGCTAAACACTCCGTCTCCACCGCTGGTTGCAATTATATCTACTTCCACCGGTGTGATCTCTCGCGCCTCGATGGTAACCGGGACGGGAGTAGTGATCAGACCATACGCTTCGATCCACCAGGCGGGGGTGATGATCGGCTGGATGAAATAATCCCCGGGCGACAAATCCACATAAAAAGTTCCATCGGCGGCGGTCTCTAATTTTTTCTTCAGTCTTAGTTTCCCCTTTTCCCCTTTCACATAAATTCCCACCGTGGACTGCTCTGGCACCGCCGCTTCGTTCGGAAACAAGGCATCAAGAGACATCACCTGCCCGGCAACCCCGGAGCGATGCTGACGCTGGGCTTTTTCCACCTGCGCCAGCGTGTCCGATTGAACGGGGCTGCTGTCCTGGGCGATGACAGCAAAGTTAAATACCATCAAGACCGTCCAAACCATCGCCTGAATTTTTTCCCTCATGGAGGGCATGGTGGTGCAATCCGGCATTTTTTGCAAGGCATCAAAAACTTCGTTGTGCCGGGTTCGCATCCTCGGCTCCTCACCCCGCCCGCTCGCGGCTGGCGTAGGCTTATGAATTTGCCTGCCGTCGAAACCTTCAATCATGTCTGGCGGGCTGCTCCAGCGAAATGCCATTCGCCGTCACAAAATTCAGGAATGCCGCCCGGTCTCCCAGCACCTGGCTGTTCGGGAACGACAGATTTCTGGCGCGATGCGCCGCCGCGTCGTTCAGATACTCCTGCCAGCGCGGCAGAATTTTTTCGACGGGCATTTCCATGGCCGCTTCAAAATAGGTCGGGTAGCCCGCCTTGTCGTGCGCCGCAATCAAATTCAAAAAGCGTTTGAACCGTCCCTGCTGCCATAAAAAAACCGACACCATGCGCCAGCTTGATTCGCTGCGTTCCACCGTGCTGGACGCTTCGGCTGCCTTCGGGTCGGCGATCACCTGTTTCAAATCCAGCTGGGCCAGGTTGGTTCCCAACTGCTGGATGCGCCACGGATTTTGATACCCCCAATACGCCTCCAGTTCACCGTCCTGCCAGTAGCCGTAAAACTTTTCAAAGAACGTCGGGATGCCCTCCATGGCCCACGCCGGGCGGTCCGGCAGATTCCTTTCCACCAGCGGATGCAGGATTTCGTGGGCAAACGTCCCCAGGCCGGAATCCTCATAGGTGGCGAACATTTTGTAGCGATAGACATAGATGCCGAAGTTCGGCGGATCGGCGATGTGCAACTGCTGGACCAGAAACTGTTTGAACTGCTGCCGGTCTTCCAGCACCAGCACGCGGATGGGATAATCAAAATCCGCCTTGAAAAAATCCCGGTTCACGAGCTTCACGAAACCGTCGGCAAAACGGGCAATTTCAGGAATCTTGGGCGACTCCCGCCGGTAATAAAAATCGAAATACTCCGTCTTTTTGTGATAGGGAAACTGGCTGCTGAAATCCTGCGTCCAGACGACCGGCGGGAGCAAGAGCATGGCCCAAATCAGCATATTCACAATCCTGGCCGGCAAATACCGCAGAATCAACGACGCCAGCGCCCGCTTGCTGCCTTGATGTTGCGGATCATTCAAAAAATTTACTTCAACGCTTTTGCCAGCACCTCTTTGACAAACTGTGGAATTTCCAACCCCGCCTTGGTCGCGTCCGCTTTCAGCCTGTCATATTGCGCGACTTCCTTGCCCTGCCACACCAAGTCAACGCGCCGGATTTGGCGCATCGCCACATGATTGTATTTTTCTGGAAACGCCCAATAGCACGACAGGCAGATATTTTTGTCCTTCGTGCTTTTCCAGTTCTCGCAGTGTTCGCATGACCACGATTTCGCGCGATTCGCGGAACCGCACAGCAGCATGAAATCCTCGGTCTTGAGTTCGTCCGCCTCGCCAGCCACTTCGTAAGGCACGCGATGGTCAATCTGCAAATTGGCCGCATCCATCTTTTCCAAATAAATGAAGCACTGGCAGCCATACTTCGCAATGAGCTGATCCTTGATCTCCTTGGAAAGACCGGTGCGCCCGCTGAATCGCCGGAACTGTTTCTTCGTCGGGTCGGAAAACCTGTAGGCGGCAATCTTCCGGCCATTGGCCGCCTCCACCCGGAAGGTTTCGAGTTGAATGCCCAGCTCCCGGACATCCCGCGCCGCTCGCGGCGGATGATCGTAGCCGTATTTGTTTTTCAATTCTTCCGTGGTGATGTGGCCGTGCTTGAGAATGTGATCAATCACCGTCTTCGGACGCTTGCCGGTGACGGACGCGCACAGTTCAAGGAACTCTTTTGGGTATTTTGGCTTTGCCATAAGGAACAGGTTTCTCCATCAATTGCATCTGCTCGTTCTGCCGGTGCCGGTGCATCGTGGGAACAACTTCCAATTCCTCCGCCAGCGCCCGCGACAGATATAAAGATTCCACCGTCATTTCGTCCCGGCCCAGCAAGGTGGCCTGCGAGGAACGTCCGGCCTCGATTTCCACCAGCGTCAAATGCAGTTTGGCCGGCAGCGGCTTGCCATAGCTCCGGTTGCCCAGCCGCCCGTCGTAGCTCACCAGATAGCGGACATTTTTCAGGTTCAGCACCGCGAGTTGCGCCACGAAATCATCATACGCAATCCCGGCGAAATACCGCGAGTCGCGTTCCCCGCAGACACCTTGATACGGCGGGTCCATATACACCACGTCATCGTCGCGCACATTCGCCAGCACATTTTCATAGCTCAACGAGGTGACGATGGTTTTGCCGCGCAGCAAGGCCGAAATGGCGTTGAGGTTGGCCTGCATGGTTTCCGGCTGCGTGCCCAGGCGGCGCTTGTCCGGGCTTTGATTGAACAAGCCTTCCCCGTTGTAGCGCACCGCGCCCTTCACGCAGCGGGCCAGCAGATACAGCAGCAACTGCGCATCCTGCGTGCGGTTGAACGACTCGCGCACCTGATAATAATGCTCCAGCGCATCCGCGTGATCCGCCCGCCAGAGTTCCCGGTAAAATTTCCCCAGCTCCTTCGGGTTGTTGACGATCAAAGACAGCAGCTTGGCCAGCGGCGCATTAAAATCATTCAGCCAGAATTCCTTGGCCCGCCCGCGCGCCGCCGTGGCGATGGACAACGCGGCGGAACCGCAGAACGGCTCCACCAGCCGCGTGGTGCTGATGGGCAGATATTGCAGAATCAACGGCGCCAGCGCCCGCTTACTGCCTTGATATTGAAATGGCTGGGGAACGGTCATGGAGCAAAATTTACTTTGGGACTGCCCCCTTTATTCACTTGTAGCTTTAAAATTGGCCCTTCCAAATCTATGCAAGTGCATTTAACCCTTGAAGAGAATTCATCAATACGATCGGTTGGGTCGCTGGTCGCAACGATGACTTGCTGTCCGTTTCCGGCTGAAACTGCAAGACGTTCGAGCAGCGCAGCTAAATCTCCCCAGTGAAGATTTTGTTGACGAGGCTCATCAAGGATTAAAAGCCCTGGATGATTTGTTGAGAACTTTTCACCAACCTCTAACAAAGCTGTCACATAAGCAGCAATTGTTCTTACATTATCGCTGGCAGACACATCATAAACGACATCAAATCCCTCGCGCATTGGATGCAGCGTTGCACGGTCAAAGTTAAATTTTTCAGGAGAGAAGCTCCGAAAGTTTATTTGGTTTAGAATTTCAATAAACCGCGATTCCAATCCAGATATTTTGCGTTCGTCTTGCTCACTCGGACGTTGATCGCGTAAAGATTTCTTTCTTTCCTGCGTGGATTTCCATCGCTTGGCTAGCAATTCGAACTTTGGAAGTGTTAAACTGATTGTTTCTGAAGCGTCTTCTCTGCGAGCCAGTCGTTCCTCAATTACCAATCGCTCCCGAACAACTGCTTCGGAAGGTGTTCCTGTGGCACTTAGCAGTGTCCGTTTCAATGATCGAATCTTGCCCCGCAACTCATTTCCATATGTAGTGACCGCTGTCAGCTTTCGCTCTAAAGCTTGAATCGCACCTTCAGTGCGCGCCTTCATCTTTGCAAGTGTCTGTTGCTGGCCGCGTAAGAATGCAATGTTTTCGTCAAGTGTCATGACATGCTTGCTATCTTCTTGATTGAGCAATGTGTCAGAAATAGGCTGTTGGCATGTTGGACACTTGCCGGATGCAACTGATAACTCCTGCGTTGCTCCCATATCACGAAGCTTTCTTGTTCCTAAATTATGATCAAGATTTTCCGTAATCGCGGCATAACGCGTCTCAATCGCTGTGATATTAACTCGCTCTAGCTGGAGGTCCTCGTATGTTTCAGATGCATATGAATCCGCTTGAGAGAGCTCATTTAAGGATTTTTCAAGTTCACGCTGAACTTCATCTGTCGCAGATTCAATTGCTGGGACCGGTGCGTTTTGTTGCCTTAATAGATTTTGCTTATCGTTTTGAATGGCTGAATCAAGCGCTAGTGGTTTTCCTGCCTCATAAACTTCAGCAAAGGGCTTAGGCTCAGGTGGCCATTCATCTTTAGGGTCGAGGGGTATATTTCGCATCGCACCACCGAATCCGCGCAAAAGCCCTTCCAATTCCGATCGAAGTTGACTCCAGGTCTGCTTTATTTCCTCCTCCTCTTTTTCGAGTCGTTGACGCTCAGTGTCACGAGTGCTGCTATCCAACGCTAAAATAAACTCAATCGCTTTTCGTTCCACCTGCCGAATCCCGAAATAACGCGGAGTCGTCGCTTGAATCGAAGTCCAACCGTGACTTTGTTCAATATAAAAAAGCGGAAGAAGGCACTCCATGTAAAGTGGGCATGGCGGGCCATCAAATCGCACGACTTCGGGTAAGTCCCATCCGATGAAGCTCGCCAAGTATCGTGAAAATCCCTGTTCACGGGTAGCCGATCCCTCATCACGGACATAATACGATTGGGGTTCTATAGCATTAAAATCGGTATCCAAAACACTCCCGTCCCAAACATCAACAAGTTTCCAGCTTTTCCCTCCTTCCCCAACAACTTTCCGGCGGATTGTTATGGTTTGAGACTTATGATTAGAAATCTCAAGAAAAACATACGATTCAACGACTGGAAATTCGTCCGCACCATCTTTGATCGTGCTTGTCATCGCTGGTGTGAGTGGGGGCCGATTTGCGGCCCCAAACATCTTCTCTAAGCCAAGCGCATAAATAATTGATTTCAGAGCAGTTGATTTTCCGCTGGTATTCTTGACATGAAGTAAAACCAACCCATCTGGGAAAGTGATGTCAGCGACATATTTTCCTTTCAATGTTTCGGAAACCAATTTCAGTCGTCGTATTCTTATACTCATAATGTTGTTTCCCATTCTAGAAGCTCTTCAACCCTTTCTTCTGGAAGTTTCTTTCGCAATAAATCAAAAAATCCCTTTTCTACGTCCAAACAGTTGTCCTCATCATAAATTGTTTGAGCTAGTGCTTGCCCTTTGGGATGTAAAACGACAACACTCCCGGTTGTCTTTTTGTCTATATGGAGTAATCCTTCCGCTCGTGCAAAATCAATCGCTCTATTTAATGCCGGATCGAAACGGACAGGAACATCGCTGAGTTCGCGTTGACCATCAACCATCCGGATCAATGTTTTTCGAGAATCCAAGGTGAGAACACCCCAGTTTAGGATATGGGCTTTTTTAAGGCTCATTTTACCGCCACGCCCGCACCGAAGTAGCATAAGTAAAATCACACAGATTCGCCATTCCGGGCGAAGGTCGCCGGGGACGGTTTTAGGGCGAAGTCGAAAAGTAAAACTCCTCTCTAATTGATCTCTAAGGCTAGTATGCTTCATGTTCAGACAATTCCTCGACTGGTAATAGCGAACACTTCTGAAGCCAATCAGCGACGATCCCATCAGCTAAATCGCTGGCATCTCCTCGATCCAAGTTTGGCACTTGTCGTTGCATCTCTGAGGCAAGTTCTTCGGCAGCAGCTTTTACTGCGCTTGCGGGGCCAGCTTCATTGCCATAGTTTAATGAAAGACGTCTTTCTAGTCGGCTGCGAACATCGTCCAAGCCCTCCCAGATCTCAGAAGATTTTTGTCTCAGATGATTTAATGCGTTTGCTGTTCGAATGTGTGCACGAATCCACTGATCTCTCGTGAAGCGAATGGATTTTGTCGCGCGCACCGCACTAAACTGAGGTATCTTTCTTTCTAAATTTATCACTCCCTGATCATTTTCCGCTGTCCAGCTAGTTAAATCTTCAGCGGTTGGCTCCAAAAAATCAATTTGCAGTTTAACGAGCATGTTTTTTTCTTCGACTAATCGTTCAACTTCAAAATCAACTCGATCTAGAACCATAATTTGAAAATCTGCAGCTACATATGGTAGGCCGGCAGCTTTTACTTCAGTTGTCTTTGTATTTATATGCTCAACCAGCATTGCACTTTCATATTTTGGCACCACAAAGCAATAACGACGGACCTGAAATCCTTGTGGTAAAAGTCGGCACAGCTTTGTTTTATACTTTATAAACTTCCCAATATCTTCAGTGAGTTTATCCCGTTGATGCACATAGAGCGCATTTACGTCGAATCCATCACGCGCAGCGTAACATTGATAAACTTGTCTATCCAAAGAATAGCCTTCAATTGCTCGGTCGCCATCCTGCATCGCCGGCACGGGCTGAAAATCAGTTCCATATCTGAGACGAAGCCATCTCCGGACACGTTCTTGCCACTCGTTACCATCAAGTGGTCTCGTTCCTGAAATACCGCTCGTTGATAAATCATCTCGGAGCATGAATATTTATTTTACCGTTGCCGCCTTCGGCGTCTGCGTGGCGGTGACTAGTTGGCCGAGTAGTTCGGAGTTGGACGGGTTCAGCAAGTTCGTCTCCGGCCCTTGATTGAATTTCCAGCCCATAATATTTGATTAGGTTCGGTTGGTGATACTCCTGTTGGAACCATTTCACAAGCAAAAAACTGCCGGAGCGCGCCCGTCGTTTTTGTAGGCAACGAGGTGACGAGGCTCTGATCAATTTTTGATTTCCAATTTCCCGATTTTGAAGTTTGAGCCTCCTTATGTCGGCTCCTACAGATTTGGTTGGCTGAATCCGCCCATTTCCGAACCGAGTCGAGAATTTTATTGGGATTTTCAATTCAATGTGCCCCAGCGCCGTCGGCGCGGCAGAGTCTTGCGTGAACCTTGTAGCGCAGGCGTCACGCCGGTGGGTTGGCCGGGCGTCCCGCCCGGCGATGGAACTGGCGGCGAGACGCCGCCCGCACTCGCAGCCGGGGACGGCCGCGCCACTCCGGCACGGAGCTTGAAAATCTTTCTGCTGGCTGCGACCAATTTGCCGCCCCCAGCGGGTCTTGGCTTGGTATGAAGGGGATTCGCCTATGGAGCCTTTGCCCAAGACGAAGTCCCAGACCATTGCCTGGGAAGCCGGTTCCGTTTTGCCGTCCTGATGTCCTGATTTCATGGCCACGTCGCCCGTTGAATTGTTTCGCCAAGGCTACGCCGATGCCCCGGCAGGTCAATGGGAAAAAAATAGCAGATGGCAGTTGGGAGTTGGCAGATGGCAGACGGCAGATCGCAGTTGGAAATTGGGGAGAAATAAACGGTTCAACTTCATTTCCTGCTTTCCTGTCTTACTCGTTCATTCGCGGATAGGCCACCAAACCCAGTTTTTGCCTCCAATCTGGACAGCTTAAACTCATTTTGGGACAATCCGGTCGGTTTTGCCGCAAAGGCATTTGGTTCCGTCACGGCGGCGATTGATTTTTTTGGGGCATCAATTCCCTTCGTTGCAAAAACAATTTCATTCGTTACCACGTCGCTGCCCCTGGCCGCAAAAGCAATTCCACTTGTCACCGGGTCAATCCCATTTGGAACCGCGCCAATTTCTTTGGTGGTGGCAGCCACTCCCGCCGGAACGCCGTCAATTCCTTTGGCGGCAGCGGCAATTGATTTTGTTGCATAAGTTATTCGACTTTAAATGGAACCAATTTCTTTGGTGACGGAAGCAATTCCTTTTGCCCCCAGGCCAATTCCGGCCGGCACGAAAGCAATTCTGGTGGCGACAAAATCTTTTCCACAGGCAATGAAACCAAGGCCTTTTGTGCTCCCGGGTCAGGCCGCCGGCCATCGGTCTGCGGGCCGGATGGAAATCCAAATCCGAGAATTTTACACCCGCAAGTTGGACTCATTGTGAATTATTTCACAATATTTGAAGCCGGTTGGCACAATAACAGCTAATGAGTCACTCGCTTCGATTGACAGGCCTTGTGGTTCTGCCAGTTGTTTTTTAGGGGAGAAAGAGAATGAAATATGAAAAAGAACAACTATGTCCGCATCTCATTGGCATTTGCGGGCTTCACACGTGAACAGCTCCAGAGCTTTGCCGTTCTGCTGCTGGTCTGCCTCAAAAACAACCTCCTGTTCCCCAACCTCCCGGTCAAGTATGCCGACCTGGAGACGCTGGTGAACGGGTATCAACAGGCCATGGCCGCAGCCAAGCTCGGCGGCGCGCAGCAAACCGCCCTTCTAAACGAGGCCTATGCCGCGCTGATCGCCGCCTTAAGACAGACCGCCGGCTACATTCAAAGCCTGGGCCTGACAAATGTATCGGACGTGCTGTCGTCGGGTTTCGACATCATCCTCCCGGGCAAAAATCCGCAGACGCCGCTCGACACGCCGGTGGTGAGCCTCGACAATTCCGTGACCGGACAGCTCACCGTGGACATTGGGGCGGTGCCCAACACCAAGGCGTATCATGTGCAATATGCCATCGCCGATGGACCCCTGATTGACCTGGGCATCTTCCCCAACACGCTCAACATCGTCATTCCCAATACCGTGCCGGGGAAAAATTACTCGGCGCGCGCCCAGGGCGTGGGCGGCTCCACGCAATACAGCTCCTGGAGCGCGGTCGTGACGGTGATGTCCATGTAGTCAGGCAGGGTCGGCGCGCTGCGCCGACCGGACATCGCAGCGCGATGTCCCTACCATTTGCGGCTGGAGCAATCCAGACGCAGACCGGGCGATGGATCCACTTGGCCAAAGCAATCCCCTTAAAAAATGGCCGCCCATCGCCCGGTAACCTTTCAAAGCAGAAGGCGGGCCACGCGGGGAAAAATGTTCAACCACCGCCCTCACTCCGGCCCGCTTCCAAGGGATGATGTTTGGAACGGCCTTCCTTCATTGTTCATCGCCCGATTTATTTTCCAACCTTCCGGCCGGGCACCGCTTGCGCAGGGCCACCATTGCGGCCAGCCACCAGGTTAATTTTTTCCGGCTCCGGCTGCTGGTGTCAGCCGTGATTTCCATTTCGCGTGGTTCGCATCTTTCGCGGTTGACGGTAGCCGTCGGCAAAGACCGCCGCCTTGATATTAGGGCTGCGGGGCACCGCAGCCCTATGGCAGTTCATATTAATATTGGCACATTGGCTGGTAGGGCGGCGCTGCTGCGCCGCCGGGCTGGCTGACCCGCAGGTCAGCCCTACCTCATCGGTGTGTGCCAATGTTGATTGAAAGCGCCCTACCATCCGGCTATTTGGAATTCAGGCTGGCGCTGTTCAAAAGGAGCGCTGCCGGCGGACTTTGCGGCGCCTTGGCCGGGGCGTTGGTGATGACGATGGCCAGCGACCAGCCCAACCATGCCGGGTCCACTTTTTCATTGAGCGGGAAAATACCGCCGTTCGTCGCCAATATTCCGGGCGGTGACGGCGTGGCAAAGGCGATGCCGCCGATGACCAGCGACTTGAGGTTCTCCGCACCCATGCTGAGTCCGGAAAACAACCCAAAGTGGGCGCTGATGCCGCCGGCATTCCAGAATTTTGAATCCGCCCGCACCAGGGGCGCAAAATTCGTCTCAATCAAAACATGGACATTGACGGCGGTGGAATCGTTCGCCAGCACAAAATATTGCACCGCGCCCACGTCCAGGCCGCGATAATAAACCGGCGCGCCAACGGACAACGAGCCGAGGGTCGGCGTGGTCAGGATTATTTCCAGTCCGCCTTGGGACGATTTAAGAATGGGCGGCTCTTCCGCGCCGATGAAATCTTTTTGTTCCCCGCCGCCGCCCGGCTGCACTTGAATGTAGGACCCCGAAACAATGGTCTCCAGGCCGTGCAAACCGCCCGCGCCCACCTCGGGACGCACAATCCAGAACACGGAACCGGCCCGCGCCAGACTTTCCGCCGACCGGTCCAGACGCGCCCGCACTGCGACATGTTGCGCGTCCCCGGTCAGTTGCACCGAAAGGACTTCGCCCACCTGCACCCCGCGATATCGCAGGGTGGTTTGATTGGGCTTGATTTCGTTTACGTCACTGAACTGGACGCTGATGACCGGGCCCAGTTGCCGGACGTATTTGAAAACGAGCCAGCCGGCGACGATGGCGGCAACCAGCGGCACGACCCAGACGATGGACAGGCGGGACTGCCTTTTGATTTTCGCCATGGGCAGGTCGCGCGCCCCGGATTCATCCTCGTTCATGGGGTTCAAGCATTTCCTCCTTCCAGATGAGGCGCGGGTCGTAGCTCGAAGAGGCGAGAATCGTCAGAACGACCACGGACGCAAAAACAAAAATGCCCGGACCGGGAATCACCGTGGCGAATTTTCCAAACCGGATGAGCGCAACCATCAACGCCAGCAGAAAAACATCCAGCATCGCCCACGGGCCGATCAGGCAGATGGTCCGGTGAACCCAGGTGCGCGCCTTCTGCCAGCGTTGCCCGCTGTTCGCGACGAGAAAAAACAATCCGAGCAGTTTCAAAAGCGGGACGAGGATGCTCGCGGCAAAGACCAGGACCGCCACCGCCCACATCCCGTCCTGATACAAGGCCCGGACGCTGCCCAAAACAGTGTTTTGCGTGTGAAGCCCCATGTAGTCCATGATCATGATGGGATAAATATTTGCGGGCACATACAGACACAGCGCCGCGAGCGTCAAGGCCGCGGTTCGCGCGCGGCTGTCCGGACGATGGCGCTGGAGGATCCCGTCGCAACGGGCGCAGCTCGCCAGATGCCGCGGCGGCACGTCTGCCAGTTGCTGGACCAGACCGCAGGTCTCGCAGGCGATTACATTCATATGTCGTTGAAAGGAAACTGCTCCTTGCGATAAACACTGTTGCACAGGAAGCCAGGCCAACAAATGGGGTGAAGACCCCATGGCAAACTGGCGGCGATGGGTTGGCCTGCGATTTCAACGTGGCGTTTCGCTCGTGAGTTGTCCGCAAAAGAAAACGGGGGTTGCAAGCAAGCTTGCATCGACAGCCAGGGCGGACAGGCGGGCGGCATCCCCTGCCCTTCGGCTCGTTCGGAGCCTCGCCCCAACGTGGCCAGACTCCGCCGGCATACGGAAAATACCTGATGGCCAACCGCCGGCGGGCGTGCTATTTGTTCAAACGAATGCGGCGGTGCCATCTGCACCGCCATTAAGTTTAACCATTAAATAAAACGCAAAATTAAAATTAACATGAAAAAACTTACACTTCTCACCCGCCTGTCAGCGGCGCTGGCCATCACCATCGGGGCTCATTCCGCCACGGCGGGGGCCGCCCAGACCAATGCGGTTGAATTTCTCAACCTGCAACTGACGTTTTTCACCCAGGGCCCGACCGTGACCAACAAACCCGCCACCAATGACATTTCCACCTCGGTGATCAAAACGTCGGTGGCCACCAAGGATGTGATCGGCTGGCTGGGCACGGCCACCACCAATGATTTCCCGGCGACCGCGAAGCTGGTCCGGGTGGTTCACTTAAATGCCGGCGGCGACACCCGGACCTTTGAGGTCCGCTACGGCAGCAACAGCGTGGATGTCACCCCGTTTTTCGCCACCTCCACAAATTCGATCCTGATGCTGGGCAAAAGCATCTACAACCCCGTCACCGGCCTGAGCACGGGCAGTTTGATGGAAAACTTGTATCTGCGGTTCACGAATGCCCCGGACTACAACCTGCTGCCCTTCTTCCATGTTTCCGGTTCGGCCACGGTGAAATATGTGGCGGTCAAATCCGGCAAGACGACGCTGTCGGCGGATGAGATTTCCGCCCCGGATGTGTTTGGCAACGGATTGGGCACCAATGGCGTCCATGCGCTGGTCACCGGTTCGATCTCCAGCACCGGCACGACGACCGAGGTGAAATAAGCTGCCGGTGCGCCGCGAAGAGACCGTTTCCGACCAGGACAGGCCCGCCCTGTCCTGGTCTTTTTCAAGGTTGAAAAATTGTTCCGGGAAAGCCACGCTTGCCCAGTATGCGTCCGAAAGTGGTCATTCCCATTCTGCTCATAACCGCCGCCATCGTCACCTTGGCGCTGTGGTTTGCGCGTTCCGGCCGGCTCAATTTCCAAGCTCCGTTGCCCAGCACCGAAACGGTTTCGCCCGTGGCGGCCACCAGTCCGGCAATCACCGCCACGGCCAAGAACAACAACAGCCCGGCGCTGCCGGCGTTGCTCCCAGCCGCACCGGTTTCCCCGCCGGAAACCCACGATGAATATGTCACCCGGCGGTCGGCGGAGCTGATGGATCTGGCCATGAACGACGACCTGGATTCGCTCAACACCATCGTTTCCGAGCTGAACAATCCCGATGCGCAGATTCGCGCGACGGCGGTGACCGCCACGGTTCAATTCAAGAGTCCGCTGGCCATTCCGGCGTTGCAGGACGCCTATGGCCGAACCAGTGATCCCCAGGAAAAAATCAACCTGGCCAAGGCGATAGATTTTCTGTCCACGCCGAGCGGATCTGAAGCGGCCGGGCAAACTAATTGAGGCAAGATAAAATCATCCACTGGCTGCATCATTGAACGGAGCGCGACTGAGGCTCCGCCCCAACCGCGCTCCGTAAAATCCGAATCAGGATATTGCCGAAGGCCGTGAGGTCGTGGGCGCGGGATTGTGCAGGGTTTGAAAAGCCGGCCGCGAGGCAGTGTCCTAATTTGACAGGTAGGGACAGCGCGCTGCGATGTCCCCGCCCGTCAGCGAAGCGAGGGCGGAACGAACGTGGCTGAACGCGTGTTTTCATTGCGTTCGTTTCCGCCGCCCTGACGCTGCGCTCGGCGACGGGACGGCGCAGCGCACCGTCCCTACCATTTTAGGACAAAGCCGGCCGCGATTGGCGTTTGCTTTTTCTGGCGGGGTGTGGTTTATTTTCCGGCCAAAATATAAAATTATTTATGCCCACAAAAGTTGAAACCAAAACGCACGAACTCTGCGAGGCCATCCTGGAACAGCTCCAGGCCGGCGGCATCCGCCAGCGCATTGACACCTTTCTCGCCGACGACTCCGCGCGCGGCGCGTATGAAAGCCTCATGAGCAAGGGCCAGGCGCTCCAGGAAAAACAGCACAGCGGCCAGGTGCTGGAACCGGCGGAGATCTCCGCGTTTGAAAAGGACCGCGACGCCCTGCTCAAAAACCCGGTGGCGTCCAGCTTCCTCGACGCGCAGGAGGAGATGCACGAGCTGCAGCACCACCTCCAGAAGCAGATCGCCAAGACGGTGGAACTCGGCCGCATTCCGGCGGCGGAAGACCTGGCCGAAGGCTCCTGCGGCCACGGCTGCGGCTGCCACTGATTTTTCAATTGACCGTTGAAACGCGCCGCCGGCAAGACCGGCGGCGCGTTTTTTGTGTTCATGCCGCTTGCAATTTTCCACGCTTCGGAAAAAATCGGCGGGTGAACGAAAAATTTGCCGCCGCCATCGCCCGCTTCGACGAGGAAAATTCCCGCGACCCGAACCGGGAAAACGACCGGCCGCGTGAACTCCTTTACGCCGAGCGCCTGACGGAATGGGTTTTGAAGCTCTGTCCCAATGCGGGTGAAGCCCTCCGCCTCGCCGCGCGCTGCCAGCACATCTGCCGCTGGGAAAGCCCGCGCGAAAATTATCCGCCAACCCGTCCCGGCTATCTGAAATGGCGCGCCGACCTGAAAAAATTCCACGCCGAGAAATCCGGCGCGATTTTGCGCGAGGTCGGCTACGACGACGCCACCATCCGCCGCGTGCAGGATTTGAACCTCAAGAAAAATTTTCCCGCCGACGCCGAATGCCGCGTGCTGGAAGATGCGCTGTGCCTGGTGTTTCTGGAATTTCAACTGGCCGCGCTCGCCGCCAAAAGCGATGACGAGAAAATGATCAACGCCCTCCAGAAATCGTGGGCAAAGATGACCGACGCCGCCCGGGCCGAGGCGTTGAGGCTGAATTACGGCGAGCGGGAAAAAAACCTCATCACCCGCGCCCTGACATAAATCCCGGTGATTTGCCGTTGAAAACGCCTGATTTTTCGCTCGCCGAAAACTTGCCTTGCGTTTTTTCCCGGATAGTGAAAAATTTCACAAACGATTTATGCCACACGTCAAATTACACATTCCCGGACCCGTCGAAGTCAGCGAAAAAACCTTCAAGGCGTTTTGCTCGCCGATGATCGGCCATCGCGGCCAGGGTTTTAAAGACCTCTACGCGAAAATTCAGCCGCAGCTCCAACAGCTGCTTTACACCAGGCAGCTCGTTTACCTTTCCACCTCGTCCGCGTGGGGCGTGATGGAAGGTGCGGTGCGCAACCTCGTGCAGAAAAAAGTCCTGAACTGCATGTGCGGCGCGTTCTCGGACAAATGGTTCGACGTGTCCAAGAAATGCGGCAAGCAGGCCGAGGCGCTGCAAGTCGAATGGGGTTCGCCCATCCGCGCGGAGGCGGTGGACAAGAAACTTGCCACCGGCGAATTCGACGCGCTCACGCTGATTCACAACGAAACCTCCACCGGCGTCATGTCTCCGCTCGCGGAAATCGCCGCGCTCAAGAAAAAATATCCCGACGTGATGTTCATCGTGGACGCCGTCAGCTCGCTGACCGCGCTGCCGATCAAGTTTGACGAGCTGGGCATTGACGTTTTGCTCGCCGGCACGCAGAAGGCGTTCGCGCTGCCGCCCGGACTCGCGGTGTTCGCCGCCTCGCCCGCCGCGCTCGCCAAGGCGGCCACGGCCAAGGATCGCGGTTATTACTTCGACTTCGTCGAATTCCAGAAGAATGCGGAGCAGAGCATGACGCCCAGCACGCCGAGCATCGGGCACATTTACGCATTGAGTTCCAAGCTCGATGATTTTTTTGCCGAAGGTTTGGAGAATCGTTTTGCGCGGCATAAGAAAACGAATCAACTCACGCGTGACTGGGCGGCGAAACACGGCTTCAATCTGTATCCCGAAAAGGGTTTCGAGTCCGTCACGCTCACCTGTGTCAGCAACGGCGCGCGGCCCGGCGGCCGCACGGTGGACGTGGCGAAATTGCAGAAGCTCGTCAAGGATCAGGGCTTCCTGATTGACGGCGGCTATGGAAAAATCAAGGGCACGACGTTCCGCCTCTCGAACATGGGCGACGAGACCGAAACCACGATGAACCAGCTTTACGCCGCGCTGGACAAGGCGATGGCGCAGCTTTGAGGCGCGAGCCGCACCGGACAGTCTTTGCGGACGGCCACCGCCCAAATCACTTAACCGGCGATTGTGCAAGCAGTCGCCGGTTTTTATTTTCGTGTCATTCGCATGTTTCGTGGTTAATCAATTCCTGTGTCGAACGACTACCAGCTTGTCCAGCTTGCCAACGGCGAACGAACTTTATTCTCGGCCAGCTACGGCGAAAAAATGCATCCCGGCCTCGGCCCGCAGGCGGAGGCGGAACTGCTCTATGTCCGCCAGCTCCAGATTCGTGAACGACTGCAGGGTGAAACCGGCGAGTTCGTCATCTGGGACATCGGCCTGGGCGCGGCGGCGAACGCCATTGCCGCCCTGCGCGCCACGCGGGAAATTTCCGGCCGGCTGCGCCTGGTCAGCTTCGACAACACCCGCGAGCCGCTGGAGTTGGCGCTGAAAAATTCCGGTGCGCTCGGCTACCCGGCGGAATACGAAACCCAAATTGGCGGACTGCTCCGCGACCGGCGCATTGAATTTGAAAATGGAAAACTGAATGTGACTTGGGAATTTCACCTCGACGATTTTCCCGCTTGGCTTTCCAACTTAAAATCAAAAACTCAAAATTCAAAACTCGTTCCCGCGCCGCACGTGATCTTCTACGACGCCTTTTCCCCCGCCAAAAATCCGGCGATGTGGACGCTGCCGGTGTTTGAAAATCTGTTCTGCGCGCTCGACCCGGAGCGTCCGTGTGCGCTCACGACGTATTCGCGCAGCACGCTGCTGCGCACGACGCTGCTGCTCGCCGGATTTTTTGTCGGCGTCGGCCATGCGACGGGACTGAAAGAGGAAACCACCGTGGCGGCGAACACGTTGGACTTGATCAACGAACCTTTGAACGCCCGCTGGCTGGAACGGGCGCTGCGTTCCGACTCCGCCGAGCCGCTGAACGAGCCGGTTTACACCCGCGCGCCGCTGTCGCCGGCCACGGCGGAGAAATTGCGGCGGCATCCGCAGTTCAACTGATTCCCGGAAAATTTCAGAAATCAATCGCCCAAGCAGGTTCCGACGCGGCGCGCGGTCTTCACCCAGGAATGGTCGGGCGGAACAATTTTGCGTTTGCCGGCGACTTTTTCCAGCGGCACCGGTTCCGTGTCGTCACCGCGCGCCGCGACCATCACGCCAAAGTGTTCCTCGTGAATGAGGTCGGCGCAGGCGCTGCCGAGCCGGGTGGCCAGCACGCGGTCCGCCGCCGAGGGCGTGCCGCCGCGCTGGACATAGCCAAGAATGGTCACGCGCGATTCAAGCTGGGTGAGCTCCTCCAGATGTTTCGCCAGGCGCATGGTGTTGCCGGCGTGCCGGACTTCGAGCGTGGCAATTTCGACCTTCGCCTCTTTTTTGTCATGCAGGGTCTTGGCGCGCTCAAGCTTCTTTTCGGCGGCGAGCAGCGCGCGCGAATCGTCGCGGCTCATCGCGCCCTCGGCCACGGCGACGATGCTGAAATTGGTGCCGTTGCGGCTGCGGCGTTTGATGGCCTCGGCAATCCGTTCCACATCGTAGGGGATTTCGGGGATGAGAATCACGTCCGCGCCGCCCGCGATGCCGGAGCCGAGCGCAAGCCAGCCGGAACGGTGGCCCATGATTTCGGCGACGATGATGCGATGATGGCTGTGCGCCGTGCTGTGCAGCCGGTCAATGGTTTCCGTGGCGATGTCCAGCGCGGTGGCGAAGCCGAAGGTGGCGTCGGTCATGGCCACGTCGTTGTCAATCGTCTTGGGCAGCGTGATGACGTTGAGGCCGGCTTCTTTCAAGCGCAGCGCATTTTTCTGCGTGCCGCCGCCGCCGAGACAGACGAGGCAGTCCAGCCCCCATTCGTGATAGTTGTCCACGATGACCTTGGTCATGTCCTTCGTGCGGCCGTCAATGACCATGCGGTGCGGCTTGTCGCGGCTGGTGCCGAGGATGGTGCCGCCGATGGTGAGAATCCCCGCCAGCGTGGACTTGTCGAGCCGGAGGCGGCGGTTTTCGACGAGGCCGCGAAAGCCGTCGCGGATGCCGATGATCTCCATGCCGTAGCCCAGCGCGGTCTTGCCGACGCCCCGGATGGCGGCGTTGAGGCCGGGGCTGTCGCCGCCTGCGGTGAGAATGCCGATACGTTCGATTTTTTTGGCCATGCGGGAGTTATTTGAAACCGCCCATAAAATTTGTCGAGCAGAACTTTCAAAAATTTTCAGCAACGCCCGCCCGGAAAGAATTCCGGCGGCGACGGCCGGGACGGCTCAGGGCGCCGGCGGCTCGAGAATTTTTTTCACCTCGCCCAGAAGCTGGTTCGGACTGAACGGCTTGGTGAGGAACATCGCCGCGCCGGCCAGTTCCGCCTCGACGCGCGTAAGCGCGTGGCCCTTGGCGGACAGCACGACCACGGGAATGTTTTTCGTCACCGGATTTTCCTTCAACTGCCGGAGCGCGCCAAGGCCGTCGAGGCCGGGCATGATCACGTCCAGCACGATGAGCTGCGGCTGCGCCGTGATGGCGGTGTCGAGCGCCTCCTTGCCATCACGGCAGGAGACCACTTCAAAGCCGCCTTTTTTGAAGGTCATCTCCAGCAGGCGCACCATGTAGATTTCGTCGTCGGCGATAAGGACTTTTTTTACGGTGGTCGGGTTCATAAATTATGTCGGATTAAAATGAGCGTCTGGTCGTCGGTCAAGGACGCATGGCCGCTGAAATCCGCCAGGCGTCCGAGCAGAAAATGTTTGCCGGCGTGCGGGTCGCTCGTTTGCGTCGCGGTCTGGGCCAGCAGCTGGAGCAGTTTTTTTTCGCCGAGCATTTCGCCGGCGGCGTTGCGCGCTTCGCTCAGGCCGTCGGTGTAAAGCATGGCCAGCGCGCCCGGCGGCAGGGAAATTTCAACCTGCGGGTAGCGCGTCAGCGGCTCGATGCCCAGCGGAAAACCCGACTGGCCGACCGCCACCGCTTCCGCCGCGCCCGGCTGCCATACCAGCAGCGGACAATGGCCGGCGCTGGCGGTGACGATTTTCTGCCGGCGCGAATCGAGATAGGCGATCTTGGCCGTGACAAACATGTCCACGCGCGAAAGGTCGGGATACAAGGTTCGGTTGGCCGTGGCCAGCAGTTCGCCCGGCTGGTCGAACAGTTGCGGCATGGAGCGGAGCGTGCTGCGCAGCACGGCGGCGAACAGCGCGGCCGGCACGCCCTTGCCCATCACGTCGGCGATCACGAGCAGCAGCGCGCCGTCGCCGGCGGGGATGAGGTCGTAAAAATCGCCGCCGACCTGCAGCGCGCTCTGGCACGCCGCCGACACTTCAAACGGCGGGCAGGCCGGGATTTTCGCCGGCAACAGCGAGCGCTGGATGTCGGCGGCGATCTGCAGTTCGCGCCGCGTCACCCGCGCGCTGGTGCGCTCGTCGAGCAGGCGGGCGTTGACAATTTGAATCGCCAGAAAATCCACGAACGTGTGGAGCAGATTCACCTGCGCGGCGGTGAACGGCTTGTCGGCCAGCAGCCGGCCCAGCGTGGCCGTGCCGACGAGCTGGTTGGCGACATGAAACGCGTGGCAGATGCCGTTGCCCGCCGGCATGACCGCGCGCAGCGGATCATTTTCCGCGAGCGGCTCCTCCGGGCTGAACCAGATGTCCTGACGGTTGCGCGCCGCGCCGATTTCCACCGAGGCGGCGGAACCGGCCAGCACGACGGCAGGCAACGACGATTTTTCGCCCGCCGGCAGCACCAGCAGGGTCTCCAGTTTTTTTCCGTCCTGCGAAATGAGCCGCAGCACGGCGCAATCCGCCTCGGCGATCTGCATCAAATCCTTCAGCAGCCGCTGCGAAAAATCCTTCAAGTCCGTGTGCGCGCCCAGTTCCGAACTGTAGCGGAAGAGCGCGACGAGGCTTTCGTAGCTGGACGCCAGCTCGGCGGTCATGTCGGTCAACGCGGTTTCCGTCTCCGCCAGCCGGTTCTTCAACTGGCCGACATCAGGCAAAACTTCACCGGCGGAAACCGGCCGGGCGCGGCGCAGCACCATGACATTCTCGCCGGCGTGGCGCAAATAAGTCACCTGGTCGGTGAGCGACTTGATGAGAAACAATCCGCGGCCGCTTTCGGAATCCATGTCGGGCAGCGCCACTTCCGCCGGCCAGTCGAAACCGGCCGTGTGATCCGTGATGCGCGCCTCAACGTCGCGTTCGCCGCAGGAAATCTCAATCGTCACTGGCAACTGGCGCGCCTTGGCATCGGCATACTTCACGGCATTGTTCGCGGCCTCGACCAGCGCCAGCTCCCAGCCGCCGAGGTCGGCCTCCGGCAGGCCTTTTTCCGCCAGCCAGTCGCGCACGGCCAGCGTGGCCGCGCGCACGGCGGAAAATTCACAGGCCACCTCCAGCCGAAGCGAGGTCCGAAATTCACGGCGCGCGGCGCCGGCGGCAAAAGTGTTCATGACGTGATCTTAAAAATTTTGTCGCTGGCGGCAACCGGGATCATCCGTTGACGATTTCAAAAACGCGGTTCAGGCAGGTCAGTTCCAAAATCTGCCGGACGTTCGGCGCCGGCTGGAGCAGCCGCACCGTGCCGTTGCGCGAACGCAGCGTCTTGTGCAGGGCAACCAGCGTGCCCAGTCCGCTGCTGTCCAGAAACGTCAGCGCCGACAAATCAAGGTCGAGCCGGATGGTCGTGGCCGGCAGCGCGGCGCGGATCTCGTCGCGCACCAACGCGGCGTTGGCGGCGACCAGTTCCAGCAGGCCGGTCACCACGACCGTCTGGGCGTCCTGGTTCTGGATGTTCATGGCGGGCTGATGTTATGCCGGTTCGAATCTTTTGGGAAGCGCGCACCGCAGTTGAATTACATATGGGCCTAACATTGACGGCAACAGATTCAACCGCGCGGGCATTTGTGGTCCCAAATTGAACTTCGTTGTCCTAAATGAAATAACATTTTTTAAATCAAGTGCAGGAACCAAGCAAGCCCTGCACCAAGCTGTCCAAATCTGCCGGGCTGACAGGCGAAGCAATGATTCTCGCGGCCTGCCGGCGTTGCGGGTCCACAAATCGTTCGTGCATCGGCTGCGTATGCTCAACAAACTGGCGCCGGACCGACTCCAAAGTGCGCCCGCGCTCGCGCACGTCGCGTTCCGCGCGACGCCGGAAACGTTCCTGCGCGTCACACTCCACAAAAATGGTCTGCGCGAATTTCTCGCGGAGCCAGTCGTGATGCAGCAGCCAAAGCCCGTCCCAAATCACCAGCGGCGGCGGCAAAAATGTTCGCGGCCCCGCCTTCCGTGCGTGCGTTTCAAAATCATAAAGCGGCAGGTCAATTTTTTCCGCGACCCGCATCCGGCCGATGACCGCGCGAAGATTCTCCCAGTCAATTGCCGCCGGGTCGTCGAAGTTGACACGGTCGCGTTCCGCCGGCGGCAGCGGCGAGAGATCGCGGTAAAAATCATCAAGGCTGATGCGCGCGGCGCGCGGCGCAAGGGCGCCGGCGAGTTTTTCCGCCAGCCAGGTCTTGCCCGCCCCGCTGCCGCCGATGATCGCGATATGAAGCGGCGCTTTCATTTTCTATTTACCGGTCGCCAAAGTCGGTTTTAATTTCGTGGCGCAGCGGCCGGTTTCAGTCCAGCCTCGCCGAGTTTTTCGAACGGATCAATTCAAAGTTTTTAAAATCAATCGGGCAACAAATCAGTTGGAATTTTGGGTCGAGGCTGCCGGTTGTCAGCGGCTCTTTTTACCCGCCGATTCCCCCGGCCTCAACCCCATCAACCATCTCTGGGCCGCTTTCAAAATCCGCCCCCGCAAAGACCAGCATGAAAACTGAATGACGATGATAATAACTTGCAACATTGCGGAGGGAAGACAGAATCTTGAAAACAATCCACGCTGGTCGCAGGCACGTAGCCAAATGGACGTTCCCAATTAAACTTATGTTAAGAATTCTTTTTGTCCTAGGCATCGTTTTTCAACTTATCTTCGTCTCGTTCGCGCGGGCGGAGGTGTCTGACAGCACCAATCTGGATCAGGGATGGCGGCTGTGGCTGGATCCAAATGCGGCCTGGCGGGATGACACCCTTTATCTTCCGGAAGATGTGAACCTCGCGAACCTGCCGGTGAATCCGCCGACCGGGGGATGGGCGGCGCTCAACGACCAGGCCGGCATGGGCGTGTCGTTGCCGGCGACCGTGGAAGAATTCTACTTCAACCAGGCGCCGGCGCGCACGGCCGCTTCGACCTCGCCATCGGCGATCGTCTCGGCTGAAGGATATTATCAGGGCGTGTCGTGGTGGTATCGGCCATTCACGCCGCCGGCTCTGCGACCGGGTGAGCGGTTGGTTTTTTATTTTCCCGCCGGCCGCCTGCGCAGCGAGGTTTATGTGAACGGCAAATTGGTGGGCTACAGCATCATTTCCGAGGCACCGTTCACTGCGGATGCCACGGATGCGCTCAACCCCGGCGGAACGAACCTGCTGGCCGTGCGCATCACCAATCCGGGAGGCCGGCTGGATTGGATGGACTTCCTCACGATGAGATGGGGCAAATATACGCTGCCGGCGACCCATGCCTTCGGAGGTCTGGCCGGGGGCGCGGAGATGCAGGTGCGCTCGCCGGTGAGCGTGAGCGATCTGGCGGTTTTTAACAAACCCGACCCGCGCTCGGTTCAAGTGCAGGCTGAAATTACTTCCACCGGCCGGGACTACGACGGGCCGGTTAATTTCTCCATCGCCCGCGACGGCCAAGTTGTCTTTGAAGAGAGCACCAACATTCATGTTTCCGCCGGCGGAACCATCACCACTTCAATTGATGCGACGGTCACCAACGCGCAGCTCTGGGACATCGATCAGCCGAATCTTTATCAAGCTTCCGCAACTCTGCCGGCGGTCACGCACTCCGATCGCAGCACGACCTTTGGCTTCCGCTGGCTGGGCGTCAAAGGCCTCGGAACCGACGCGAAGCTTTATTTGAATGACCGTCGGATCGTGCCGCGCTCCTCGATTTCATGGGGCTATTGGGCTCCGAATGGCATTTTTCCCGACGCGGCCGCAGCAGGACGCGAAATCGCGGCAATGAAAGCCATCGGCCTTGACTCGCTTCAAAACCACCGGCACATGCCCAAGGCCGTCGTGCTCGATGCCTTTGACCGCGTCGGCTTCCTGCGTTACTGCGAAGCCGGTGGCGGCGTGCTGACCTTTGAATCCGCGAAACAGGAACCACCTCAGACCGGCGTTCAGGTGGAAGTGGACGGCAAAACAACTGAGCTGGACTTCCTCAACCGCTATCAGCTCGACAAGGAACTGGCCATGATCCATGCCTTCCGGTCACACCCCTGCGTCAGTCTCTGGACCCTCCAGAACGAGACCGACCCTGATGTGAAGAATCCGCGGATGCGCTACGCACTCGAGAAGATGCGCGAAGCCGACCCCTCGCGCATGGTCCTCCTCAAATCCGGCATCTTCACCGACAAGCAGGTGTGGTCTCTTCCTTACACTGACACATGGATGATGGATGAAGGAACCGGCTACTCCGGTTGGTCGGATCAGCACACCGCGATGGATTCGCCCGGCGTGTGGGTAGATGCGATGTATAAATCGCCGGTTGATTTCAAATACCGAACCGAAAACAAAAAGGAAATTGTCGTGTGGGGCGAGATGGCAACGGGCGCCTCGCCCGACGATCACGCCGCGATGGTCAACTGGTATAAAACAAACCACCAAACCGGCTACGATCTGGCCGCCCACGAGACAATTCTCGCGGCTTACGAAAAATTCCTGGACGACCACCAATTCCGCCAGGCGTTTCCAACTGCCGAAACGCTCTTCCGAGAGGCGGGAGAGAAGCATTATTTCTCCGCCGCGCATCTTCTGGAAAATGCCCGCATGAGCGACGCGATTGATTACATCGTCCTCTCCGGCTGGGAATCCACCACGATTGACGATCACAGCGGGCTTGTGGATGCTCTGCGCCAGCTCAAGGGGGACGCCACGCTTCTCCACCAAGCCGCGCAACCAGAAGTCCTGGTCGTCAGGCCGCGCCATTATGTGATTGCCACGGGCGACACGGCCATTGTGGATGTTCATCAGATCAACGAGCAAAATCTGACCGGCTCATGGCTGCTGACAGTGACGGCATCCATGAAGGGTGACAAGCCGCTCTTTCAAGCGGATTATCCAGTTGAACTGACCGGCGGCGAAACCTTCGGCCAGCTGCTCAAACAGGACATCCAGTTCAAAATTGAACAGCCCGGTCTCGTCACGATCCACGCCGCGTTAAGCTCCAACGCGGGCGGCTCGGCCGTGATCGAGCACGACGAACCGCTGCTCGTGATTGACACACAGCCGACGGCGCTGAAAGGCACGATTGCCTGCGGCGGCGAATCCGACGGGATGATCGCCGCGGTCAAGCGTCAATTCAACGCGGATGCGGTTCCGCTTTCGCCGGAGCTTGGAAAAGTTGCGACCATTCTCCTGGCGACAAGCGCCGGCGGCATTGAAGGCTGGCAGTCAAGCTCCACCGACGAGGCCGTTGCCAATACGGATGACCCGGAACTTTACAAGCAGCAGATGTGGGGCCAGGCCGGACCAATCCATTCCTGGCGCGGCCTGACGCCCGGCAAAATCACCGTCAGGCTTTACATGAACGATGGCTACAACAGCGCGCCCGGCCAGCGGGTCTTTGATATCGCAATCAACGGCACGACCGTTGCCAAGGGCCTGGACATTTTCGCCGAGGCAGGTGGAAAAAACCGGGCCCTCGTGGAAACGTTCACGGCAGATGCGCCCGATGGGACGATACAGCTTTCGGTGCCGCGCGTGACGGCCAACAACGCGACGTTCGCCGCCGTGGAGTTGCAGGATTCGTCGGGCAAAGTGGTGCGGGCGGCATTCCGGGACAATCCCCACACCGATCCGGCCGGCAACGTGTGGACGCCGGTTTCCCAGCAAGCGGATGAAGTCTGGAAGCCGGACTTTGATGCCGCCATCGAACGGGCGCGACGCGACGGCACGCGCGTCGTCCTGCTCACCACTGGCACCAGCGACGCTGAACAAATCGCCGGCGCTTTGGCTGCGCAAGGGCTGGTCACCTATTCCGGACGCGTTGGCGCGTCAGGACCGTCATGGATGGGATTCTGGTATTTCGGGCGCAAGCATGATCTGCTCGCCGGGCTGCCATCGGACTGTGTGCTGGACTGGCCGTATCAGATTGCCGACGGCGACGGCCTGATGCTTTCCGGCTCCGGCGTCGAGTCCGTCATCGGTTACGGCAAAGATCACGATCCAAACATTGGCGTCGCTGCCGCTGTCGTCCAGTGTGGCAAGGGCAAAATCGTGCTGCTGGCGCTGCCCGGACTCATGGATTCATTTGCCGGCGGCGACTCCAGCAAATTTCAACCCGTCACTGCAAAAAGGCTGATGTTCAATGCGCTCAAACAATAAGGTCGTTTTCGCGGATGGTTCCAAGCGGCACGGCAAAAAATATGCGCGGCATTTGTCGCGGGCATGAAGAGTTCAAATGTGTTGCCGGCGGCCTGGTTGGTGCTGACCGCCGTCCAATGGATTAAGTCGGTTGAGGATTGGAGAATGTCGGTTAAATTTGAGCCGTTGCAGCTATTTCATATTGGTCTTCACGTGCCTTGCACAATTGCAGACGCCGATGGTTTAGATCCCAAATGTTACGTGAGGCGGGCGATGAACAATGAAGGTTCCAAATTTAGAATTATTCCAATTTCCGCCGCTTCACCTGTATGAAACTTGCCGGATTAGAGGACATCATGGTGTTTTTTCGCCGTTGCGGGCCATGGCCCCGACCCGGCACACGCACTCCGCATCGGATGATCGCGTTTGCTTTTGAAACAACGGGTTTAATTCCGCCAAAATTCCCGCCATGCGAAGGCGCAAACAACCGGAATCGTCTATTCGGTGAGAGCGGCGTTGGGAATGTGCGTGAACTTGGCCACGGCCTGCGAGCGCGAGCGGACGTGCAATTTCTCGTAGATGCGGCGGATGTGCGTGTTGACCGTCGGCACGCTGATGTGCAGCGCCTCGGCGATTTCCTTGTAGAGATAGCCGCGCGCGAGCAGTTCCAAAACCTCGCGTTCGCGCGGTGAAAGGTTGTCCGGCTCCGCCGCCGAAGAACTGAACCGCTGGAACGACTGGACGATTTTGCGCGCGATGTTGCTGCTCATCGGCGAGCCACCGGCATGCACGTCCCTGATAGCGGCCAGCAATTCGGCGCGCGGCGTGCGCTTGAGCATGTAGCCGCTCGCGCCGGATGACAGCGCCTTGAAGATGTGATCGGGGTCCTCATAGACCGTGAGCATCACGAACTGCGTGTCCGGCATCTGCGGTTTGAGGCGGCGGACACATTCGATGCCGCTCATGCCGGGCATGTTGATGTCCATCAGGACGACGGAGGGTTTTTCCTGCGGCAGCGCGGCGAGCGCGGCCTCGGCGTTCTCATGCACACCGACGCATTTGAAGCCGTCCGCATCGCGAATCCACTCGGTCAAAATGCCGCGCGCCGGCGCGTCATCATCAACGATGGAAACAGTAATGCTCACGGGCTTTATTTTAGCCCGATCGCGCTTGGAAAGATTGTCGTCAGTTTTCACTACACCGGCTTGCGTAAAATGTTCTGGTTTCGTCAGAAGGTAACAGCGCGGGCGCGGTAGCGCAAATTTCTTTCGCCATGGGGCATCATGGCAGCGGCGGCCCGAGCTCGATGCGATAGAAACGCTGAGGCGAATTGCTCGTGCCGGCGTCCGTCCAGACGAACGGCACGGCGGGCGAATTAGTGATGAAGAGACTGCTCCATGGTTGCGTGAGGTTGGTCGAAGTTTCAATCGCGTAATCCGGGCCGCTCTGGCCGCTGATCTTGAAACTGAACTGCCCGCCGGCAAATGAAATGTTGCTGATGCCCGGAGCGGAAAGCGGATTGACGACGACGGAAAAACTTTGCGTGGCGATCAACGGCGGCGTGCCATTGTCGGAAACTTGCACCGTAAAATTGTTTGTGGAGTTCGCCTGCGTGACCAGCGGACGGAACGAGAACGCGCCGCTGTTGGTGTTCAATGTCGCGTTGGTTGCGCCGACGGGCAGCGCGAACGTCAGCGTCGGTGGCGGCTGGTTGGTGTCCGTGGCGCTGGCGGTGAAGGCGACGGTCTGGCCGACGTTCACCGTGCGGTTGCTGATGGCCGCAAGCACCGGTGGCGTGCCGCTCAAAAGCGGAATCACCAGCACGTCCATCGTGTAGGCGGGCATGGTGACGCTGAACGTGCTGCCGACACCCGCAATGCTGTTGCTGCCAGGCCCTGTCGCCGGCACTTCATTGGTGCTGATGGTCCAATTGTTGGTTCCAAACTGATAGATGGTGCCGGTGGTGTTCAGGTTTGCATTTGAGACCGTCACGTTCACCGTGAGGCTGTTGTTGATGCTTTCATTGATCAGCAGGATTCCCAGATTACCGTCCTGCCGCGCCACCCCCTGCACCCGCAAGTTGCCGGTGTCCGAGGTCGCTTTGACAAAGGCGTCGCCGGGATTGCACAGATGCCGCAGCATTTGCACGGCACAAACCACCGGGCCATTGGAGCCGCTCCCGAGAAATGAATCCCCGTCAAAATCCAGCCAGTCTGCATTGGCAAAGGCCGGGTAGTTCAGCCAGGTGGAATAACAATCCGCCGCGAATAGTGCCTCGACCGGTCCGAGAATCGGCATCCCATTGGTGCCATTGACCAGGTAGGGGTAGTTGTCGGCGCCAAACTCGGTGACGAGAATCTGGACTTTGGCGGGGTTAGGGCAGTAATTGGTAATCCAATCTTCCAAGCCCGAATTTGTTCCCGTGTGCGGGTAGGGGCCGGTGCCGTTGATCATCACCGGGATGGTCGAGCCCACTTCCGACAAAAGGTTGGTGCCGAGGTTGTCTGAAAAGTTAGGATACCAGTGGACGATGACAAAATCTATGTTGCTGCCGCATTGCGCCAATACTTGCGGAGTCCAGTGCTGGCCGTTGTTCACGCCGCTGATGTAGTCCCAACTATAGTCGCCTGGCGGCGTGCTGGAATAAGCCCCCACCTTGATGGTGGGATCAATCGCCTTCATGGCTGTCGAAAATGCCTTGACCGCCTGGCCATAAGCCGCAGGGGAGAGCAGGGCGTTGGCTTCACGGGTATAGTTGGTGTAGGGATAGGGAACAGCGTAATCACATTCCCAACTATCGCCGCCACCATAGTAGCCGTTGCCGTAGGGTTCGTTGCCGACCTCCCAATATTTGACGCCGACGGGCGCGGGGTGATTGATGCGTAGAAAATTGTAGCCATCGTCCTGGGTCAGCGGGCTGGCGGCGCGCATCATTGCCCAATAACCTGCCGTTTGCCAGTTATTGCCCTCGCCATCCACGCCAATGGTGACATCATTGGTGGTGCCATAGATATTGGTGCTGGAATTGCAATAGGCAACCCACGCTGCGGCATCCTGCGGCGAGCCATTCGTGCTGGGAACAGCCATCGCCGTCTTGTTCGAGTTCCATAAAAAACCGGAGCCCCAATCAACCGAGATCACCGCCTGCGCCTGCGCGTTGGACATCAGTTGGATAAAATGCCCCATGTCCGTGGCTCCTGACAGGTAGCCTAAGTTGTCGGCCTGGCCAAAGGCGGGGGTCATTTGATAGGAGCTCCATTGGTAGCTGTCCGCATAGCTACCGCCCGGATAGCGCAAGGCCGTGACGCCCGCCTGCTTTAGCTCGGCAGGCGTATTGCCCCCCCAGGTGTCCCAGACGGCCATGAAGATTCCGAAGGCATTGGTCGGCACCGTGTTAATTACATTGGTCGCATTAATGGTGACATTGACATTGGTTTGTGGTGGATAGATCGGGATGAGTTGAAATCCGTTGACCCCGGAGCCGTAACCGCCGGCGGCCATGTCGTTGCGGACGAGCACGGCGTCATTGGTCAGGCCCGTGAATTCGACATAGTTCGCACCAAACGTCGCGTTGTTTGAAGATGTCCCCATCGCCTGGATGTAGGTTCCCGTATAAGCACCGCTGTCTTCGACCCAGTAATGCGGACTCAAATCCGCCCCGTTGGTCATCGTGTTGTTGAACGGGCTGCCCGTGACGGATTGAATCCAATATTCGCCGGATTCATAATAGGAATAGCCCGTTGTATAAACCACGATTCCGTATCCCACGGCGCTGACACTGTTGAACCATGCTTTCAAGCCGCTGAGGTAAATGAGCGGCTTGTTGGTGATGGAGGAATTGTAAACCGAATTGCCCAAAATTGTTGCCGCACCGGGACTCCACGAATAAATGAATCCACTCATCAATTTCCCGTCCGGCGTGCCATAAGGGGCGTTGGTGCCGTAAGCGGAGTCGGAACCGCCGGCGTCCCATTGCAGGTTCAGCGAGACCGGATTGCCGGCGCTGTTCGTCACCACGCCTGGGTTGACAGAACCGTAGCGGCCGAGATTGTTCCAATGCGATTGCGGATGGACGCCCGCCACCTCGGATGGCACCAGCGAGACGCTTTCGGCATTGTCGTTGAGGCCGCTCCAGTTGCCGTTGGTGGTGAAATTAAAACCAATGGACTGGGCGGACGCATGGTTCGCACCGCAAATGACCATGGCCATGACAAGCGTCAGGCAGATCAGCGATTTGAGCAGACGGTCAAATTCAAGAAATGGACGCAGGATGCCGAGAATTAAGCACAATTCAGGCGTCAGCTTTTCAAATTTAATACAGGCCATTGATTATACTCTACAGCCAGTCAATGAATTCAACAATCGTCAGTTTCAACGACAGAGGGGCACCAGTTTTTGCCAGGTTAAAGAGATCCCGCGTATCGTTGATTCACATGACATGACAGCCATCGCGGGTTCGGTATGCTGCCGCAGCCGTAAATCAAAAGAATGAAACAAGCCATGCGCCCAATTTTCACATTCGTGATTCGCCCCCGCTCACCCGCATTGTCATCGTAAACTTAAAGACGCGCTGATAAAATCCAAAATCTGGCAGAATTGCAGGGAAAATTTCTATGAAACGAAAAATAAGTCGTCTCGCCCTCAGCCTCGTGACGTTCTCCGCCGCCATTGATTTGTCGGTCGCCGCTACCAACGAAACCGCCAGGCTGGTCTCCGCCGACCTCCAGCAAACGAACGGCCCGCTCGACACCATGTTCAATTTCTGCGTCGGTGCCGGCCGCGCGAATGAAGGTTTGCGCGCCGACTGGCAGCGGCAACTGACGATCGCGCATCGCGAATGCGGCTTCAAATACATCCGCATGCACGGCCTGTTCGACGACGACATGGGCGTCTATCGCGATTGGGGCAAACCTACCTACAACTGGCATTACATTGACGAGCTTTACGATTTTCTTAACCGCATCGGCATGAAACCGTTCGTGGAATTGAGCTTCATGCCGTCGGATCTGGCCAGCGGCACCAACACCGTTTTCTGGTATCACGGCAACATCACTCCGCCGCGAGACATGACCAAGTGGGCGAATTTCATTCGCGCTTTCGTCCAACACTTGCAGGAGCGTTACGGCGACGCCGAAGTGCGCACCTGGTATTTCGAGGTCTGGAATGAGCCAAACCTGAAGGGCTTCTTTTTTACCGGCGCCCAGCAGGACTATTTCAATCTCTACGCCGCCACGGCCCGCGCCATCAATAGCGTTTCCCCTGATTACAAAGTCGGCGGCCCGGCGACGGCCGGTTGCAGTTGGGTGCCCGAGTTCATTCGATTCTGCGACACAAACCAGGTGCCGGTGGATTTTATTGCAACCCACACTTACGGCACCGATTTCGGATTTTTGGATACCGACGGCGGTACCGGCACAATCTTGTCACGAAATCCCAACTCCATTTTCGGCGACGTAAAACGCGTGCGCCGACAGATCGCCGAATCGGCGATGCCAAAATTGGAACTGCACTTCACCGAATGGAGTTCTTCCTTCACTTCGACGGATCCGATTCACGACAGTTACCACAGCGCGGCTTACATTTTGGACAAGCTGAAAAAATCCGGCGACGCGGCGCAATCCATGTCCTACTGGACGTTC
>Ga0182024_10000176_pt1 | contig 149289 bp, 134 predicted proteins | sample P32metaG_FD_120480 | JGI IMG/M metagenome (GOLD analysis project Ga0182024, IMG submission 120480) | Permafrost microbial communities from Stordalen Mire, Sweden - P3-2 metaG (Illumina Assembly) | ecosystem: Environmental > Terrestrial > Soil > Wetlands > Permafrost | place: Sweden: Stordalen...
GTTATCCGAGCTGCTGGCCCTCCAAATCCAATATCATCAGGCCGCCGATCCGGCCTTGCGCTTTGTGTCTCTGTTGCGGGCGGCACTGGCCACTGGCCGCGCCCACGTTGCGAACCGTTTAGGGAAGGCGCCGGAGTCTCCCGCCATCTGGGGCTGGCAGCCCAAAACTTCCGGCCAGGGTTGGGTCCCACAGGGCGCTAGAATCGGTTGGGTGGTAGGGAGCAGCCTGTTCTTGGAGCCTGCGACCAGCTATCAAGTGGCCCGGGAACTGGCAGGAACCGATCGCCTGGTAGGTGAGCAGACTCTCCGCCACCGGCTGCGCGAGCGAGGCCTTCTGGCCAGCATTGACGAAGGACGCCAGATGATACAGGTGCGCCGCACCTTGGAGGGCAGCCCAAGACAAGTGCTCCACCTGAAAGTCAGTTTGCTGGCGGAGCTGCGGGTCAAAGCCTCTCGGACGTTTTCGCTCCAGCATCCCACAGGACGCGAATCGACAAGACCTTGTTAGGAATCGTATTCAATCTTGAAGAGCTGCGTTTAAGCATTTGTCGGGTTTGTCGGGTCTGAATGGATACTCGGTAGTGCGTGGCAGTTGTATGGCGGGCCGGGCGACGGATTGCGCACGTCTGCTATTCTACCGGCAGGAAGTCCAGAATTCCGGACTCCGAAATTAGCACAAATGTTATGAACACCACCGCTAAAATCCAGCACAAAGGTCAGGTAACCATCCCCACCAGCGTGCGACGCCAAGCCGGCCTTTCCAAGGGCGACCTGGTGAACTTCACCTTTACCCGCGGCCAAATCGTCATTACCCCAAAACTGGTGATTGATGGTTCCAAATTCCCCACCGCCGATGAGGAATACACACCGGCCCAGCGCCGAATCATCGATGCACGCCTAGCGAAGGCTGACGAAGACATCAAGCAAGGCCGTGTGCAGGGTCCGTTTGATGGCCACAAGGAGTTTATCGCCTCACTGCACAAGGAAGCCAAGAAGCTGGGCGCGAAGAAAACCAAGCGCCCGGCCCGATGAGGCTCATTCGGACGACGCATTTCGTCCGGAGTTACAGTATGGCGCCTAAGGAGATCCAGCGGGCCTTCGACAAGCAGTCCTTGCTACTCCTGCAGAATCTCCGCCATCCTTCCCTGCACGCCAAGAAATACGATGAGGGCCGCGATCGCTGGCAGGCGCGGGTGAGCGGCTCCTGGCGTTTTTACTTCATCATCGAAGATGACGCTTATTTTCTTCAGGACATCATTCGCCACCCCAAGTAACCGAGGTGATCGCTGTTCACCCGCGCTGACTGCCCGCGATCCCGCCCGTTATCGCAGCTACTTCCCACGAGTCGAAATCCTCGCTCTCACGAGGCGCAAGATAGGGTAGTGTTGCTGCTCCCAAAAGACAACAGTACCCAGTCATGAGCGGAGCAAACGCGACCTAGCAGCCCCTGGTAATAGTATGTGCTTCAAAAAACGGCGTCGCCCCCGAAAAGCCGAGGCGCACAGAGGCGCGACAACGCGTTCCTGCCGCATGGTTGGACATTTGGGTACCCCCTGAAATCGGCGCAGGGATTGCTTTCCGGAGCGGAACCTACTATTACCACGGGCTGCTAGCGGACCCGGAAACAGACAAGGCAGCGTGATCAAAGTCCGCGAACCTTTCGGCATCATCCTCGCAGGGCCAGCTCGGTGCAGTTCCAGCGAGACGCCTTGCTGCTCGCTAAGGAGAAGGCCGTTTTTATGACACCGGTTTGACACTATTTTGGCGCCTATCCAGAATGCGCCGGATCGTGCCGACTACTATGCTGCGTTAGGCGCATTGAAGCTGGCTTCGGGTGACGCTTCGGCTGCCGAGGCCGCCTATAAGAACGCAATCGCGCGCGACCCGAAATCGGATCAGGCCCACGTCGCTCTGGGCCAATTTTATTTTTCCCAACGCCGAACTGCGGAGGCGGCGGCAGAGATGCGTGCCGGAGCCGAACTGGACGCCCACGCGGTGCCGCCCAGGGTCTTCCTTGGGCGGATCTACGCCGAGACCGGCAAATTGGACGACGCCGAAAAAACTTTCAAGGAGTTAAAGACCATCGAAGGTGGATCAGAAACGGCCGCCCCGCCACAGTCCCGAGTCCCCCAGGTAGAGCTTAGGTGACTTGATGAGGCGCTTACCGAAGTCGGAAGGAGCTTTACCATTTTCGCGATCAACAGGGGCTCGAGGTCGACTTCCTTTTTCCCAGCGACCGCGGTGGTCTGTGGATGGTGGAGTGCAAGGCGTCCAAGACCGTCCAGCCGTCGATGGCCGGGCCGTTGACATCTTTGCGCCGATCGATGGGCGATCAAGTGCCAGTCCGGTCGAGCGTTGTCCATCGCGCGTCAACACCGGCCCCGCTGACTCGGGCGCTGGCGCCGGGGATCGAGGCGGTCGATGTGGGGGCATTTGTGGATGATCTGAATAGCAGGTCCGGACGCTCGCCGAAGAGGTCGTACAAAGCGAAGTGAGAGGCCGCCAACCCTGAAATCTTGCGCCTCCCGAACCAACTACGTGCAATAGCCACCGGCCCCGCTTGTCTAAGGAGCTTGAACGGCTAACGTTTAAAGGGCATGCCCGCCTTTTACCGAACGCGGCCAGGAGTCTCCACGATCTTCGAGCGCCGGGAAATGCTCTGGAGGCAATGAAAGACGACCGCATCGGGGCAACATAGCATTCGGATCAACGATCGCTACCGGTTGTGCTTCGTCTGGGAAATGGGGACGGATACCAGGAGATAGTAGATTATCACCGACCAGGAGGTTTGCCATGATCAAACCGCCGCACCCAGGAGAAACGATCAAGGTCACCTTCGTCGTGGAATCTGTGGGAAAGGATCAACGAAGCGGCCTGGACGGTTACAGATCGAGCAGCGTAGCCAGAGATCGGACCGCTTTTCCAGCCCGCCGGGTAGCTCGTATGGCAGCGGGACCACAACCGGCGGGGTGATCGTTTCTCCACAGCCGAATGGTGCCGGAGAAATGACCGCAAGAGAACCCTGATCCGTCACGCGAGCCGGCGCGTAACGTTGCCTGTACGAACGTTGCCGATCGCCGTGATCGAGCCGGCCCTCCAGACTCGGCTGGTGGCGGCGGTTGGCAGCGCGTCGCTGCCGACACCGAGCTTCGGTGCGGCAAGCCGGACTTCAAAAGCGCTGTCCGCGATTTGCAGTGCGAACAAATCCAGAACGTCGCTTGGCATCCCTGGCTGCGACAAGCTCGCGGCCGGAGCACCACTACCACCATCCGCCCACACAGGCGGCCTTTGACAGTGGCAACAGTTCATGTCAGGGTAGAAACCAGCTTTGATCGTGGCCTTCTCCTGAAGGTTGCCGAGCCAGAACCCCGCTGCTTCCAACAGCGGGGTTCTCTCACCGCCTTCCAAAGCCACAGTACAAGTTTTCGCTGAAATGTTTTGATGCTGATGATCGCCCGATGCTCGCGCCTTCGGCGCGGATGATGTCGCCGGAGCCCTCTACACCCGGCCAAAACTCAGAAAACTACGTTTTCCGATGACCGACAACACAAGCCAACAAGGCTTGTTGTCGATCCGCGCCTACTGCGCAATTCACCTGGGCCGGGCGGCGCGAACAGTCCCGTTGACTGTATATACGATCATTGTATATACCAAGCATGGGATGGCTGAAATCGAAGCTTCGATTGGGACTCCGCCAACATAGGGCACATCCTGCGCCACGGGTCACTCCCTTCGAGGTCGAAGAGGCCGCGGTCCGCCCGCACGTGACTATCCCTGCGAAGACCATAGAGGGTGAAGAGCGATGGAAGCTCTTCGGGAAAACAGCGTCCAAGCGTTACCTGGCCGTGGTCTTCACAATTCGTCGCAAGCTGTTCCGTACTGTGACGGCCTACGAAATGAATGGTACCGAGAGGAGGAAGTATGCCCCGCAAGTCGACTAATGGTTCAAAGTCCAAATCCGATGCAGAGGAGGCCGACTGGTACGCGACCCCGGAGGGTCGTCGGCAGACGCAGCGCGAGTTCGTTCGCGCGCTGCGGGCTGGAACCCTCAGCCGGTCATCCGGCTTGAAGGTCGCCAAGACCGATGCGAAAGCCCTCGAACAGCTCATGGAACAGGCCAAGGAAAGGGCAACCCGCGCTATTTCAATTCGCATACCAATCGCGGATCTTGAGCGTGCCAAACGGATTGCCGGCAAGACAGGCGTCGGTTACCAGGCCGTGCTCAAGCAAGCGATTCGCGAGGGGTTGAAGGAAGCCGGCTGATAACTGGCCATTTTTACGAGTAAATGAAGACCGAGAGGTTCAAACCAGGAATCGTGTGGCCATGCGCAGGTCGGTGGACCAGCCAGGAGTCACCACGATCTTCGCGCGCACTGGAGGCATTGAAAGACGGCCGCGCAAGGCAACATAGCATTCGGATAAACAACCGCTACCGGTTGAGCTTCGTTTGGGACAATGGGGACGCATACGAAGTGGAGATAGTAGATTATCATGTTAACTTTGTGGCTCGCCGTCGTTTCAGCGTGGGATTGGGGTTTGGAGCGGGAGTGGCTCCGGCCCTGAAAGCGGATTATAGCTCCGTGAACAAAACGACGATGGTTGCTGAAATGAAAGCAAGCAATACGAACTGAAGGAAATACCAGTTACGCCTTTGTTTGGGTTTCAGATCCGGGAGGACCTTCGGGTGACACGATATCTTTCGGTCGGGCCGTGGGTCGGCGTGGTGAATTTGCTGCCGACCGTTGGTGGTGCGGTTCGGTTTCATTTCTTGAAGGGTGGCAACTAATGAAACTGAGATTAGTTTGCTCTTGATGCCGCTAGCGACAGTGAGTGCTCTTGGAATTGACTTCGGTATTTGCCCAGGCGCCCGGCGACCCTCTTTGCCTCGTTCACTTTCAAAGTCCAGGGCCTTCAGGTAAAAGGGATATGGACACAAATGCTTACTCGCTTCCGGGTGGTAACTTCAGGGTTCTCAGCGGCCCAACAAAACCGGTGTATTGGGCGAGACCAACAGGTTGAAGGAGCCACGACCAATAGCATTGGAAAACGTCAGCAAGCTACCAAGCGGGATTCTTGCCGCCCTTATACGCCCACTCATCACGCCCTTCGTTGTAGATCTTCCGCTTTGCGAACAGCCATTTCCCATTGGTCTTCACCAGCTCGTCCTCATAGTGCCCGAATCCGTCGAAGACGCCCCTGCGTTGCGGGTTGTCGTTGGAGTAGTGGAACCAATACGAGCGTCCCGCTGCTTTGTTGCCGTCTACCTTGATGACGATATTCGAGATGTTGTGTCGAGCGGCTGCGGGTCGAAGCCCGGCCGTCGTGGCCGGGTTCGGCATCCGGGCGATCACGTCTTTGATCGCCTCGCGACCCTTTACTTCGCCGCTGCCGTAATCGAGTACTCCGTCCTGTGTGAAGGTCGAGACATAGAGATCGGGATCGTGGAAGTCGAGCGCGAAGAGATATCGCGCTTGCAGGTCCTCAATCGCGGCGCGATCCTCTGCATAACTGCTAACGGGACGAGCCTGCGCATGCAAGCTAACCGCATTGGACACCATGAACATCACGGCCGCTGTGATGAGCGCGGCCGTGGCGGCGAATGCCAAGGGAACTGTCATCTTTCGCATATTGACCTCTCTTTCAAGAACGAGCGGACACCAGTATAGAAGATTTGAAAGTGGGATGTCCCGAAGCAATTTGGCCAGCCAACAGCGATCGGCCTCTCCTCTACGCGACCTTGCAGCACATCTCGATTACTTTCAGTTCCCGGTCCGCGATTGGCCCGGCTGGGGCGCCGCCCGCGATGGAACCGAGGCACCAGCGAGTCCCGGTGGGCGGAGGTTACGATGACGACTATCTAAGAGACAACAACCATTTCTGGTTACGCAAACCGTTTCCTGCCCGGTTGCGAATGAGTTGTCCGAGTGCGGGCCACAGATCAATTACGTTTTTGGGCCAACTCCTAGCAAGGGCGCTGTCGCCGCAGATTCGTGTAAGCTGGAACCAGCGACGTGCTCTGCCAGGGCGCTCCCGGTAAAACGCTTCCGCTTACGGCTACCCTTGTGAGCGTACATTCTGAGGTCCGCTTCTCCAAGAAGTTCGTCGCAGGTTGCGCCATCCTCGGGCCAGGAAGCGACCCCGACGCTCGCCGACATGAAGTTCTCCCCGCAAACGCTCCGGCCCACTTCGGAAGCCAAAGTGGATAAGGCAAGGAGCTTGTCAGTTGTTGTATTGGCTGTCGCTCCCGGCAGCACAAGAACAAATTCGTCCCCTCCGAAGCGCGCCGCCAAGTCATAGTCCCGGCAAATAGCCGACAATCCCTTCGCAAAGTCCTGTAAGACCCTATTTCCAGCTTTATGGCCAAACCGGTCATTCACCTCTTTGAAGTGGTCCAGGTCGCACACAACCAGAGTAAGAGGCAAGTGTTCCCGTTCGCACCGTGAGAGTTCCTGATTTACTCGCTCAAATAATGCGCGCGAATTGTTCAACCCGGTCAGATAATCCGTGGTCGCGGACTCTTCCAGGGCGCGATATTTGAGCGCATTCTCGTACGAAAGACCAATCTTGGAGCTGATTCCCGAAAGAATGCGCAAGTGGTCCACCGTGAACCCGTCCGCGTCGGCGCTATAGAGCGAGAGCACGCCCACAATGCCTTCGAGACCGGCGAGAGGCACCGACAGCGCCGACCGCAGCAAGGTGAATTTTGACGGGTCGTTGAGGTAACCAAGCTCGACGGAGGGATTCCCATTGCGAATCGGTCGATGGTTCTCGGCAACCCAACCGGACAACCCCTGGCCCAGGGGGATCCGGAGCGATGAGAGCAGAATGCGTTCCCGGCCGTCAACATAGACTGGGATCAAGAAAGTGTCTTTAAGTTCATATACGGCGATGGCGTCACAGGGAATGAGTTGCGTCAGCCGCGAACTCAGGACCGAAAGCATTTCTCCCAAACCGAGCGAGTTTCCCAACTCGCGAATGAGTTCCAGCGTGTTTTGCGCCTCCCGCCCCGCGGCTGCAATTTGAACATGGAAATCGACTTGCTGTTCTTCGCGCAACGCCGATTCGAATCCCGTCGCGGGCGCTTGGCCATGTTTGACTTTTGTTCCGACGGAAAGCTTCGAGGCGGGCTGGTGAAGCCGTGTCGCCTCCTCATCTAATTGTCGATAGCGCTTCGCTAAGATATCGACGACGCGAGGATCGTAACTCTTGCCGGATTCGCTCTGGACTATCGCCATCGCCTCGTCTATCGGCAGGGCGCGCCGGTACTGGCGGTCGGAAGACAGGGCGTCCAAGCAGTCCACGGCAGACAGGATTCGGGCGCCGAGGGGTATCTCCTCTCCTGCCAAGCCCAAGGGATAGCCGGCTCCGTCCCATTTTTCGTGGTGAGCCTTCACGATGGGCACCACGGGATACGGGAAATCGACTTGGTCGAGAATCTCGGCGCCCACGGTCGGATGAATTTTCATCTTTTCGAATTCCTGCGGCGTCAGTTTGCCCGGTTTGGTAAGAATGTGTTCCGGTACGGCCAGCTTGCCGATATCGTGCAGCAGGGACGCAGCCCGCAAGGCATGCAACTCCATGTCGGTAAGACCCATCTCTTTGCCGATCTCGATGGCGTAGTGCTGAACACGGCGGAGATGCTTGTGGGTCGTCTGGTCCTTCGCTTCAATCGCTAACGCCAGCGTTTCAATGGTTCGGATGTGAAGAGCGTTCATCTTTTCGACGTGAGTTTTTTCCGCCTCCAGCCGTCCGATGTACAGTTGATAGGAACGAAATAGAACCCAGGCAACCGGCATTGCCAGCAGGGTGAACTCAAAGCCAAGATTGATATTGGCCCAGTGGGCAATACATACGATGGGTACATTCACGAGGTAGTAGGGAAGAGCCCAGAAGTAGCACTCCCTCCAGATCGTGATCACGCTCCTGCGCTCGGTCAGCGAAATCGCGCACGCAACCAAAAAGGTGTTTGTGACGAAGTAGCTGACGGTGGCTAGGAGCAATTTAACCGGAAGACTGCCTCCCAGAGTCTTCGCCAAGGGCGAATGGAAACCCGCGTCGGCGACCGTGACGGCGATTGCGATTGCCGCCAAGTTGAACAGAACCTGGTAAAGCGCCGGACGTTTGCTGGCATGCCAATAAACTTGCGCCAACGCTGAACAGAGACCGAGCAAGAGTGCGTCACGCAGGCCCAGCTCAAGCAATCCGATGAGGATGAAAAGAAAGCTAACCGACAGAGTCCCTGTCACGCCGGGAAGCCGCACTTTGAGCCCCGACGATAAGAGCGCGAACGCCAGATAGCAAAAGAAAGGAAGTGAAAAACCTTCGGAGTGCGGGACAAGCAGATGCAGCGCAGCCAACAAACCGATTAAGGTGACCAACCGTAAGAATCCGCGCGTGTAAATGGAAAGAGGTTTCACTGTGTCCTCTTATAGAAATACGTGCAGTTGCCGGCGGTACCTTTGCACACGGTGGTCCTAAGGCAGCCTGGCTTTGCAGCCCCAGATGGCGGTGAATGGCTGTGGAGCATTTACACGCCAGACGCAGGGAGCATCCGAAAAGGCATTGGTGGCAGTGGGGCTGGCCGGGGCCGTCCACGCCTCCAGGCCGGCACGGCCCGGGATCGACGACCTCCTCTTCTCCCGCGACGCAGATGTCAGGCGATTGAACAAGAGGCCAGCCATAATTCTGGGACTCGTTTGAGCGTCCATTGGATCAAGTTTTATATCGGGTGAGTTTAAAGTTTTCATAAGATTCGTCCTTCGACTTTTCGCCATGATCGCGATGCTCGTGGCTTCGCCGGCCGGTATGCCCCAAATCGCGGTGCAGGTCATTTGCCTTGTTGCGCCTCCCCGCGCACGATACTCGGCACGCGGAAATAGAACTCGTAAGAGCGATAGATTGCGTATAGCACCGGCAGGCACAACAACGGAGCCTGCCAGCTAAGTTGGGTGGTGGAAGACGTGGCCATGGAAGCAATTCCCGCACTCAGAACGTAGAACGGAAAAGAGCAGTGGGCTATCCCGTACCAGATCTTGTGAATCGCTCCGCCTTCGGTGAAGCCGATGATGCAGGCCACCGGGACAGTTTGCGCCAGAAAGTAGCCCGCGGCGGCCAGGAGTGCGAAGTGCGTTCCGATCAGGCTCGCCGCCGCTACCGCCACTCCCGTGGTGCTGAGATTGAAGATCATTTGAACCGGTTTCGGCCTGCCGCCTCCCTTGGGGAAGCATTGCACGCCACAAGACGGCAGGGCCACCAGCAGCGCTTCGAGCATGCTCAGTTGGGCCACCGCGATCAAGAGAAAGGGCAGGTTCACCGCCATGTTGCCGGTTAAGCCCGGCAGCTTCACCTTCAACCTGGCCGTAACCACTGCGAGGACCAGCAGCGCCCAGAACCGGTAGTCGTTCAGAGGCTGCATGGCGTGCGCGGCGTAGGCCACGGATGCCAACAAACCGAGCGCCATAAGTACGGTGAGAGCGAGTGCGTTTCTGGGGAGTGTCACAGTGATTGCCTCCTTTCCAAGTGCGTCCTTGAGTTTCAGGCTATTGCTCTCCCTCTAAGGTCACGGAGCTTTCAGTAGCGTCGGTTCCGGTTCCCCAGATCACGTTGGTCCCCCAGATTACGTTGAGCGCGCCGGTAGTGCTCGTTCCCCAAATTACATTGGTGCCCCAGATTACGTTGGTGCCCCAGATCACGTTGGTGCCCCAGATCACGTTCGTGGCCCAGGTCCCGCCGGTCCCCCAAATCACGTTCGATCCATTCACCAGGGCTACGACGTCGGTAGACGGGGTGAGCGTGAGCGTGACCGTAGGGGACATCGCCGTATCCGAAAGCGGAGCCACATTGCTGTTGGCAAGCGCCGCCGCGGAGTTCAGGTAGCCCGCCCCGACGGTGAACACGTCATAGTAGGTCGTATAACTAACGCCCGTGACCGCATCGATGGCGGTTGTCAACATTTGAGCCTGGGATGTGCAGGTTAGGCCCCCTGGACAGGTGGCGGCCGGGAAAGTCTTGTCCGCCGTCAACATCAGATTAGCCTTCACCTGATCCGGAGTCAGGTTGGGATTCTGCTGAAGCAGCAAAGCCACGGTGCCGCTGACCATGGGGGTTGCCATACTGGTGCCGCTGAGTTGGAAGTAGTTGCTTTGATATCCCGGCAGCAGGCCAATCAGGGACGGGGAAATGATGTTCTGAGGATATTCCAGAGCCAGCGTGCTTCCGGGCGCCAGATCCGAGAAGATCCGGTTACCAGGAGCCACCAAGTCCGGCTTTACCACATGATCGAAGAGCGTTGGGCCCTTTGAGCTATAGGAGGTCATCTTGTCGTCCGAGCGCGACAGCGTGCCTGCCGTATTCATGGCGCCCACTGTAATCACGTAAGGATCGTTCCCGGGGGCGGTGATAGTGCCGTAACCGAAGGTACCGGCTGAGTTATCGCGGCCATCATTCCCCGCCGCGACGACGACCACAATGCCTGCGTGCCAGGCCGATTCCACCGCCTGGCAGAGAGGGTCCGTCATATAGGATGAAGCGACCGGCCGGCCGAGCGAGAGATTGATCACCCTGATATTGAACTGCGACTGCAGCGCGATGGCCGTCTGAATGGCCGCAATCACTGCGCTATCCGTGCCGGAGCCGTTCTGGTCAAGCACGCGAAGATTGATCAGGCTGACGTTAGGCGCGAGACCGCGGACCACATAGTTATAGCTGAAGCTCTGCGAGTTGTACCCATCGCCGCCCACGAGTCCCGCGACGTGCGTGCCGTGGCCGTAGGCGTCGTTCGTGCTGGAATCGCCCGACACGAAGCTCTGGCTGTAAACCACGCGGCTGCCATTTGGAGTTCCGCCGCCATTTTGAGATCCGTTGAGGTCGTTGTTCGCATCGATTCCGGAGTCGATCACCGCTACGCCGATCCCTGTTCCGTTATAGGCAGCCGAGGCGTTAGGTGAGGTCAGGCCAAGAAGGCCCATCCAACCGTAATCTGGCGTGTTCACCGTCACCGAGCTCGACAGCGTCGAGGCCGCCGTCAGTTTGCGGTCCGGGCTGATGCGCTCAACGTCGGGATCTTTGGCCAACTCGGCGAGCGCTTTGGCCCGGACGGAGTATAGGGCTCCTTTGACCACGTCGAGCGTTCCAAGATGGCGCCCGCCCTGGCGCACCACGGCATCGATTTGGTGCTGATCCAGCGCCTGCTTGTACTGGATGATCACGTTCACGGCCGCTTCCGGATCCAGCCCCTCGAGATCCGCGGCGAGCTTCGGGTTATGTTGCCCGTGGGCCAAGCTGGCGGCTGCGACGGCGATGATTGCTATTCGGATTCGTTTTCCTGCTTGATCGAAGGAACTCATGCCGCCTTTATTTGCACGTTTCGCGCCCCTCACAACACATTGATAATAAAGGGCGACCGACTCCTCTAAGGAGGACAGTTTGTCGTGGTACTGCGGCCGGCGAAGCTCCAAATCTCTGGGCTTGGAGGAGTGATTTCTTGGTACCAGGATCAACTCGGTATCAGGGAGCCATCGCCAACAAGGGACCGTTTCCCGAAGCCAAGTGAATCGGAAGTACCTTAAACCTTAGAACGAGCGTACTTCTAGGCGCTCTCTTTGCATCTGTGGGTCATTACGTCACTGCAAGTGACAATTTGTCTCACCAAAGCCTAGCCGACGCTAAGTATTTGACGTGCAATTGTGATCCTCAGTAAGCCGCATAGCCGCAAGTGGGAATATGCGTCGGAGGTTCACCTGAGGATCGAGGATAAACTCTTTCCTGAACCGCCAGAAATCCAATGACGCGACGTCCTTCCAGCACCTGAGTGCAAATCACGCTCCCGGAGACGCCACACCGTTTATAGCGGACCGTCAGTTCTGGCTGGATCTCCCTGGATTCGTGCGAGGCCTGAAATCCGACGGGTACAGACCTTAGACCGCGCGGCCGATAGATCAGAAGGCCTATGAAGGGTATTTTCCGGCAACTGTTTCGCATGGTCGGGCTGGTCCTTGCAGCGGGGCTCGCCAGCGCGGTGCTGGTGCGATACTCGCCGGGCGCACTCGTCGACCAACGGGAGCTTAACCAGCGCCTCAGTGAAGAGAGTCTGGCCGACATGCGAGCTCAAAAGGCCAGGAACAGCAATGTGGGGGTGAATTTCCTGGCGTATCTAAGGAACTTGACTCACGGCGATCTAGGTTATTCGGAATCGAACAACGCTCCGATTGCAAGTCTGATTGCCGACCGGGCTCCCGCGACGTTACGGGAACTCGGAGTAGGACTCGGCGGCGGCTGGTTGATCGGTTTGGGCTTGGCAATTCCGGCGGGCTGCTTCCGCCGCGCCTGGATGTACGATGCCGCATCGAGCGCGGCCGCGGGGTTGCTGCTGAGTCTGCCGGCGGCGCTGATTGCGTATTTGTGTCTGATGGCGGGCACAGCATCGGGAACCGTGCTGGTCATCGTGCTCGCGCCTAGAATCTTCCGCTTTGCTCGAAACCTGCTGGTCCAAGCCTACGGAGCCCATCACGTCGAGATCGCGCGGGCCAGAGGAATTCGCGAATGGCGCATTCTATCGGCGCACGTCCTGCCGGAAACCGCTCCTCAAATGCTCGCGCTCCTGGCCTCCTCGGTCAGTATGGCCATCGGAGCGGCCATCCCGGTCGAGGCGATCTGCGATGCTCCCGGGTTGGGGCGGCTCGCCTGGCAGGCAGCGACGGCCAGGGATCTCCCTCTGCTTGTGAATCTGACCATGCTGGTGACGGTCGCCACGATCGCCGCCGTAATGCTTTCGGAGATGGCGGCTTCCAGGGAAGCAAGCGCCCTTCTATGAAGGTCGCGCGCGCGGTTGCAATTGGTCTGCTAGGAGCGGTCGCCATCGTCGCGCTCGCGCCAGAGTGGTGGGCCGCCAATCGATATGACACGCAGTTTCGCGCGATTCCGGATACGCCGCCGGCGGCGCGGTTCCCGTTGGGAACGGATGCAGTAGGCCGGGACCGGCTCTCACGCCTTATATACGGAACGCGTGTTTCGCTTCTCCTGGCGCCCGCCGCGGCGCTTTTGTCTTGCGTCGCCGCGGGGATTCTAGGCGGACTAGCGGGTTTGGCGGGCGGCTTTATCGACCGGACCATCGTGGCGGCAGCGGACTTGTTCCTCTCGCTTCCATGGCTGTTTCTGCTGTTGATCGTTCGCGCCTGCCTGCCCTTGAATGTGTCTCCCGCGGCGTCGGTTGCCATTACGTTCCTAATGCTCGGAGTGCTTGGCTGGGCCGCACCGGCGCGGGTTGTGCGGGCGGCCGTGCGAAAGCTCAAATCCTCGGAATTCGTGTTCATGGCAAGAGCTCGCGGATGCAGGCCGTGGCGGCTGTTGTGGTGTCAACTGCGGCCCAACGTCGCGCCGATTTTGTTGGCCCAGTTCTGGGTCGCGGTACCGATTTACATTCTGACGGAGACGACCCTCGGAATGCTTGGCCTGGGCGTGGCTGAGCCCTTGCCTTCCTGGGGAGGGCTATTGCGCGAACTCGAAGGCGACTCTTTCCTCGCGCGACCTTATTTGCTAGCCCCGGCGATTCTGCTGGCGCTGGTGATCGGCAGCTTCCAGTTGTTGCTCTCCAACGAGGACTTTTCCATATGAAGCTTCCCTTCGCGCTGCGCCCGGCTCCACTGTTGCTCCTTGCCGTCACAACCGCCGCCGGGGCCGAGCTGCGCCTCACCTTGCATGACGAACCCAAAACGCTCGACCCATGGCTCGCGGCGGATGAGTCTGCCGAAGCCGTGCAATATCTGACCGAAGGAGTCCTGATTCGGGTCAACCGCCTTACGCAGCGGCCGGAGCCGGAACTGGCGGAATCCTGGAGCATTTCGAAAGACGCGACGCGAATCGTCTTCCAGCTCAGACGGGGCGTGAAGTTTCCCGATGGATCCGCTTTCACCGCTGACGATGTGGTGCAGAGTTTTGAGCGACTACTCGATCCGGCTCTGCATTCGCCGATCGCGGACACCTTCAAGACCGATCGCGGCTCCGTGAAGCTTCGGGCTGAAGGAACGAATACGGTGGTTGCGCAGTTCCCCACGCCGACCGCCTCCATGGAGAAGCTGTTCGACCAGGTGGCTATCGTCTCCGGCAAGGCGTTGCACCGGCCCTATCCCGGGTTGGGCGCGTTTCTCATCGCCGAACGCAGGCCCGGCGTTTCGATCCAGTTGAAGCGTAACCCGGCGTACTGGAAGCGCGATTCGGACGGCAAAGCGCTGCCGCGTGTGGATTCCGTCCGCTTCGATATCGAGCAAAACCGGGATCTCGAACTCCTCCGCTTCCGCCGGGGAGAAGTGGACCTGATCGATAAGCTGACGCCGGAGCTTTTCGATCGGCTGGCGTCCGAAGCGCCGGGGACCGCGATCGATGCCGGCCCCACGCTTGACTCGGAGTTTCTATGGTTCAACCAAGCCCGCCGCGCTCCTTTGCCCGAAGCCACCAAGGCTTGGTTCCAATCGGCAGGCTTTCGCCGAGCCGTCTCGCTGGCGATCAACCGTGCCGATCTGTGCCGGATCGTCTACCGGGGCCATGCCACTCCCGCGTCCGGTCCGGTGTCGCCCGCGAACAAGTTGTGGCTCAAGGAGGGACTGAACCCGGAGCCCTTCGATCCCGCGGCGGCCATGAAGTTCCTGACGGCGGACGGGTTCCGCCTGGAGGCCGGAGTTTTGCGGGACCAACGCGGTAACCCGGTCGATTTTTCCATCATCACCAATGCTGGGAGCAAGACCCGCGAGCATATGGCTGTCATGGTGCAGCAGGACCTGGCAAAGCTGGGAATGAAGGTGGCCATCGTCACGCTGGACTTCCCCTCGCTGATTGAGCGCATCACCAGAACCTTGAATTATGAGGCATGCCTGCTCGGGCTGGTGAACGTCGACGCCGACCCCAGCGAATGGATGAACGTGCTGCTGAGCTCGGCCAGCAATCATCCCTGGAATCCGGCGCAGAAATCGCCGGAGACTTCATGGGAGGCTGAGATCGACCGGCTCATGCTGGCGCAAGCTGGATCAGCCGACCATCACACCCGCAAGAAGAGTTTCGACCGGGTGCAGGAGATCCTGCGGGAACAAATGCCGGTAATTTACCTGATTCATCCCAATGCTCTCGCGGCGGTATCTCCGCGGGTAACGGGCGTGAAGGTCACCGCCTTCTTCCCGCATACTTTCTGGGATGCGGAACATCTTACCGTCGGCGCAAGGCCACCAGGTATCCATTGAGTCAGTCTCTCCTTCGCCTTCGTCTGTCGGCCGGCTACGCCGGAAAGCCGGACGTGCTGCGCAATGTCTGTCTCGACGTCGCCGAAGGAGAAATCGTCGGTTTGGTGGGCCGGAGCGGCGAGGGCAAGAGCACCATTGCGTCGTCCATCCTGGGCCTGCTCGCGCTCAGGGGTGGAAGCTGCGTGGGCCAGATTCTCTTCCACGGCGTCGACTTGCTCTCTTTGAACGCCCGTGAAATGCGGCTCCTGCGTGGGAAAGAAATAGGCTTGGTGCCGCAGAGCCCGCTGGCTGCTTTAAATCCGAATCTCAAACTCGGCTCTCAGTTAGACGAAGCTTGGCGGGCGCACCAGCGTGGCAAGCCGGATTGGAAGCCTCTGCTTGAAAGCGTGAGCCTCCCCGCTGAAGCAGCTTTCCTGCGACAGTATCCACGCAACTTGAGTGTCGGTCTCGCGCAGCGCTTTCTGATCGCACTAGCGATCCTGCATCGGCCGGCGCTCCTGCTGGCGGACGAACCGACCAGCGCGCTCGACACCATCACCCAAGCCGAGATTCTCGGCCTGTTCCGCCGTTTGAACCGGGAGCGGGGAATTGCGATCCTCTACATCTCGCACGATCTGGCCTCGGTGGCTTCGCTGTGCGACCGGGTCGCGATCCTGCATCAGGGCGCGATCGTCGAGTGCGCTCGCGTGCAAGAAGTATTCCAGAGCCCCACGCACGAATACACACGCAAGCTGATCGCGGCTATCCCGCGTCCATTGGGTTTCAACGGATCAAGCGCTCCGCAGTCCGATCTCAGCACTGTTGGCCCTTAGGTGCGGAGCCCTTCCCAGAGCGGCCGCAGCCGGCAGGATTTGGGCGCCAATTGGGATTTACTGCCAGTAAACCCGGTCCAGACTGCGATACTGCACCGCTTCCGCAAGATGCTTAGCAGTGACGTGCTCGGCCGAGTCGAGATCGGCGATGGTGCGGGCGACTTTCAAGATTCGATCGTGAGCGCGCGCGGAGAGACCCATGCGCCGCACGGCCATTTCCAGAATCCGTTCGCCGGCTTCGTCCAGCGCGCACAGCTTCCGCAATTGACGCACGGGGATGTACGCGTTATACCACCCGCGTTGCTGCTGGACCGCGCGGGCTCCTACGACGCGCTCCCGGATCTCGGCCGAGCTTGCGCAGTTGTCCTTCCCGCGCAGTTCCGGATACGGCAGCGCCGGCACCTCGATGTGCAGATCGATGCGGTCGAGCAAGGGTCCGCTAATCTTGCCGAGATACCGCTGGATGATTCCGCCGGTGCATCTGCACTCGCGGTCGGAGCCGAAGTTTCCACAAGGACACGGGTTAAGCGAAGCCAATAAAATGACGCTCGCAGGAAACGACAGTGTCATGGTGCTGCGCGCGAGAGTCACGGAGCGCTCCTCCAACGGTTGCCGCAGCATCTCAAGCACGTTGCGAGCAAACTCCGGCAGCTCATCCAGGAAAAGCACGCCGTGATGCGCCAGGCTGACCTCGCCAGGACGGGGAGTACCCGAACCGCCACCCAAAAGGCCCGCATCGGAGATCGAATGATGCGGCGCCCGGAACGGCCTCTCCCGCATTAATCCCGCGCCCTTCGGCAGCAGTCCGGCGACGCTGTGGATCTGTGTCGTTTCCAGCGCCTCTGCGAACGTCAACGGCGGCAGGATTCCCGGAAAGCGCTTGGCGAGCATGGTCTTGCCGGAACCCGGCGGCCCGATCATCAGCACATTGTGAGCCCCCGCGGCGGCCACCTCCAGCGCTCGCTTCGCCGTGGTCTGGCCGCGCACGTCGCGGAAATCGAGCGTGCTGCCGTCGGGGATTGGTTGAGCCGTAGGAACTGACGCGTCGATCGGCTTGAATTGTTCCGGCTTCTGAAGCAACGATACCGCTTCGGCCAGGTGCCGCACTGCGAATACCCGAACGCCTTCAACCATGGCAGCTTCGGCCGCGTTATCCGGTGGCACAATCAGATTCCGGATTCCACGCCTCCCCGCTGCCACCGCCATGGAGAGGACTCCCCGCACTGGCCGCACACCGCCGTCCAGGGACAGTTCCCCGACGAACAAATACTCATCCGCGTTAGAAATCACACCCATCGCTCCCAGAATCCCGAGCGACATCGGCAGGTCGAAGCCCGCGCCTTCCTTACGCACGTTGGCAGGGGCCAAGTTGATGGTAACCGACTTGTTGGGGTAGCCGAAGCCGGAATTGAGCAGAGCGGACTTGATGCGTTCCCGGCTTTCGCGCACCGCTGTGTCCGGCATCCCCACGGTCACAAAATCCCGGTTGGCACCGGGATACATGTCGACTTCGACATCGATCAAATGCGCCTCGATCCCGTAGACTGCCGCCGAACGCGTGGTGAAGAGAGCCATCGACCATTAGTGGGCCAGAGCTCCCCTTTATCGCAAAGGTTCATGCGGGCCAAAAGACCCCTTTGTTTGCTTCGCAGAGGGAGGCGACAGATCTCCGCGCTATCCCTTCCCGCTGGCAGGGGTCTCGATACAGTTGATGTCTGCACGTTTGAAGAAGGAAGCGTGTGAACGCCGGTGGCCGCGACATCCGTGTCGCGGAAGTAATTGGCGATCCGGGGTTTTTGATAGGCTGGTGGAGTCTGCCCGCGTCTATTTAGGAAGTCGCGCAAAACGGAGTGCGTCGCGAAGTGGTTTCTGGCTGGCCTGGTGGTGCGCGCCGCGCCCTTTGCGCCCTGGAGGAACTCCCCCGATGCGCATTCCTACTCTCTTGCTCTTTCTCTGTTCAGGACTGCTCTGCTCAAGCGTGACCTTCGCGGCTTCCGCGCCCACGTTTCCGGCCCTGACGTATTCCACCTATTTGCGCGACAGCTTCACGCCTAAAGCCATCGCCATCGACGTCGCCGGAAACATCTACCTGGCGGGAAGCGCTATCGTCGATGCGGGGACCTCGCAGACCGCCGCACTGGTGGTGAAGCTGAACCCGCAAGCCAGTCAATACCTCTACATTCACTACATAGGTGGATCGCGCTACGACCAAGCCAACGCCATTGCGGTGGATGCCGCGGGCAACGCGTATGTCGCCGGCTCCACCAACTCGCCGGATTTCCCCGTCACGCCGGGCGGCAATCTGGGGACTCCGCCGGCTGCTCCGCAGTTCAGCGCTCGATCCTTTGTCGCCAAGCTCGATCCCAACGGCGAGGTCGTGTTCTCCGAGCTTCTTGGTGGCTCGGCAACGAGTTCCGGGGAAGCCGTTGCGATCACGCCCGCAGGACAGATCCTGGTCAGCGGCGCTATCGACAGCACTACTGTCACCGGCGCGAATCCACCACCGTTTCCGGGGACCACGGGCGCTTACAAGACCCCCAACACGGTGGATGCATATTTGCTGGAGCTCGACCCCACCGGCGCCAAGATGATCTTTTCGTCGCTCGGCATCGGCGGCAGCTCGATCGCGCTCGATTCATCGGGCGACATTTACGTGGCGGGCTCGACGGTTCAGCTTGACTATCCGACCACGCCGGGCGCCTATCAGACCACCTTTCCGAAGGTCCTGGATTGCGGGAGCCCCGACTGCGCCTTTCCCACTGCTGGGGCCAATCAGTATGTCAGCAAGGTCGACCCGACCGGCTCCACGTTGATCTACTCGACCGCGGTCACGGGGATGAGGGGCTCAGGGAACGGGGGTTTGGCTGTGGATCAAGCGGGCAACGTTTACCTCACCGGTTTCGCGGGAACGGGATATCCGTATACGGTTCCGGTTCCGCCCTTGACCGTGGAGCAAGCCCCCGCTTACCAGGAGCTGCCGTTTCTTACGAAACTCGATCCGGCCGGGCAGACGCTGCTTTTTTCGATTCCCGCCGGGGGCGCAGGCGTGCAGCTTGATTCGGCCGGCGGCGTGTACGCGGGAGGGGAAGTCGGCTCCTTCGGAATCGTCGGAGTTCCAAGCGGCATTCCAGCGCTGGCAGGCGTTCCCAGCCAGTGCCTGCCCAGCGCGGGCCCGGGCGCTGGAGGTTCTGTCTCCGCCTACGTTGCCGAGGTGGATGCCGGCTCCGGCAATCTGCTGGGGTCGAAATTCATCGGAGGCTCCGCGCTCAGCCTCTACGGCGCCGCGCTGCACGGTTCCACCTTATGGATCGCCGGATCGGCGGGTCTGCCCAACTTCCCGTTCACGCCCAACGCTCTTACTCTTACCAGCTTCGGATCAGTCTCGCCCACGGGCGCGTACTTGGGTGCGGTCGATTTCGGCCAGCCGCAAGCGCCCGCGGGAACGCCCCAGATCGGCTGCATCGTGGACGCGGCGGACTTGGCGGTGGCTGGTCCCGTGGCTCGCAATCAACTCTTGACCATCTTTGGAAGCGGGCTGGGCCCGGCGATCGGAGTCGCAGGGGCGGTGAGCGCAACCGATTCTTCCACCACCAAGCTCGGGGGTGTCAGCGTCACCTTCACGCCCATCACCTCTTCCTTTTATCCCCCGCCGCAGCTGGCCGCCCCGCTCCTGTATGCTTCCTCGACCCAGATCAACCTGGCCGTGCCCATGCTCGATTTCACCCTGGATTTCACAGCGATGCAGTTAACGGTCAACGGCGAGTCGTCACCCCCGATGCAGCTTCCCGTGGAGCTCTCCAATCCCAGCCTGTTTCCGGTTGTACTCAACGCGGACGGCTTCGTGAATTCCTCCTCAAAAGCGGCGCCGCTCGGGTCGACGGTTTCGGTGTTCGTAAACGGCCTCAGCGGCCTCTATCCGCAGTTCCCCCAGGAGAGCAACATTCCCTTTCAACTCTCCACCTCCGATGGATGGTCGGTCACCAACATCGTGCCGGCGACCCCGTTTGTACTCCGGGTGGATCTTCAAGTTCCTTCGAGCCTTCCCCCGAAGCTCGTCTTCTGTATACCAGCGCCGGGCCAAACGTCCTGCATTGCACCCCTGGAAGTCAGCCTGTATTACTTCGATGCGGAATCAGGCCTGGTGGCAAACTTCAGCGGACAAGGGGTTGAAGAACCTGTGTACATTGTGGCGCCCCAATGAGCCGTGCCCCAACGAGTCGTGCCCCAATAGCGCCCTTCTTGCAAGTAATATGGAACTGACAAACGCGATGCCCCGATTGCGCGCATACATCCCCCTCATCTCTCTTTGTGCCGCGAGGGTGCTGGCTCAGCCCGTAGTCAATGCGGTCGAAAATAACTACAGTTATGTCCTCCCCGGTCTTCCGAATTACGGGATCGCCCAGGGTTCGATATTTGTAATTTTCGGCGGCAACTTTGCGGCTGCATCGTCGGGACTCCAGGGCCTGCCCTTGCAAACCACTCTCGGCGGCGTATCGGTGCAGTTCAACGTACAGGGCGCGACCACCCAGGCGCTGCTGTATTACGTCATGCCGAATCAGATCGCCGGCATCCTGCCTTCAGCCACGCCCGCCGGAACCGGCACCTTCATCGTGGCGAGTGGTGGACAAAGCAGCGCCCCCGCTCCCATCACCGTGGTCCAGAGCGCCATCGGCATCGCGGCGGGCGAGTCAATTTACGGCAACCACGCAGTGGCCTTCGATGTGAATTGGAAGCCGCTGGGTCCCTCCAACGCCGCGAATGCGGGCGACATCATCGCCTTCTATGGTTCCGGAGCCGGCCCCGTTACCGGCGACGAATCCGTCCAGCAAATCCCGCAGAATCTCTCGAACATTCCCATTGAAGTGGACATCGGCGGCATCCCCGCGACCGTAGACTATCATGGCCGGTCGGTTTACCCAGGGGTCGATCAGTTCAATGTCGTGGTTCCGGCCGGCGCGGTGGGATGCAATGTTTCCGTGATGGCGCGGACCGGCGACATCGTCAGTAACTTCGCCTTCATTCCCGTCGCGGCGGGCTCTCGCGACTGCTCCGACCAGGTGCCGGGTGTCACGCTCCCCCCGGCGCTGGTTGTCACCGGCAAGAGTTCCTTCAACGTTGCCAACCTCAGCCTCACGAATAACGTGATCTCCAATCCCGCGATGACCGTGTCCGGGCATGTGTTTCCGGCAACGCTTTCGCAGCACGCGTTCGGGGGCGGCCAGTTTTTGAACTTCATGCTGCCCGGGACAGGTACGCTGGAAACCGGGGGCGCAAGCACAGCTCCCAGCATTGGAGAATGCGCGGTGAATACGTTCTCGGTCCCGCCTCCAACCTTCGGTGTTTTACCGGCTGCCGCGGCCGCGGCCGCGGCTACGATTACACCGCCGCCCACTCAACTGAATGCCGGCTCGGCGATTAATTTTACCGGCCCCAACGGCAAAGCCTCCGCGTTGCTTCAAGCCCCTCAGGTAGGATCTTACGGGGGAACTCTGGGAGGAACCGGAAGTAACGCTCCACCGTTTATTCCCAGCACCGGCGGACTCTTCACCATCGATAACGGCAGCGGCGGGTCGGATGTCGGTCCATTCACCACCCAGATCAATGTTCCTCCGCCGCTGGTGTGGTCGAACATGAACAGCATCGCCTCGATTGACCGGTCGCAGCCCCTGATGATTACCTGGACCGCCGGCGATCCAAACGGAATCGTCTCGATTATCGGGAGCTCCAACATCAGCACCCCGACGCTGGTCACCATAGTTCAGTTCAACTGCACGGCTCCGGTGGCGGCGCAGCAGTTTACGATTCCGGCTTCCATGCTGCTGGCCCTGCCGCCCCTGCCCATTCCAACCAACGGCGGGTTCGCCCCCAGCTTGCAGGTGTCGGGGCAGAACAACTTCCTGTTCTCGGCTCCCGGGCTCGACGGGGGCCTGATCAACGCGTCTTCGGTATACAATTTAACTGCGCCCTATCAGTAATTCCCCGCGTCCGCTGGAGAATCGCCCCTATGCTCATTCGCCCTCTTCCGCTCTTTCTCTATTCCGCGCTGCTGTGTTCGCGCCTGACCTTCGCGGCTTCCGCGCCGACCTTCCCGGTCCTGACCTATTCCACCTATTTGCGCGACGGTTTCACGCCTACGGCGATCGCTACGGACTCCTCCGGCAACATCTATATGGCCGGGAACGCAACTGTCAACGCGGAGGCTTCCGAACGAACCGTGCTGGTGGTGAAGCTGAACCCGCAAGGCAGCCAGTATGTCTATGTGCGCTTTCTGGGCGACACGTTGTTCGGCCAGGTGACCGCGCTCGCGGTGGACTCCGCGGGTAATGCATACGTCGCGGGCACGACCACTTCGGCGGATTTTCCCGTCACGCCAGGCGGTAATTTTGCCACCACACCCGGTTCTGCGGTAGCCCCGATGCGATCTTTTGTCGCCAAGCTCGATCCCGACGGCAACCCCGTGTTTTCCGATCTCATCGGTGGCCCGGCTGCGAGCTTTGCGCAGGCCGTCGCGGTGAACGCGGCAGGCCAGATCCTGGTGAGCGGGACGAGCCAATCGTCAGGGTTCCCCTCGACCGCCGGCGCTTACAGCGTCTCGAACACTACGAATCATCCCTATCTGCTGGAACTCGACCCTACCGGTACGAAGATGGTGTTTTCCGCGACCGGCATCGGCGGCAGCGCCATCGTGCTCGATTCATCCGGAAATATCTACGTGGCGGGCACTACCGGTCAGCTCGACTATCCGACCACTCCGGGCGTGTATCAGCCCACGTTCCCGGCCTTCATGGTTTGCACCTTCGCTCCTTGCGAGATTGCAGCGCAGGGAGCCAACCAGTATGTGAGCAAGGTCGATCCCACCGGCTCAACGTTGATCTTCTCGACCGCGGTCTCGGGCAGCGGGCGAACGACCAATGCGGGCCTGGCGGTGGATGCCGCGGGCGACGTTTACCTCACTGGCTTCGCGGGCACGACATATCCATATACGGTTACTATTCCGACGTTGCCCATCGGTGTTCTTCCCTTTGCGTCGCCGTTTCTCTCCAAGCTCGACCCGGCTGGGCAGACGCTCCTCTTTTCGATTCCGATCGGCGGCGCGGGCGTGCAGGTGGATTCCAGCGGATCTGTGTATGTCGGCGGGGGCGTGGGTCTTTCGCCGTTGCCGCTTGGAACCTATGCCGTTCCAGCCAACCTTCCGGCGCTGGCGAGCGTTCCCACGCAGTGTCTGCCCAACGTATCCATCCAGGCCATCGACACCGCCCAGAACATATACAACTCCGTCTATGTTGCTCAGGTCGATGCCGCCTCGGGCAACCTGCTGGGTTCGCAATTCATCGGCGGCTCCGCGCTGACCACCTCCGGCGTTGCGCTGTCTGGTTCAACCTTATGGATCGCCGGAGCGACGAGTCTGCCCGACTTCCCCTTCACCCCGAACGCCTTCTCCACCATTCTGAACTTCGCGCCGGCGACGCTCCCGGGGGCGTACCTCGGCGCGGTCGATTTCTCGCAACCCCAGCCGCCCGCGGGAACGCCGCAGATCGGTTGCATCGTCGACGCGGCGGATCTGGCCCCGGCTGGTCCCGTGGCTCCCTATCAGCTCCTCACTATCTTCGGAACCGGACTCGGTCCTGCCACGGGAGTAGGCGCACCCGGCGGTTCCATCGACCAACTGGCCGGAGTCAACGTCAACTTCGGTCTCAATTCCGGTCTGCTGCTGTACGTTTCTTCCACCCAGATCAACCTTGCTGTGCCGCTGGTCAGCAACCAGTCCTTGACGCCGATGCAGGTGCAAGTCAACGGCGTACTCTCGGCGCCACTCGCGCTGCCCTTGACCTTTTACGTCAATCCCAGCTTGTTCCCGGTGGCGCTCAACGCGGACGGGTCGGTGAATTCTCCCGCCAATCCGGCGCATCTCGGCTCGGCCGTTTCGGTGTTCGTGAACGGTCTCACGCCGGACCCGCAGATTAATAACTCTCCGCTTCAGCTCTACACCAACGATGGATGGTCCATTACCAACGTCGTGCAAGCGACTCCATTCGTAACGCAAGTGGACCTTCAGGTTCCCGCGACGGCAGCGGACCCATATGGCCGCGATTGCATCTCGCTTCCCCTGTGCACCGCGAGCTTTACGATTTTCGACATCGACGGCGGGTCCCCCGTCGGCTTAGTCGGTTTCGGAGGCTCGGTGTACATCACCGAGGCGCAGTAACGCCCGCGCAACCAAAAGCATAAGTCTTGACAAAATATCACATTAGATATAATCTAAATCCTTGATGGACGCCGAGGCGATTAAACGGGCCTTGGAAGGCAGCGGGTTGCGGTGCACTCCGCAGCGCTACGCCGTGATGGCATTCTTGATGGAACACAACCGGCATCCCACGGCTGTGGAAATCTTCGAAGCCGTGAATCGCGTGGATCCGCGCTCTTCCAGGGCCACGACGTATAACAATCTGCGGGACTTGGTGCAGGCGGGTTTGGTGCGTGAAGTGGCTGTCGAGGGCCGCGCCGCGCGATTCGACGCGAAAGGCATACGGCATCACCACTTTATCTGCGACCGCTGCGGCAAAGTTGAGGACATGGAGTGGTACGGCGTGCCCAGGCCTGCCTCGGGCTCCCTCGGTAAGCGGATTCTTCGCGAATGCGAACTCATTTTCCGGGGGCTCTGCACGAAGTGCGCTCCGAGGCACGCTTCCCGTTCCGTGTCGTAGGAGTCTGGATACCGGATGAATGGCCCGCGTCAGCAAGCGTGGCCGTGGGCGTCCGCGCGAATGAAGGCGCCAGCATGGGTTTGTAGTTCGCGACAATTCTTTTTTTGAAGGAGAAGCAAAACTTGTCAACCGAAGCGAAGTGCCCGTTCAGACACACCCAAGCTGGGGCCGCGACGAATGCAAACTGGTGGCCGAATCAGCTCAACCTGAAGATCCTGCACCAGCACTCTTCCCTGTCCGATCCCATGGACAAGGAGTTCAATTACGCGGAAGAGTTCAAGAGCCTCGACCTGCATGCCGTGGTCAAGGACCTGCATGCCTTGATGACGGCGTCGCAGGAGTGGTGGCCCGCCGACTATGGCCACTATGGACCGTTTTTCATTCGCATGGCCTGGCACAGCGCCGGTACATACCGCATCGGCGACGGCCGCGGCGGGGCAGGCTCCGGCACACAGCGATTTGCGCCCCTCAATAGCTGGCCGGACAACGTGAGCCTCGATAAGGCTCGCCGGTTGCTCTGGCCGATCAAGCAGAAGTATGGCCGGAAAATCTCCTGGGCAGACCTGATGATTCTCGCCGGTAACGTCGCTCTGGATTCAATGGGATTCAAGACCTTCGGTTACGGCGGCGGGCGCGAGGACGTCTGGGAGCCCGACGATACTTACTGGGGGCCTGAGGGCACGTGGCTGGGGGACCAGCGCTACACCGGCGACCGTCAGCTCGACAATCCTCTCGCCGCCGTTCAGATGGGCCTGATTTACGTGAATCCGGAAGGGCCCAATGGAAAGCCGGATCCAGTCGCTGCGGCACGGGATATTCGGGAGACGTTCGCTCGCATGGCGATGAATGACGAGGAGACCGTTGCGCTCATCGCCGGCGGGCACTCGTTCGGAAAAACCCACGGCGCTGCCGACCCGAGCAAATATGTCGGCCCCCAACCCGAGGGCGCCGGCATCGAGGAGCAAGGCCTCGGCTGGAAGAACACCTTTGGCAGCGGCAAAGGCGTTCATACGATCAGCAGCGGGTTGGAGGGTGCCTGGACCACCACCCCAACGAAGTGGGGCAACGACTACCTGGAGAACCTGTTCGGCTTTGAGTGGGAGCTCACGAAGAGCCCCGCCGGTGCTCAGCAATGGACTCCCAAGGGCGGGGCTGGAGCGGGCACCGTTCCCGATGCCCACGATCCATCGAAACGGCACGCCCCGTTCATGCTCACCACGGACCTCTCCCTGAGGATGGACCCGATCTATGAGCCGATCGCGAGGCGCTTCCTCAAGAATCCGCGGGCGCTCGCAGATGCGTTCGCCAAGGCTTGGTACAAGCTGACCCATCGCGACATGGGCCCTCACTCGCGGTACCTTGGCCCGCTGGTTCCGGCCGAGCCGCTGATCTGGCAAGACCCTGTTCCCGCGGTGGATCATGAATTAATCGGGGAGCGGGACATTGCTGCCCTGAAGGCCAAGATCCTCGCATCCGGACTTTCCATCTCCAACCTGGTCACCACTGCCTGGGCGTCGGCTGCAACGTTCCGCGGCTCCGACAAGCGCGGCGGGGCAAACGGGTCGCGCATTCGCCTCGCGCCGCAAAAGGATTGGGAAGTCAACCAGCCGGCCGAACTGGCGAAGGCCCTGAAGGCGCTGGAGGCGATCCAAAAGGATTTCAACAGCGAGCAGTCCGGCTCGGAGAAGAAGGTCTCGCTTGCCGACCTGATCGTTCTGGGCGGCTGCGCAGCAGTCGAGGCGGCCGCGAAGAAGGCCGGCCACGACGTGAAGGTTCCCTTCTCGCCGGGGCGCATGGACGCCTCGCAGGAGCAGACCGATGTGCATTCGTTCGCCGTACTGGAGCCGGCCGCGGACGGGTTCCGCAACTACCAACGGAAGGGAGACCCCAAAAGCGGACATCAAGGCCCGGCGGAGGAGCTGCTAGTGGATCGGTCGCAGTTGCTAACGCTGACGGCCCCCGAGATGACGGTTCTCGTCGGCGGCATGCGCGCCCTGAATGCAATCTTCGGGCAGTCCCAACACGGTGTTTTCACGAAGCGGCCCGAGACGTTGACGAATGATTTCTTCGTCAACCTGCTCGACATGGGTACGAAGTGGGAGCCATCCTCTACCGAAGGCGTGTTTGAGGGGCGCGATCGCGCGACTGGCCAAGTCAAATGGACCGGCACTCGTGTCGACCTCGTCTTCGGTTCCAACTCCCAGCTCCGAGCCCTCGCGGAAGTCTATGCATGCGACGACTCGAAGGAGTCGTTTGCGAAAGACTTCGTGGCTGCGTGGAACAAGGTGATGAACCTTGATCGCTACGACCTGGCCTGAGCCCGGCGGAAAAGAGAGCTGTCGACTTCGTGCTAACCACCGTTGCTTTTGTTTGGATCGGCAAAACCGAAGTTCGTCGCTTTTCTTGGCTCGCGCCGGCCGGATCGCGCGCCCTCTGATTCTGCCAGGCCTGTTTCATGATTAACGTAGGGCAGCATTCGTGGTGGGGCGGGTCCCTGACGCGGCCGACATCCTCGTCGGCCCTGCTTCGCGCCCAGCAAGCCGGACCGGGGGTCCGGCGCGAAGTGTGCCCAGCTTGGGCAGAATCTTATTGGATGAAAGGAGCCAATCGGAGCCGATGACGGCAACCGTAGCCGAACCGCAAGGCGTAACCGCGAGGTGAAGCTGAAAGAAGCGGGAGGCAAACTCTCGCCCGCAGGAACACGAACTGGCAGTGAGGCCGGGTGCGGGCGGCCAGCTGGCTCTGAACAGCGAAGCCCAAAGGTCAATCAAGACGCATCAGGCAGAGCCAGGCGGCGCGAGGCGACAGATTCTGCACCTTATTCTGGGGAGATCTCCCGCCGCCAGAGTGGTTTGGAACCTGCTCCTGTAATCCGGTTCCGAGGGGCCTTCCCTCATCGATCAAGCAGTTACACACATTGGGCCCTCCTCAGCTGCGGGCAAAAGCCGTGGTCGTGAGCGCAGATGGAAAAGGCCTGGAAAGAACCTGGTCAGGTGACTGGCAAGAAGAGGACCGCAAGGGAACCACTGATGAGGTGTCGAAAGCGTAGGGACGATGCCGAAACCGCGGGGGAGTCGTTACTGCGGGATAGGCTTTGGCGGGGCCTGTTTACGGACCAAAGCGGCATCCGGCATTAAGGTGGCCTGAGCTTGTCAGAGGCGATTGAGCATATCCGGGAACGCGTGCATGAGTTGACCGACCAGCGGCACAGCGGGCAGGACGTGAAACAGATCATCGCGACATTGAATCCCGTTCTTCGAGGATGGGGCAACTACTTCCGGACGGGGAACGCCGACCGGGAGTTCCATCAGCTCGACAGCTATGTGTACACGCGGCTGACGCACTGGATGAACCGGCGCGGCGGGCGGCGAACGGGTCGAGTTGAGCAGTGGTCTCATGACCGGTTTGTCGGAATGAGCTTTTATCGACTGCGCGGAACCGTGAAGTACGCGGCCAAGCCATATCAGTAAGATCATCGTTAGGCCGTGTGCAGGAAAACTGCACGCACGGTTTGAAAGGGGTTCTTAGAAACGGGCCGGCGTAAGCCGGTACCGCGCTAAAATCTACCAATGAAGACCACCCACGCCAGCGTCCATTACGCCGGCAACGATTTCTTTATCGCCGTTTCGCCCAGCGGCCACGCGGTTCCCATCGACACCAATTCGGAGCGTTCCGCCGCATCGGGTCCGCTGGAGCTGCTGCTGCTGGCTCTGGGCGGCTGCACCGGCGCCGACGTCATTTCGATCCTGCACAAGAAGCGCGAGCAGGTCACCGATTACCGCATCGAGATTCGCGGCGAGCGGCGCGAGGAGCATCCGCGCAGCTTCCGCCGCCTGGAGCTGCGCCACATCGTGCGCGGCCGCGGCATTTCCGAAGCCTCCGTGGCTCGGGCGGTGCAACTTTCGACCGAGAAGTATTGTAGCGTCGCGGCCACCCTGCGGCCCACGGCGGAGATTGTTTCCACGTGGGAAATTCAGGAGGAGGGGCCGCCAGCCGCCTGAAGGATAAAGCTAAGGAAAAACGGGGGCCACCATTGCCTGTCCCGCCTGGAGGATCGCGGAAAACAGACGGTTTATCGGGGCGGGACAGGCAATAGTGTGCCCGTTTTTCGCTAAGATACGTAAATGAAGAAATCGCTGCTGCTTCTGCCTCGGGCCCTACTGCTCGCGACGCTCCTTCTTGCGAGCTGCAGCCGCGAAGCCGCCCCACCCACTATGGACGACGCACGCAAGTTTCTCGCCGATGCGGAAGAGAAGCTGCTGGCTCTCAACGTCGAAGATCAGCAGGCGGACTGGATTCACGAGAATTTCATCACCGACGATTCCGAGGCTGTCTCCGCGAAAGCGGACCAGCGCGCCATCGACGAGAGCGTGCGCCTGGCCAAAGAAGCCACGCGCTTCGACAAGCTGACTCTGCCCGAGGACATGGCGCGCAAGATGAAGCTGCTGAAAATCGGCCTGGTTCTGGCGACGCCTTCCGATCCCAAGTTGAGCGAGGAAGTCACGCGATTGGCGGCGTCGCTCGACGGCGCGTATGGCAAGGGGAAATACTGTCCGGATCGTTTGAAAAAGAGCGACCATCCCTGCCTGGACGTCGAGGACATCACCAAGATCATGGCCACCAGCAATAAAGCGGATGATCTGCTGGATGTTTGGCGCGGCTGGCACGCCATTTCGCCGCCGATGCGCAAGGACTTCGCGCGCTTCGTCGAGCTTTCAAATAAAGGCGCGAGCGAGCTGGGCTTCAAGGACACCGGAGCCATGTGGCGATCCAAGTACGATATGGCTCCCGACGATTTTTCGAAAGAGCTGGACCGGCTCTGGGACCAGGTCCGTCCTCTGTATCTTTCCCTGCATTCCTACGTGCGCTGGAAGCTGCACGAGAAATACGGCGATGCGGTGCCGGCCAGCGGTCCGATTCCCGCGCATCTTCTGGGCAACATCTGGGCCCAGGATTGGACCAACATCTATAAGCAGATCGCGCCCGCCTCGGCCGATCCGGGCTACGATCTGACGCAGATTCTGAAGAGCCGGAACACCAAGCCAGTGGACATGGTCAAGGACGGTGAGCGATTCTTCACCTCGCTCGGATTCGCGCCGCTGCCCGGCACGTTCTGGGAGCGCAGCCTGTTGACCAAACCTCGCGATCGCGAAGTGGTGTGCCACCCCAGCGCCTGGGACATCGACTTCGTGGAAGATGTGCGCGTCAAGATGTGTATCGACATCACCACCGAATTCTTCGTCACCATCCACCATGAGCTCGGCCACAACTTCTACCAGCGGGCTTATGACAAACAGCCCTTCCTCTTCCGCGATAGCGCCAATGACGGTTTTCATGAAGCCATCGGCGACACCATCGCGCTCTCCGTCACTCCCGAATATCTGGTGAAGATCGGGCTGCTGCCCAAGGCTCCGGACGCGTCCAAGGACATCGGACTGCTGCTGAACAAGGCCCTCGAAAAGATTGCCTTTCTGCCCTTCGGATTGATGATCGACCAATGGCGCTGGAAGGTGTTTTCGGGCGAAATTCCGCCGGATAAATACAATCAGGCCTGGTGGGATTTGCGGTTGAAATACCAGGGCGTCGCGCCGCCTGTTTCTCGCTCTGAAGCGGACTTCGATCCCGGCGCGAAGTATCACGTCGCGGCCAACGTTCCTTACATGCGCTACTTTTTGGCCGACATTTTACAGTTCCAGTTTCATCGCGCGCTGGCGAAGGAAGCCGGCTGCCCCGCCGCGGGAAGCAATACGCCGCTCAATCGCTGCTCGATTTATGAGAGCAAGGCGGCGGGTGAGAAGCTGAATGCGATGCTCCAGATGGGTTTGAGCAAGCCCTGGCAGGACGCTTTGAACACCATCGCCGGCACCCGCGAGATGGACGCCACGGCGATCCTGGATTATTTCGCGCCGCTCAAAGCGTGGCTGGATGAGCAGAACAAGGGCAAGCCGGTGGGCTGGTAGGAAGCTTCCGAGCCGCGACTGTGAAGGAGCGGTACGTAAACGTTCGTGGCCGGATGGATGCACACGCGCCGAAAAGGACCGGCGAGCCAGTCATCGTCACACGGCAGGGAAAGCCCATGGTCATGATCATCCGCCCTCGACGGCCGGGCGTCCGAACACGGAGCTCGCTAGTCCCGCCGTGCCACAATAGAATTACACTTCCTGTTCATGACCGGCTCACAGGTACGCCAGAAGTTTCTCGATTATTTCGCCGCGCGGGGCCACCGTGTGGTGCGCAGCTCCTCGCTGGTGCCCGCCAACGACCCGACGCTGCTGTTCACCAACGCGGGCATGAACCAGTTCAAGGAGACCTTCCTGGGCCAGGAAAAGCGCGATTACACGCGCGCCGCCAGCTCGCAGAAGTGCGTACGCGCGGGAGGCAAGCACAACGATCTCGACAACGTCGGCTATACTCGCCGCCATCACACGTTCTTCGAGATGCTGGGGAATTTTTCGTTCGGCGATTACTTCAAGAGTGACGCCATCGCCTTCGCCTGGGAGTTGATCACGAAGGAATACGGCCTGCCCAAGGACCGCCTTTACGTCACGGTGTTCCGCGAAGACGACGAGGCCGAGGATCTGTGGCAGAAGGTCGCGGGCGTGCCCAAAGACCGCATCTTCCGTCTGGACGAGAAAGACAATTTCTGGCAAATGGGCGAAACTGGGCCGTGCGGTCCTTGCTCGGAGATCTATTACGATTTCGGCCCCGACGCCGACCCGGGGAAAAGTTTTCCGAACGATCCGGGCGAACGGTATGTCGAGTTCTGGAACCTGGTGTTCATGCAGTTCGACCGCGATGCTTCCGGCAAGATGACGCCGCTGCCCAAGCCATCCATCGACACCGGCATGGGGCTGGAACGGCTAACCACTATCCTCCAAGGTAAACTGTGGGTCTACGATACGGACCTGCTGCGGCCGATTATCGACAAGACCGGCGAGTTGCTCAAGAAATCCTACGGCGAGGATTCCCGCGCCGACACCGTGCTGCGCATCAATGCCGATCACGCGCGGGCAACGGCGTTTCTGATCAACGACGGAGTGCTGCCGTCGAACGAAGGCCGCGGCTACGTTCTGCGCAAGATCATGCGGCGGGCCATGCGCAATGCCCGCATGACCGGCGTCTCCGATCCGTATTTGTATCAACTGACCGGATTCGTGGCGGAATCGATGCGCGACGCTTATCCGGAGATGATGGAAAGCATCCAGCGCGTCGCCCGCGTGGTGAAGGACGAAGAACACCGTTACGCGACCACGTTCCAGGTGGCGGAGAAATTCTTCCGCGATGAGGCCGCGGCCGCCGGAGGCAGCCTGTTAAGTGGTCCGGCGTCGTTCAAGCTGTACGACACCTACGGCCTGGCCCTTGACGAGCAGGAAGAGATGGCTCGCGAGGCGGGGCTGACCATCGACCGCGAAGGCTTCGCCGCGGAGATGGAGAAACAGCGGACCCGCGCGCGCGCCAGTTGGAAGGGCGCCGAGAAAGCGCAAGTCAATCCCATCTATCAGGCACTGCCCAGGACCGAGTTCGTTGGCCGGGAAACGCTGGAAGCTCCGGCCACAGTCGTAGCCGTCTTGGACGGTGAAATCGCCCTAGACCGCACGCCCTTCTACGCCGAAGCCGGCGGACAGGTCGGCGACACCGGCGTACTGATTTCCGAGGCCACGGGCGATACCGTGGCTGTGGTTGAAAGTACGTACGCCGCCGCACCCGGCAAGAGCGTTCACAAAGTGAAGATCACCGGCCCGGTGAAAATCGGCGACACAGTCATCGCGCGGGTTGACGCGCCGGCGCGGCACGCCACTATGCGCAATCACACCGGAACGCATTTGCTGCACGCGGCCCTCCGAAGCGTGCTCGGCACGCACGTGAAGCAAGCTGGCAGCGTCGTCGAGCCGTCTCGTCTGCGTTTCGACTTCACGCACTACACGGCGATGGACGCCGAGGAGACGGCCGAAGTCGAGCGGCTGATGAATGAGGAGATCCTGCTCAACCGGAAAGTTCACACCGACGTGATGGATCTGGACCGAGCTCTCGAAACCGGCGCCATGGCGCTGTTCGGCGAAAAGTACGGCGACAAGGTGCGCGTCGTCTCCATTGACACGTTCAGCAAGGAACTCTGCGGGGGCACGCACGTTTCTCGCACCGGCGATATCGGCATCTGCAAGATCGTCTACGAAGGCTCGATTTCAGCGGGAGTGCGCCGCATCGAGGCCATCACCGGCGAGGGCGCGCTGCGCAGGTTCCAGGAAGCCCAAGCTCAACTGGCTCGCTTCCAAGGTATCGACGTGGAAAAACTTCTGAGCCGCGAAAAGACCCTGGAGCATGAGCTTCAGCAGCTCAAGACCAAAGTCGCGCAGGCGCAAGCAGGCCAGCTCGAAGACCAGGTGCGCGAATTCAAAGGCGTCAAGGTGTTGGCCGCCCAGGTGGAGGGTTTCGATCGCGCCCAGCTTCGCACCCTGGTCGATTCCCTGCGCAACAAGTTGAAATCCGCCGTGGTGGTGCTGGCCACGGGCGAGGATTCGACGGTCTCGATCGTCGCCGGCGTCACCAAGGATCTGACCGCGAAAGTTCACGCGGGCAAACTCGCCGGAGCGGTCGCGCAAGCGGTGGGTGGCAAGGGCGGAGGCAGGCCGGATATGGCGGAGGCGGGCGGCAAGGATCCATCCGCGTTGCCGGGAGCGCTCGAACAGGTGTACGCAAGCGTCGAGGGGATGCTGTAGGGATCTGATGGAAACGTTTGACGCCGTCGACGTTGTGGTCGTGGGCGCTGGACCCACCGGCTTGGCGTGCGGCATCGAGCTGAAGCGCCGCGGCGTGAGCGCCGTGCTGCTGGACAAAGGCTGTGTGGTGAATTCGCTTTACCAATACCCCACCAACATGGTGTTCTTCACCACGCCGGAGCTGCTCGAAATCGGCGATATTCCCATGACCTCGCTGAACGAGAAGCCATTGCGGCCGGAAGCGCTCAAATACTATCGGCGCGTGGCGGAACACTACAAGCTCGACATCCGGCAATACCAGCGCGTCGAGCGGGTGACGGGCGAGGACGGAGCCTTTATCACTCACAGCACGGACGCGTACGGCTGCCCGTATCAATACGCCTCGAAGAAGGCCATTCTCGCCACCGGCTACTACGACGTTCCGAATCTGTTGAACGTGCCGGGCGAGGATCTGCCCAAGGTGATCCACTACTACAAAGAGGCGCATCCTTACTACAACCACGACGTGCTGGTGATCGGCGCGAAGAACTCCGCCTGCATCGCCGCGCTGGAGCTGTGGTGGACCGGCGCGCGCGTCACCATGGCGATCCGAGGCGGCGAAATTCACCGGCAGGTGAAATACTGGATCAAGCCCAACATCGAAAATCGCATCAAGAACGGCGAGATCCCGGCGCACTTCCATTCGCGCGTCGTGGAGATCGGGGAACGGGCCGTGCGCATCGCGACGCCCAGCGGCGAACTTGAGATCAAGAACGATTTCGTCTTCGCGATGACCGGCTACCGGCCGGACACGGAGTTCCTGGCCTCGCACGGCATCCAGTTCGATGAGAAGACGCGGCGTCCCAACACCAATCCGGATACGCTTGAAAGCGATCGCAAGGGAATGTTCCTGGCGGGAGTGCTGGTGGCGGGGATGCACACCAACGAAATCTTCATCGAGAACGGCCGCTTCCACGGCAAGATCATCGCGGAAGCGATCGCGAAACAGCTTGGGTAAACCGGTTATTTGGTCGCTGCCACGGTCCCAGGGCTCTTTTGCGTGACGGCTGCCCCGCTCTTGGTCGCGGCGCCGGCGGGTTCCGCCAGCAGCTTCTCGATCAAGCCGCGCAGGTGCGCCTCCACCTGAAGCGGCGCGATTCCCTCGGATCTCGGCTCCGTCTCCTCGCGAATCTGACCTTTGCGGTCCACCACCGCAATCTGCGGCACATACACCTGATCCATGACGGAGAAGCCCATGAAGGCGAGCACGGTGTTCCGGTCCATTGGACCGACCGGGAAACCGACGCCGTATTTCGAGATGTATTCCTTCACCATGTCGTTGGTGGCTTCGTTGAAGGCTGCGCCGAGCGCCTGGAAGCCCTTCGGCCCGTACTCGCCCTGAAGCTTGGTCAGCAGTTGCGAATACGCTTGGCAGTGCGGGCAGGTCGTGGAGAGGAACTGAACCACCACCACCTTGCCTTTATAGCTGGAAAGCAAGTCGTGTTTGCCGCTGGGTTCGTCGATCTCGAGCGGCTTGGCCGGACGCGGAACCACGGGCGCGGCGAACGCAGCAACTCCCGCGGCTAGAAAAAGGGAAGAGAGAAAAAGAGATCGCATGTGTTTCGTCCTCAAATTTTAGGATGCCGGTTTCTTGGGAGCGGCCTTGGCGCTCGATCCGGTCGCGGGCGCGGCCTTGCTGCTGGAGACGCCGCCTTCGCTTAGCAGCTTCTCGATTGAAGCGCGAAGGTGCGTCTCGTCTTGAAGCGGCATGGCGACTTTAGGGTCGGCTTCAGTCTGCTCGCGGATCTGACCTTTCTTGTCGATCAGGACGATCTGCGGAACCACGAAGTGCACCATTATGGAGTAGTCGAGAAAACTCAGAACCGTGTCGCGGCCTACCGGACCGACCGGGAATCCGACCCTGTACTGATTGATGTACGCGCTCACCATGGCGTTGTCGGCCTCGTTGAACGCCGCGCCCAGCGCCTGGAAACCCTTGGGCCCGTAGTCGTTCTGGATCTTGGTCAGCAACTGCGAGTAAGCCTGGCAGTGCGGGCACGTAGTGTACAGGAACTGGATCACTACCACCTTGCCCCTATAGCTGGTCAGCAGGTCATGTTTTCCGCCCGGTTCGACGATCTCGAGTTCCTTGGCCGGGCGAGGAACCGGCGGCGCGGCAAAGGCGCCTAGGCCCAGGGCGGCAAAAACAGCAAAAGTGGTGAGCGATCGCATGGTTTTAGTCTATCGCATCTTTTCACGGGTTTGGAGGGATGAAAAAGATCCACACGGGAAAATTGGCTGAACTGCCGGGTACCTGAACGGTGACGGCGGTCGGCGTGCTGCTGGGCGGCGGCGCGACGAAGTTGACTTGAAGAATGCCTGCAATCAATCCCGGCGCGGCGCCAGCATACGTGACGAGCGCGTTCACTTGCGTGCCTCCCACCGTAACGCCCCCGTTGACGATGGGGATGGAGTATTGCACTTGGACTGGCGTTCCGGGCTGGGCGAACGGAGTCTGGTTCACCTGCCCGTCTTGGCTCGGGGGATTTGTTTGCCCGGCTCCGGCAAGGTATAGCTCAAGGATCGATCCAGGGCTGGCAGGATTCGATGCGGAATTGAGGGTAAAGTCTTCGTTCAGAACCGCGAGAACCTCCACGGTAGCAGCTGTGACCGGCATCAGCACTGGGTTCGCCTGGACTCCGTTGTACTGAACCTGGATCAAAGTGGCGCTTTGGCTCGCGATTTCGAATGGCGCAACACAATCGATTTCCCCCGCACTGACGGAAAGCAGCGGCGCGGGAACACCGCCGAACGTGACTTCGACGCCGGCGACGCTGCTCGTCACAAAGCCGGCTGAATTCACAATTCCTGGGCTTACCACAGTTGGGCCTATGCCCTTTCCGATGAGACGAAGCACTTCGCCGGGGGCGACCCCGATCCCTGTATTCGATTCGGAGACGGCACTTCCGGTTGTGAGCACCTGATCGAGAGAAATCGGCGGAGGCGTAGGATCGATCTTCGCGACGAACGCCGTTTGCGGGGTCCTGAGCGGACCGGCTCCGACAATGTAGGCAACGCCGCTCGAATCGACTGTCAGGCCATTAACCGCATCGAAGTATGTCGAGAATAGGAGCTGCGTGAAGTCCGGACTGAATTTACTCACGAAACCCGGGCCGATCCCGATCTGGAAGGGGCTTGCCGTGGGAAGAAAAGTGGTCGGTCCGACGAGGAAAGAGCCCGCAATCCAGGGCGCGCCCGATGCATCGACCGCAACGACCGCGCTGATCACACATCCGCCTCCGAGAGACGTCAGGGAGGAGACCGATGCCGCGCTGGGGGCCAACTTCGCGACGAAGGGTGGGCCAGCGTATGTCAGTTCGGGAGGGCCGATACCGAAAATGTCGCATCCTGAGCTGGGACTCGGTTGGAACGCTCCAGAAGAAGAGGATTGGGAGGGTCCGCTCCCGATTCCGGCGAGGTAAATGTTCCCTGAACTATCGAGCGCGATTCCCGTAATCGTGTCATACCCACCGCCGCCGAAGTAGGAGGCATAGGCAAGACTGCCTGCCGCAGTGAACTGGGCGAAATACGCATCGTAGCCCCCTGCGGCGAACTGAGGCTGGAGCGCGCCCGAGGTAACGGGGAAATCGGGCGAAGAAGTATAGCCGGTGACCCACGCGTTGCCGCTCGCATCCAGCGCCAACGGCTTGTCCGAAAGTGGCGCAGCTCCCGCCCAGCAGCGTCGAATACACGAGCGATGCGCCATCCGGAGCGATCCTGGTGACGAATGCGTCTCCCGCGGTGCTAATGTTTATGTACGAGGTATTCGGCACGCACCCCGAGACCGGCGCGCTCTGGAATGCGTTCGGCGTCACCGGGAAATTGGTCCCCTGGGTCGAGCCCATTACGATGGCGTTCCCGCCGCTATCCACGGCGATCCCGTAGGCTTGCGCGTATGCTCGCGCCGATCCTGCACCTCCGAGCAAGGTAGAGTAAACCATCCGCGAGCCGTCGGGAGTGAATTTGGTCACAAAGGCATTCTGGGGTGCGGCCAAGTTCTTCTGGAATGCGTTCGACGTCACCGGGTAATCCGGCGAAGAGGTGTATCCGGTAACGTAAGCGCTCCCGGCGCTGTCCACGGCGATGCCCGTCACGACGGTGTACCCGCTGCCGCCGAATGAGGTCGTGTAGAGCAACTGGCTGCCATCCGGACTCCATTTGTCGACGAAAGCTGTTCCGAAGCCGCCGTTGCTGGTTTGACTCTGGCTTCCGGCCACGTAAATGTTGCCTTGCGAGTCGAGCGCGATCGCCCCTGCGCTGTTGACCTGGCCTGCGCCAACAGTGTTCTCGAAGACCAAACTCGCAGCGGCGAGCTCGCCGGCGCAGAAGAGGATTGCGAGCAACGGCAGACCGGGGAAACGCATTGGGAAACCCTCCAAGGCGCGGCGCGGGAAACGCTGAAACTATTCTATCCATTTGGGAGGCGCGCGACGATCTCGAGCTTTTTAGCGCATAATGGCTGGCGCATAATGGATGGATCATCACATCATCCATGAAAGCCTGGAACGCCGATTTCACCAAGAAGATTGAGAAGGAAGTCGCTCGGTTGCAAAACCTGGGGTGGTATCACAGTTTTGAGCTCCCCGACGGCCAGGTGATCCCGGGGATTCAGACCCTCGCCCAGTTGCGTAACAGGCTGCGCCAATTCCCGGTGCCCCAAGACCTTCGCGGCAAGCGCGTCCTCGATATTGGGGCTTGGGATGGATGGTTCAGCTTTGAGATGGAAAAGAGGGGGGCGTCCGTCGTCGCGGTCGACGCCGTCCAAAGCGAGAAGTTTCTGATCGCGCGCGAACTCCTCGGCTCGAAGGTCGAATTCGTTTTATCGGATGTCTATGACTTGAACCCAGCGGAGTTAGGGAATTTCGACGTGATTTTATTCCTCGGCGTGCTCTACCACTTGAAGCATCCTCTGCTCGCGCTTGAGAAGGTTTGCGCCCTCGCCACGGATCTGGTGTGCGTCGAATCCTATGTGACGGACGAGGGAAAGAAGCGCAATCGAAAACCGTGCATGGAGTTTTATGAGACGACCGAGTTGGGCGGCCAATTCGACAATTGGGTCGGACCAAATGTCGCGTGCTTGCTGTCATTCTGCCGCGCTGCTGGGTTTGCTCGATGTTCCCTTGAAAGTGTGATTCATAATCGCGCCCACGTAACTTGTTGCCGGAAGTGGGATCGGCAAGCGGGTTCGGAAGAACCGCCCTACGTCGTAGGCGTGGAAAACAGTGCCTCGCATGATCAAACCTTCGCCGCGAATCGCGATGAGTACGTGTCGATATGGTTTAAGTCGTCCCACGGCAAATTGGGGGACTCAGATGTGTTTCCGGAAATTGGCGAGTATGGTGCGCGTCCGGCGCTGGTTCTTAGCACGGGGCACGACGGCTGGCATGCCGTTGTCAAGGTTCCGCCCGGATTATCCCCCGGATGGCACGAGCTCAAAATCCGTGTTCGCGATAGCGCCTACAGCAATGTCGTGCGCATCGGGGTTGGTGTTCCCGCGCCGGAACGCCGTCAGCGCGGCGTCGCAACAACTGAAGAAAGCGCACTCAAGATCGAGAGCCTGGGAGACGGAAAGACCTGGGAGCGCAACCAGGTCCGAATGCGGCCGGCCGCGTGCATATCGCTGTGGGTTCGAGGGTTACCGCCGGTGTGCGGAGCGGCGGATGTGATCGTGCGATTGAACGGAAACGATCTGCAGAGCTCTTTTGTTTCCGAAGCCGATTCCGCGGGCGTGCGGCAGGTCAACGCGCTGCTCCCTTCTTGGCTCCCTGCCGGCAAAACGTCCGTCACGATCGCAGTGGAAAGCAGCGTCGCTGAGCCGGTTGACGTCGAGATTCTGCCGGGGCCGTAATCATGCGGACTCGCGGCGCCGATCCGCAAAAAACCGGGACAGTCACCACTTTTCGCCAGATGAAGTTACTGGAACCAAAAGGTTACGGACAGCGAAAAATGGTGACTGTCCCGGCTTTTTGCTGCTACGGCAGGCCCTCCCGAGATTCGACGGCGTTCCCCACGATGCGCACTTGAAATTTTCCGTCGTCGCCCGTTCCTGAAAGCTCGGTTGCGGAGGGCGCGGAGACTTCCATCTTCTTCCATTTGCCTTTGAGCACCTGCCGGTACAGAGCGAGAAACGTCTCGGCGGCCTCGGGCGAGTCCCAATCGGCAACGAAGGTGAGTACGGGGCGCTTGTCGTGCTTGTTCTCGTACAAGCGATAGGAGCCGCCGCGAAAATGCGTAGCCTCCGCGGCGCCCGCGCGTTCCTCCCCGTATTGGCGGAGCAAAGCGGAGACATCGAATTCGCCCAGCGCCCCCTCGGCCAGCACGCGAAATTGCCGGGCTGCCGGTTTGCCCAGAGTTGCGTCCAGCGTAGGCGCGTCGGTCATATCCGGTTTCTGGTCGCTGAAATACGCGCTCGGATGCAAAATCTGCTGGGTGCTTACCGGCGGATGATCGAACACCTCGTCGAAGGCGCCGCGGCCCAGCTTGCGAAATACGGCGTCCACGAACCGAATGCCCTGATTGTAAGGAAACACCAGCGATTCGCGAATGTACAGAGGCGCGCTCGAATACACAGGGCCTTCGGCGCCGGCCGACTTCGCCAGCTCATCCAGACGGTTCTCGGGGATCTCGCCCCGGCCGGTACGGGTCCAGAAGAGGTACGCCCAGCTCAACCAGGTGGCTTGCCCTTCCATGACAGCCTGCCTCGCGGTAGAGGCGTCGTCGTCGGGATTTCCTTCCTTCATGTACTTGCCCAGGTTGTGATGCTGATCGGCCAAGGCGTGGGCCAGTTCATGCACCAGAGCCAGTTGCGCCTCCTCGTCGTCCTTGGTGCTGTCCAGAATGAACAGCCGCTTCTTGTTGTAGTCGTAGAAGGCCGCGGCCTGCTCGCTCAGCAGATCCACGGTTTCCCCCATCAGGTTGAAGTCCGGGGGCACCAACCCGAACATCTTGAGCGTCAACTCCTCCGCCCGCGCCTGCTTGGGGCTGGAGTGCTCCTGCATCATGCGTTTGAAATCGGCCTGGTGCAGGATTTCGGCGGGCACCTTGCGCTCCACCTTCCATCCGGTGATTTGGGAAAGGCCCGCCAGGATGGGACCAACCTGCTCGAAAAGCTTGCTTTGGGGCTGCGCCAGCGCGGCCGAGGCCCACAGCGCGAGCAGGATCAAACGACGGAGCATGAAAACGTCTAGCGTAGCACGCGCTACAATGGAGAAACCCATGGCGGACGACAATCTATATAAAGCCGAGTATCAAGGCAGCGGCACTTTTATTATCAGCAAGCCCAAGCGCAAGGCGGCCAAACGCCGTCAAACCAGGCTCAAGAGCCCCAAGCGCGGAGCGCGTAAGTCGTAAAAACGGCGCCCGAAAATCGGAGATACCGGACCATCCAGGGAAGCCAGCCTGGCTGAAGGGAAGTTCGCTCCTGTTTCGATGAGCGGGTGGGCTTGGTGGGCGGGATTCGGGCAGAATCTTATCGAGGTTGTTTGCGGGACCGTTCTGGCTTCCACCGGGTTGCACCTTTTCAGGCGCCCCGAGTTTAACCGGCGCGCGCGCCTCGGGTTTCGCCTCCCACGCGCTACCTCATTCATTTTCTTGGGAAAGAATTGTTTGCGCTCGCGGTGACTCGGGCTGTGGGGCGGACGCCCCCGTCCGCGCCGGACCCCCGGTCCGGCTTGCTGGGGCGTGAAGCAGGGCCGACGACGGCGTCGGCCGCGGGTCAGGGACCCGCCCCACCACAACACGACGAGTCCGGTTCTACTGTGGCGGAGTCTGTTGCTGCGTGCCGCGCGGACGTGGGCCGCGCCCGGCTCCTGCGGGCCCGCGCCCGGGCAGACCCAGCTCGCGATTCATCAGCGGCTCGAACTTCGCCTTCTGGGTTGCGTCGAGCGAGCTGTAAATCGTCGCCAGCGTCTTGGCATGGATCGCCGTCTGCTGCTGACGCAGCGTCTCGAGATCCGCGGCGGTTCTCTCGATCCCGGCTTCGTCCGCGGCTTTTACCGAGGCGCCGAGCTGCGTGCGAAGAGTCGTTTCCTTCTCTCGCATGCCCTGCTGCTGAACCTTGGCGGAGGCGAGCGCCAGGTGCAGCGTGTTTTGCTGCGTGGCGTTCAGCGTGAACTGCCTGGTCAGGCGCGCTTCGGCGTTGGGCCCGAACATGTCTATTCCGCCTCCTGGCCCGCGTCCGAATCCGCGGCCAAATCCGGCATTGGGACCGCGGCCGCGAGGACCGGGTGTGGTTCCCGTCGCAGGGGGCGTCGTCGTTTGAGCCATCGCTTGAGCCAGGGCCATCCCGGCCAACAGCATCGAAATCGCTAAGGAGCGCATGGTCATGAAGTTATCCCCTTGTCATATGCAAGGACGCTGGACGCGACGCTGGGGATTACAAATGGCCCGATAGTTTCTCCACGGCCGGCTCCAGTTTCTGAGGCCGCTTCAGGACCCCTTCGAACAGATCCCCCACCCGGTCGAACCGGGCCAGCGCATTGCCGATATGAAATTGGCCGGGGTCGAGGCGCGGCGTCACCTCGCGCCAGGCCAGCGGCGTCGCCACCGGAGCTCCCGCGTAGGCCCGCAGCACATACGGCGCGGAGATCGTCTTGCCTTCGGCGATCTGCGCCCAATCGAAATACACCTTGCCTTTGTCCCGGCGCGACACCGCCCGCGGCGTGGTGAACAAATCCGGCCGCTCATGCGCCACCAGCGCGGCCAGCGCCTCGGCGAAGGAACGCACCTGTTCGTAGCTATAGCGCGGCTCCAGAGGCACCAACAGGTGCATGCCATCGCCGCCCGTGGTCTTGGGATAGCTCTCGAGCTCGGCCCGATCCAGCTTGGCCCGCACTACCAGCGCCGCTTCCACGATCTTCCCGTACCCGCACTCCTGCGGGTCCAGGTCGATCAGCAGGTAATCCGGATGCTCGAGTGAACCCACCCGGCTCATCCAGGGATTGTGATCGATGCAACCCAGGTTGACCAGGAACAGCAGCGTGGCGCGCCCTTGACTAATCTCGCCCTCCCCGATTACGTAGCGGATCTCGTCCGCGACTTCCGTACGCAGCCACTTCGGGAAACTGGGCGCTACCTCCTTTTGGAAGAAAAAGTCGCGGTCGATGCCATTGGGATAGCGTTTGAGCGATAGCGGCCTGTCTTTGAGATAGGGCAGGATCAGCGCCGCAACGGCGTCGTAATAGTTGAGAAGATCGCGCTTGACCAAACCATCTTTCGGATAAAACGTTTTGTTGAGGTTTGTGAACTTAAGCCGATGACTATCGACGACGATCTGTGCCTCATTGAGTGACGGATCGAGCAGCGCTGGCCGCTCTGAAGGCTGGCAGGTCGAAGACCTGCCCCACTCGCGAACGCACTCGGCCGGATCGACATCCGGACGGAGTCCGGCGAAGACGGGCGCGCGCAGCCGGCCGTCGTCGGTCCAATTCACAAACCGGACCTCGCAGACCAACTCCGGCCGGGTCCAGGTGACGGTGCCCGGCTTGGGCAGATTCTTATCTGGTTCCAGTGGACATTTGGCGGTGGCAAGAGGGGCGAGCCCCTCGTGAATCGCCTGCATCGTTTTGCGGTCGAAGCCCGTGCCGACGTTGCCCGCCCACGTCAGCCGTCCGTGATCGTAAATTCCCAGCACCAGCGCGCCGAACAGGTCCCGCTCGCCTTTGGTGAACCCGCACAGCACGAAAGAATCGGAGTTGAAGACTTTGTACTTGGCCCAGTCGCCCGAACGACGGGCTTCATAAACGCTCGACGCCCGCTTGCCGATCACGCCCTCGATTCCCTGCTGCTTAGCGGCCGCCAGGAGGTCCGCTCCCGCACCTCGAAAGTGCTCCGAGTAACGGATCACATCGTTCGGCTTGAGCAATTCCTTCAACAGGCGCTTTCGCTCCGCCAGCGGCACGCCACGAAGATCGTACCCGTCGACATACAGCAGGTCGAAAAGGAACAGCACCACGGGATGATGCCGCGTCAGGAGCGCGATGGCGGCGGCATCCGCGACCATGATCCGCTGTTGCAGTTTTTCAAAGCTTGGGACGCCCTGGGAATCCAGAGCCGCGATCTCGCCGTCCAGAATCGCCTGCTTGGCGTTGATCTGATGCGGCAGGATCGACAACTCGGGATATTGACGATCCATGCGGTTGCCATTGCGCGAGACCATTCGCAATTGCCCGTGGTCGATGTAACACAGCGCGCGAACGCCATCCCACTTGATTTCGTAGAGCCACTCGTCGCCCGATGGCGGTTCGCCCTTGCCGATCTGCGCCAGCATGGGAGCGACGCTCTCGGGCATCGGCGCCTTTCGTGCGCCGGCGATCTTAGCGAGCGACTTTGCCGGCGCCGCCGCGGGGGGATCGTTCTCCTCGGCTGAAACCCCCTGTGCGATCTCTTCCTGGGTCCGCCCGCTCGCAACACTGCGAGCGTGATCCTCGGTATCCCACCCGGCTTTGGCGAAGGTGTCCTTCTTCTTCAACAGCAGCCATTCGTTGCCTTTGCCGCGCTTGGTCCGCACCAAAGCGAAGTCGCCACGCAGCTTTTCTCCACTCAGATGGAACTTGAAATCCCCCCTTGCAAGTTGCTCTTCGGCCGACAATTGCCCGAGTAGCTGATACGTTCCGCGATCCCACAGCATCACGCTCCCCGCGCCGTAGTTGCCCTTGGGAATGACGCCTTCGAATGACCCGTATTCCAGCGGATGATCCTCTACCATCATCGCCAGCCGCTTGTGGATCGGGTCGAGCGTAGGACCCTTCGGCACGGCCCACGATTTCAGCGCCCCACCGACCTCCAGGCGAAAATCGTAATGCAGGTGCGTGGCGTGGTGGCGCTGGACGCAGAACCGGAGCGCGTCGGCGGGGCGGGCTTCGACCTTGCCCGGCCGAGGCTCCGGCGTCCGGTCAAACGCGCGCTTATCGGAATAGCGTTCAAGCGCCATGTGCCCGGCTTCTCATAGCAGCGGCAGGTCGAAGACCTGCCCCACTGCGGCGGCTCTGTGGCGCAGGCCTTCGGCCTGCGAATGGCTTCATGGGAAGCACCACAAAACACGCATAAAATGTTTGCGCTAGAATAATGAAGCGTCTCCAATGCATGAGGCCGAGGCGCATGAGGTCGAGACACACGAGGTTACAATTATGGCGTCTACCGTTTGGAAAGGGCATCTTACCTTCGGGCTGGTGTCGTTCCCCATCAAATTGTACAGCGCGGCGCGTAGCGAGAGCATCAGTTTCAACCAGCTCCACAAAACCGACAGCTCGCGCGTGAAGCAGGTTCTTTACTGCCAGGCCGAGGATAAGCCCATCCCTCGCAGCGAAATCGTCAAGGGCTATGAGTACGAGAAAGACCGCTACGTGGTGATCGAGGACGAAGAGGCTAAGAAGGTCGCGCCGGTCACCGCCAAGGTGATGGAGATTCTCGAATTCGTCAAGGCCGAGCAGGTGGACCCGATTTACTTCGAGACCTCCTATTACATGGCGCCCGACGAGGCCGGCGAGAAGCCCTACGCGCTGCTGTTCGATGCGCTCACCAAGACCGGCTACGCGGGTGTCGCCAAGATCGCCATGCACAACCGCGAGCACATCGTGATCCTGCGTCCCGGCAAGAACGGAGTGCTGCTGCACACCATGTACTACAGCCACGAAATCCGCAAAGTGGACGAGTTCCGCACCGATCTGAGCCTGGTGAAGGAAAAGGAGCTGGCGCTGGCCACCAGCCTGGTGGAGGCTCTCGCCGGGGAGTTCGAGCCGGAGAAGTACAAGGACACCTATCGCGAAAACCTGCTGCAAATGATCGAAGCCAAAAAGGCAGGCCAGGAAGTGGTGGCCACTCCGGAGCCGCAGCAGGCCAAGGTCGTGGACATCCTGGAAGCCCTCAAGGCCAGCCTAGCGATGGCCAAGAAGCCCGTGGCATCGGCTGAGGAAGCTCCGCCCGCACGCAAACGCGCCCGAGGCTGAGTTATGTGGCGCAGACACTCGTGTCTGCAGCGCCGAGACTCGTCTCGGCGGTCCGTTCCCCCGCGCTCGACCACGCGTAATCCTCTGCCCGCGTGATCAGCCCCGCCTTCACCGGGTTGATTTCTATGTACGCGACGATTCGTTCTCGTTCTTTGTCATCTCTGACCCAATGATCGTACGACTCCGCTTGCCAAAAGATCTCCCCCGTTCGGCCCAGACTACGGTTCGCCTCCCGCGCCGTTGCTCCTTTGAGGGACCGCAGCAACCTGGACGGTGAGATTCTTGGCAGCAACAAAACATGTACATGGTTGGACATGATGACATAGGCTCCCAGGTCATAATGACCCAAGACTTCACCGCGGCGTCGAGCGGCAACGACCATGCGAGCTAAGGACTCCTGAGCCAGATACTTCGGACCGCGTGCCGTAGAGTCCAGATAGCGATCCATCCACACGAAGGCTCTGCCCGCCGAGGGTTTGCCCGGTGGAGGATAGAGGGCGTGGGGCAGACTGCCGTGAAGATGCCACGTCAGGAAGAGCCATTTTCCCTCCGGGTGCTGATGCGGAAGACGGCGTCGAAAATCTCGCACTTCCGCCATAGTGCGGTACGCGGCTGTAGATTCTCACCGGAAGATCGCCGAGACGAGTCTCGGCGCAGCAGACACGAGTGTCTGCGCCACATCTAGGTTACTTCGACGCCGACAGCGCCGGAGTCTTGATATAGCGGCTGGCGAAGGTCAGGAACGTCGGCCAGTTGGGTTGGTCCGTGTGGCCGCCGCTATGCTGGCGGAAGGCCACGTCGCCGTCGATCAGCGCGGTCTCGATGGGCGGGAACTCCACGGTCCCCATATCCTTTTTGCCGAGCAGCTTGTAGACCGGCCCGGCGTAGGCTCCAGCCAGGAACGTGCCCTTGGCGTCCACCCATCCGTCGCCGTCGGTCGCGCCGGCGCTGAGGAATACCGGACGAGGCGCGCACATCGCCACCAGCTCATGCGAATCCACCGGCAGATCGTTCCAGTTCAGCGGACCGGCGTATTTCAGGAAGTTGCCGGCCATCCAGTGATACTCGCTGGTCGCCGCGACATTCTCAACCAGCTCGCCCCACGCGCGGCGATGCATCTTGGCTCCGCCTTCGCCGGAGGAGCTGACGTAGGCGATCGCGAAACGCTGATCGTACGCCATCGCCACGATGGTAGCCTTGCCCCAGCGCGAGTGGCCTTCCAGGCCGACCTGCTTCGCGTTCACGGCCTTGTCGGTTTCGAGATAATCCAGCACCTTGCTCGCGCCCCAGGCCCACGCCCGCAGCACGCCCCAATCGTCGGGCTTGCGAGGCTGGCCCTTGTTGACCAGTCCGATAATGCCCTGGCTCAAGCCCGCGCCGTCGTCGGCTTGCACGCTGCCGGTCGAAAGGTTGGCGTAGCCCCATCCTTTGGCGAGAAGCTGCTGCTGGGCGCTCGGCCCCTGCGGACCACGACCGCCGCCGCGAGCAACCGCCGGTGGCGCGCCCGGAGCCGCCGGAGCCGGTCCGCGAGCGCCCCCGCGTCCAGCGCCGCCAACGGGCCCGCCACCGCCGAACAAAATCATCACCGGCACCGGACCGGGCGCGTGCGCCGGCAGCGTGAGCGTCGCTTGAATATCGACGGTCACCTCCGGGTAGGACGAATTGTCAACGTGCCCCACCAATTGCTTAACGACAGTGTCCACGTCGCCGTTCTTGCCTTCGGTGGCGTTCATCACCGACCAAGTCACCTTCGGGAGAACCTTGGGCACGCGGCCGTAAATCTCCCGATCGAATTCCTCGACGATCTCCGGCCGGCGCTGATTCACCCACATCTTGGCCGAGGTCACCTTCTTCCCGTTCTTCATCACCAGCGGATCGGGATAGTTGGGATATGGATTCGCCTTCGATTCATCGTAGTTGGCGTAGTTCGGCGCTTGCTTATTGCTGCCGTTGGCTCCCGACCGCAATTTGTCGATGTGGAGCTGGTCCATCATCGCCTTATGGTCTGCCTCGGATGCAAGCTGTTTGGCCGAAGGCGCCTTGGTTGCGGGAGCGGGAGCCGGCGCCGGAGGGGCGGCCTGATCCGCGGCTTGAAAGGCTCCCAGCCCCAGGGTCCCAATCATCAGCCCGGCGGCAACGGAGCCTAGTGACAACTGAATGGATCTTGATATGTGCACGGATATTCCCTCGGTTTCTTCACGTTCCGGTACAGGAATCATTATAGAGACTGAAATCGCGCGTGGATAGGGAGTCGCAGTGGGGCAGGTCCTCGACCTGCCAATTTTAAACATCCTCGCGCCACAACCCCAACGCCTGCTGCGCAGCGCGGTCGGAGAAACCGAACAGCATCGCCTCCCGCTCCGTCTCATGCGACGCATGCTGCCAGGAGGGAACCACGAACACGTCGTGCTCGCGCCACTCTAGCGTCTGGCCCGCGATGTGGGTGCGGCCCGCGCCTTCGACCGCGCAGTACACGGTGGCATCGGTTGCCCGCCAGGGCGCGCCCCGGAAGCCCGCCGGCAGAAGTTGCAGGAACGGGGACATGGTGGGCATGGGATAGCCGCGGGAAATGTCGTAGAACATCTTGATCCCGTGGCGGGGATCGGGGGGATGCGCGCGGCGCAGCCCATCTTTCCATTGCCGATCTAGGGCTTCGCGGTTCTCCGCGTAAGAATACGCGAAGCCCAGCCGCGGAGGCTCCGGTTCGCCGGGAGGAACATTTCCAGCAAAGCTGCTGTCGAACAGGTTCACGATAGGCACGTCGAGCCCGTCCAGCCACACCACCGGCGTCTTCCCCGGATTGCCGTGTTCATGCGAGGTCCAGCAGGGCGTCACGATTAAATCGCCCGGCCGCATCCAGGCGCGCTCGCCGTTTACCGTCGTGTAGCCGCCCTCGCCTTCCCCTCCTCCTTCAATGACGAAGCGGATCGCCGTCGCGGTGTGCCTGTGCACCGAGGTCACTTCCCCGGGCATCACCAACTGCAAACCGGCGTAGAGGCTGTGGGTAATTCGGGAAGCCCCCCGGAAGCCCGGGTTTTCCAGCACCAGCACTCTGCGCTCGGCCTCTTGCGCGGTGATCAATTCGCCGGCTTCAAGCAGCAGCGGACGCAACTCCTCGTAATGCCACACCACCGGCAGGCAGGAGGTTTTGGGCTCGGCCGTGATCAGGTTGCCCAGCACTTCCCACAGCGGATGCGCTCCCTTGACGCCCAAGCGCTGATAGAATTCGCGGCGCACATTGGAGATTTCAGGGGATATTTCAGGCACTGCGAACCTCCACTGCCCTGCCCTTCACCTCCCGGACCTGCACCTCCATCGCCCCGATTTTTTCGATCGTGGCCACCACCCGATCGCCGGGCGCGATGGGGCTCACTCCCTCCGGAGTTCCGGTGAGAAAAACATCCCCAGGATAGAGCGTGTAAAAAGAGGACGCCAGCTCGATCAGCTCCGCCACGCCCAGAATCATGTGCCGCGTATTGGACGCCTGCCGCGTCTCGCCGTTGACCGCGAGGCTCAGGTCCAGCTCGCCCGGATTGGGGATTTCATCGACCGTCGCCATCCAAGGCCCCAGAACAGTATAACTGTCGGGCGACTTGCGGAAGCTGCGGTCTTCCGGGCCGCGGATGGTGATGTCCAGACCGATGGCATAGCCCGCCACGTAATTCAACGCGTTATGGCGTGAGATGCCGCTGGCCTGCTTGCCGATGACGAACGCCAGCTCGAGCTCATGGTCGGTTCGCCGCTCCGGCATCCGCAGCGCGATCCCTTCTCCGGCGCCCACCAGCGAGCTGGTGGCTTTCAGGAACAGCCCCGCTTGATGGATGGTCAGTGTGTGCGCCGGATTGCCGTGGTGGATTTGCGCGTCTTCCTTCGCCTCCGCGTGGTGCTTCTGGTAATTCACCGGCGCGGCGACGATCTTTCCGGGATTCGCCACCGGGCTCAGCAGCTTCACGCCCGCCAGCGGCAGCAGCGGTGAAGCCGGCGCAGCGGCGAGTACCCGCTCTCTCACCTGGTCCAGATGCTCGATCAGAACGTCGCGGGCCGGCAGAGGGTAGCGATAGGACGGCAGGACGTCGAGAGCCTCCGTGACGTCGCGGACACCGGCGTGCTCCACCAACCCCAACCGTGCATCGCCAAACCGGCACAGCCGCATCGATCCTCTTCCGGGCTTGTCACGGCCTCTGGCATCTTACCGCATTGTCCCTTTCCGAGTCGACACCGATCGATTTGACGTCGTTGCGAAAGCGCCGTCCAATCTGCCGCCCCGCGCACCACAAGGAACAACGGCCGACCGACGTCTACACTCTGGTGGTCGCGAAAGGTGGGATAAAGTTTCAGAAGGCGGCTGGATCGGGCGAGAGGAATTGCCAGAGAATCGTCGGCGGAAGCGATAACCCCGCCGCCAAGGGCCTGTCCTCGATCCAAGCCGGATCCGTCTGCGCCAACATGACCATGGAGGATTTCGCGGGGCTTCTGGCAGAGATGGCGCCGGCCTATCTCGACCGGCCCGTGGTGGATTTAACCGGCCTCACCGGCACCTACGATTTCAAGCCTGGACTGGGGCAGCCCTCCTCGATCAAGGCGGCATCACCGTGTTCGAAGCCATGGAGAAACAGCTTGGACTCAAGCTGGAGTCCCGTAAGCTGCCTGTGCCGGTAACCGTGATCGATCACATCGAGAAACTCGCCGACGACAATTAAGCCCTCCGGCTTTTGCAACAAGAGTGGGGCAGGTCTCCGGCCTGCCAATTTCGGCACTAGTTGTCCGTCGGCTTCTCTTCCACGTGATCGATCACCAGGACGGGAACAGGGCGCTTTTGCAATTCCAGTTTCAGCCCGAGCTGCTTGTTCACGGCGTCGAACAGGGAGAGCGCGCCGCTGGGCTCCGACGCATTCGCGCCGCCCGCGCCCGTGTCGCCGCCCCGGCCTGTACTGGTCCGGAACAGACCGGCTCCGCTAAAACTCAGCGTAAAATCATAGGCCCCGTCGATCCCAGTCGCATCCACCACCGAGTATTGGATGTAGCCCCCCGCGAAGTGTTGAAACTCTTCCGCAAGTTGCGCCATGGTCATGTTGTGGCAGGTCACCAGCCTGTTCAGCACTGGATTCGCGATTCGAGGGTCCTTTCCATCCGCTCCCGGACCGTCCTTGCATTCACTCCGATTGGAGGGGTCCGCGTGTTGGAGTTTCGGTTTCGCGGCCGTCAGCGTATACGTGGACACGGGCCGGTCTTCCATGTGGGCCGCCAGCTTGAAGCGATCCACCAGCAGCGCGCGCAGCATCAGTATCAGGTCTTCATCGTCGATTTGCGTGATGGACGCCTTCGCGGTCACATCGAATTTGGCTGAATCCAGAAATTTCGGCGCGCCGGCCAGCCTATCGTCGTTATTGATGTCCCAGGCAATTTCAATCAGACTCTTCAGCGGCCACCCTTGCAGATCGAGCCGGCCGTTTTGGATTTTTCCGTTCTGCGGCGCGCCCGGCGCGCTCGGCCGGATCGACGCCACTTCAAACTCGGCCGGAGGAGGAGGCGGCAGACTGGTTGTCACACCGGGAGGATTGTCGGTCGGCTTTTGATTGACGCTGTCCACGACGATCACGGGCAGCGGCACATTCTTAGCCTCCAACTTTAGCCCGAGCTGCTTATCGACGGCGTCAAAAATGGTAATTCCGCTGGTCCCGGCGTTCGCGAGTTGGGGCCGCGGGGTCCATTTGAGGTCGAAATCCCAGGACCCTTTAAGGCCGGTCTGGTCCACCACAAGGCCAAATAGATAGCCGGCGCCCAATCTTCGCAGCGCTTGCGCGAATGCCTCCATGGTCATGTGGCAGGAGACCGCGTTGTACGGCGTTTCGCCGGGCGCCGGATTCTGCGCTTGGCCCTGGCATCCGCTGTTGCCCGAGTCGTCCGCCTCCTTCAGCTTCGGCTTGCCCTTGCCCAGCGACAGCACAAACACGGACAAGGGCCGATTATCCATGTGAACGACAAGCTTGAAGCGGTCCGCCAGCAGGGCTTGGAGCATCAGCTTGAGCGCATCCGGCGGCGTCGCGGGCGGAACTTTGGCGGCAATATCGAATCGGTCCGTATTCAGCCAGGGCGGACCTCCCACGATCTTGATGGTGTCGTCGATGCTGTAGGCGGTTTGAATCAGCTCCAGCATGGTTGCGTTCTTGATGTCGTAGCGGCCGCCGCGGAGGACTCCGCCGCTCATGTACGGGCTATTGGATTTGGCGCTGGCGTGGAGATCGGCGAGCTCAAATGTGGGCGCGGGCCCGGTGGATTGGCCGAATACCACGCCGGGCAGAAGGGCGGCGACGCCAATGCCTGCGATTGTTCGTATCATAAAACTCCTCCGTTAGTTGTCCGCCGGCTTCTCCTCCACGTGATCGATCACCAGCACCGGCATGGGGCGCTTTTGCAACTCCATTTTCAGCCCGAGTTGCTTGTTCACGGCGTCGGGAAGGGAGAGACCGCCGCTCGGGTCCGAGTTTGTGCCCTGCTGGCCGGGGAGTCCGTTCTGGAGCGCGCCGATCGCGCTAAAACTCAGGGTAATGTCATAAGCGCCTTCGATTCCGGTGGAATCCAGAACCGGAGTATGAACATACCCGTTCGCCTGGAGTGGAAGCATTTCCGCAAGTTGCGCGATGGTCATGTTCTGGCATGTCAGCAGCCTCGTAAGAATCGGGGTCGCGATCCTGGGGTCCTTTCCGTCCGCTCCCGGACCTTCGTGGCATCCCGTACGATTCGAGGGATCCGCTTTCTGAAGTTTCGGCTTTCCCGTCGACGTCAGTACATACCCATTCACGGGACGGTCTTCGGTGTGGACCTTCATCTTGAAGCGCTCCATCAGCAGCGCGCGCAGCATCAGCCGGACGTCGTCGATGTCGACCTGCGGGGCGTCCGCCGGTCCGTTGGTGGTGGTGGATGTCTTCGCGACTACGTCGAATTTGGCCGAATCCAGGAATTTCGGTCCCGCGATCATATCGTCGGGATTATTGATGTCCCAAGCGATTTGGATCAGAACCTTTAGGGGGAAGGCTTGCAGATCCAGCCGTCCGCCCGGTTGAAGTCTGCCATTCATTTGGGCATCCGGCTTGCTCGGTTTGATATCCGCCACTTCGAACTCGGCCGGTGGAGGAGGCGGCAATTGGGTCGTCACACCGGGAGGATTTTCACTGGGTTTCTGGTTCACACTGACAACGGCGATCACCGGCATCGAGACTTTTGAAGCTTCCAGCTTCAGCCCGAGTTGCTTATCGACGGCGTCGAAGAGGCTGATGCCGTCGGCGCCGGCGGCCGTGAGCAGGGCCTTCGCGGTCCAGGTTATGTCAAAATCCCAGGTTCCCTTCAGACCGGTCTGATCCACCACAGGGTTGGTTAGGTAGGCCCCGGCCATTCCGTGAATCTGTGGCGCGAACGTCTCCATGCTCACGCCACGGCAGAAGACCAGGGCATTCGGTATGACGCCAGGCTGGGGAGTCTGCGGTTGGCCCTGGCATCCGGGCGGCCCCTTGCCTTCCGATTCCTTCAGCTTCGGCTTGCCCTTCCCCAGCGACAGCACAAATACCGGCATGGACTTACTATCCATGCGTACCACCAGCTTGAAGCGATCCGCCAGCAGGGCCTGAAGCATCAGCTTGACGGTGTCCTGGGTTGCCGAGGCCGGGGCCTTGGCGATGACATCGAATCGGTCCGTCTCCAGCCAACTCGGCCCGCCCTGGATCTTACTGTCGTCGTCGATGCTGTAGGCGGTTCGAATCAAATCCAGCATGGATGCGTTCCGAATGTCGTAGCGCGTGCCGCGAAGAACGCCGCCCGTCATGTACGGAAGCGCGCCCTTTTTGCTCGCATGGACATCCGCGACTTCGAAAGTGGGCGGGGCGGCGGCGGATATGGATTGTCCGAATACCGCGCCAGATAGAAAAACAGCGACGCTGATGCCTGCGAAAGCTCGCATCATGATTTCCAACCTCCTTTGGACTGACGAACTGGGCTTTAAACCAAAGACGCAGCTTGGCGCACCGGCGTTCAAATTTTGTGGATGCCTGTCAATCCCCTCTGGACAGTAGCAATTATACTTCCGTTCGCCTCTCTGCCGAACCGCTAGTTGTCGGCCGGCTTCTCGTCGATGTGATCGACAACCAGAACGGGCATGGGGCGCTTTTGCATCTCCAGCTTCAGCCCGAGTTGCTTGGTAAGGGCATCGAAAAGTGAGACGGCGCCATTGGGCTCCGATGCCCCCGATGCCGCGGCGCCGCCGACTGCCACGGGACCGCCGTCTCCACCCCGGCCGCCTCCGCCGCCGCCCACGACTGCGCCGTTCGGAGCAAAGTTCAGGGTAAAGTCCCACGCGCCTTCGAGCCCGGTGGCATCCAGCGCCGGGGTGCGAAGATATCCCCCCGCACGCCGTGGAAGCTCTTCCGCAAATTGGGCCATGGTCATGTTCAGGCATGTGAGCAGCCTGCCGTTCACTGGATTCGCGATCCTGGGATCTTTTCCGTCCGCTCCAGGACCTTCCTTGCAGGCGGTGCGATTGGAAGGATCCGCCGGCTTGAGCTTCGGCTTCACCGCCGACAGCGTATACGCATCCACGGGCCGTTCTTCGGTGTGGGTCGTCAGCTTGAAGCGCTCCACCAGCAGCGCGCGCAACGCCGGCCGAAGTGCATCGATATCGATTCCCTGGTTTTGGGGCCCTCCGGTGGCGGACATCTTGGCGATAAGATCCACCTTGGCCGAATCCAGCCATTTCGGAGCGCCCACGATCTGGTCCTGAGGATTCAGGTCCAAGGCAAGGATGATCAGCTGTCTGAGAGGATAGCCTCGCAGATCCAGCCGGCCGCCGGGCTGAAATCCGCCGCCTCCTGGTTTCGCGCCCGGCTCGCTCAGTCTGATATCCGCCACTTCAAACTCGGACGGAATCACCGGCAGGCTTTCCGACACGCCGGGCAGATTATCGGTGGGCTTCCGATTCACACTGTCGACCACGATGACGGAAATCGGAACCTTTATCGGGTCCAGTTTCAGTCCGAGTTGTTTGTCGACAGCGTCCAGGAACGTGATCGTTTCGGCCGAAGGTCCCGCCGGCCCATTCAGCGAAGCGGAATATTTGAAGGTGAAATCCCAGGAGCCTTCGAGGCCGGTCTTGTCCTGGATCGGGTTGTTGCCGAGGTTCGCCAGGGGCATGTTGCGCATGGCTTCCGCGAATGCCGCCATGGTCGTGTTGTGGCATGTCTCTACGAGCGTGATGATTGCGTTGGGCTGTATGACGACAGGCCCCCCACCGGCTTGGGCCTCGAGACCTTGGAGAGTAAATTTGCAGCCGGTGTCGGCTCCGCTCTCGGTCTCCTTCAACTTCGGCTTGCCCTTCCCCACCGTCAGCGCATAGGTCGGCAGGAGTTTGGTATCGGGATGCGCCACCAGCTTGAAGCGAGCCGCCAGCAGCGTTTGGAGCATCAGCTTGGCCCCATCCGCCGAGGTCGCGGGCGGGGCCTTGGCGATCACATCGAAGCGGTCCGATTCCAGCCAGCTCGGCCCGCTCATCACTTTGTCGAAATCGACGCCGTAGGCGGTTCGAATCAGATCCACCATGCTGGCTTGCCGGATCTCGTAGCGGCCGGCGCGAAGGACGCCGCCGCGCATGTTCGGATTGGTGACGTGAGGGCTCACGTGGACATCCGCGACTTGAAATGCGGGCGGGGTCTCGGCCGTTTGGCCAAATGCCGCGCTAGACAGGAGGGCGATGACTACGCATGAGAATAGTCGCATGTTAATTGTCCGCCGGTTTCTCCTCAATGTGATCGATCACGAGCACGGGTAGCGGGCGCTTTTTCAACTCCAGCTTCAGCCCGAGTTGCTTGCTCAGGGCGTCGGGAAGGGAAATGGCGCCATTGGGCTCCGATGCTCCCGGTGCGGCCGCTCCTCCGGGGCCTGCGTCTCCACCCCGCCCTCCGCCGCCGCCGTTCTGGTACTGGCCGATAGTGGCGAAGTTCAGAGTAAAATCATACGCCCCGGTGAGCCCGGTGGCGTCCTCAATCGGAGCGTGAACGTAACCCCCCGCGCGAAGTTGAAGCTGCTCCGCGAGCTGCGCCATGGTCATGTTCTGACATACAAGGTACCTTGAATTCACTGGATTCGCGATCCTCGGATCCTTCCCTTCCGTTTGAGAAGGTTCATTGCACGCGGTACGAACCAGGGGGTCCGCCTTTTGCAGTTTTGGCTTTGGGGCCGTCAGCGTATACGCCTCCACCGGCCGCTCTTCCTCGTGGATCTTGATTTTGAAACGCTCGATCAGAACCGCTTTCAGCGCTGGCCTGAAGAAATCGAGGTCGATTCCCTGGTTAGCCGCGGGCGCGGCCGAGGCAGGCATTTTGGCGATGAGATCGACGTTGGCCGAGTCAACCCATTTCGGCAGTCCCACCAGCATGTCGGGGCTGAGGTCCCAAGCGAGCGTGATCATGCTTTTCAAGGGGTAGTGTCGCAGATCGACCCTTCCGCTTGGCTGAAATCCGCCAGAGGGTTGCGGAGCCGCGCTCGGGTCGCTCAGCCTGAGATCCGCCACTTCAAACTCGGCGGGTATCGGGGGCGGCAGAGCCGTTGTCACGCCCGGCGGGTTGGCGCTGGGCTTCTGGTTCACGCTATCGACGACGATTACGGGCGTGGCGTACTTGATGGCATCCAGTTTCAGTCCGAGTTGTTTATCCATGGCGTCGAAGATCGGGATCGCCTCGCCGCTGATGGCGATCTGCGCGACTAAAGCCGGCGGGATTTTCGGGCCATATTTGAAATTGAAATCCCACGCGCCTTTCAGCCCGGTCTGATCCACCACAATACTGGTCCCAAAGTACGTTTGCGCCGCGAGCATCGTGCGCATTCCTTCCGCGAACGCCGCCATGGTCATGTTCGTGCACGTGTATAAATAAGTCGGCAGGGTAAGCGTGGGCGGACCGCCGGCAGCCGCCGCGGCTCGCTGTTTCGCCTGATTCTCCTCTGGAGTTGGCGAAATTGTGTACTTGCATTTGCTCTCGCCCGAGCTGTCCGCTTCCTTGAGTTTCGGACTTCCGCCCTTCCCCACCGTCAGCCCAAATGCCGGCAGGGGGTGCGTATCTTTGTGGAGCATCAGTTTGAACCGGTCCGCAATCAGCGCCTGGAGCATCGGCTTGGCCGTTTCCGGCGGCGTCCCGGCCGGGGCTTTCGCGATCACCTCGAAGCGGTCCCATTCCAGCCAGCTTGGCCCTCCCAGCACTTTGTCGGCGTCGATGCCGTAGGCCGTTCGAATCAAATCCACCATGTTGGCTTGGTGCATCTCAAAGCGGTCCCCGCGAAGGACGCCGCCTCGCATGTTCGGGCTCAAAATGTGCGGACTCACGTGGACGTCCGCGATTTCAAATGTGGGCGTGGTGTCGGCTGACTGGCCGAATACCACACTGGACAGAAGGGCAATAAAGCTTGCGAGCGCTCGTCTCATAGTTTTAACCTCAATTGTCGGTCGGCTTCTGCTCCATTAATTATCGGTCGGCTTCGCCTCAAGATGATCGATAACGATGACGGGCATGGGGCGCTTGTGCAATTCCAGTTTCAGCCCCAACTGTTTTTCCACCGCGTCAAAAAGGGAGATGGCGCCGTTGGGCTCCGTTGCCGCGGGCAATCCGGGGCCAGCGTCTCCACCCCGGCCTCCGGCGCCATTCAGGACGCCCGCGCCGTTCGCGGCGAAGTTCAGGGTAAAGTCATAGGCGCCGTCGAGCCCGGTGGCATCCAGCACCTCGCTGCGAATGTATCCATTCGCACGCAGGGGAAGCTGTTCCGCAAACTGCGCCATAGTAGTGTTCTGGCACGTGAGTAATCTCCCATTGACTCGGTTGGCGGTCCTCGGGTCCTTCCCGTCCGGCCCGGGACCTTCCTTGCAATTGGTCCGAATCAAGGGGTCCGCCGTGGCCTTGAGTTTCGGCTTTGCCGCAACCAGTGTATACGCATCCGCGGGCCGTTCTTCCATGTGATACGCCAGCTTGAAGCGATCTTTTAGAAGCGCGAGCAACGCCGGCCGATACTCCTCGATGACGGGCGCCTGGATCAGGCCTCCGGTTAAGGGCATCTTCGCGATCAGGTCCACGCGAACCGCAGACGCGAATTTCGGCATTCCCACCAGCGTGTCCGGAGTAGCGGGATTCAATGCCTGATTGATCAGGCTTACCAGTGGGAAATTTCGCAGATTGACCCGGCCGGTGGGTTGAAATTGGCTTTGAATCGGGGTCGCGGTCGCGCCCGGCTCGCTCAGCCGGAGATCCGCCACTTCAAACTCAGCCGCGGGAGGAGACGGCAGTGTGGTGGTCACTCCCGGCGGATTGTCGGCCGGCTTCCGGTTCACGCTCTCTACGACGATAACCGGCGTCGCGAACGTGATCGGCTCCAGTTTCAGCCCGAGTTGTTTGTCAATGGTGTCGGTTAGCAGGATGGTCTCGCCCAGGGAAATGAGAGTCTGGCCTCCTGCAAGCGTAGTGGCCGCCGGAGGCTTCGCGGTGTACTTGAAGCTTATATCCCACGCTCCTTTCAAGCCAGTTTGATCCACGACGATTCCGGTTCCGAAGTAGCTCTGCGCCGCGGGCATCGTGTGCATCGCATCCGCGAACTCCGCCATGGTTACGCTCCCGCAGGTGTATGTATAGGTCGGCGAGAGCATGATCGCCACCGGTCCCGCCCCGGCATCCCGCTGCGCAGTCGCTCGCGCCAAGGCGGACTGAATATCCTGAGTCACCGTAGTGGACCGGCATCCCGGCTCAACCGAACCGCTCGCTTCTTTCAATTTCGAACCGCCCTTCCCCACCGTCAGCGAAAAAGCCGGCAGCGCGTGCGTATCTCTGCGGAACTTGAGTTTGAAGCGGTCCGCCAGCACGGCCTGGAGCATCAGCTTCAGCATCTCCGGCGGCGTAGATGGAGGGGCCTTGGCGATCACATCGAAGCGATCCGATTCCAGCCAGCTCGGCCCGCTCAGCACCTTGTCGGCGTCAATGTTGTAGGCCGTTCGAATCAGATCCACCATGGTTGCGTTCAGCAACGTGTACCGGCCTGCGCGAAGGACCGGGACCGTCGCGAGCGGCCTCAAGGAGCGGGGGCTCACGTGGACGTCCGCGATGTCAAATGTGGGCGGAGCGCCGGCCGGTTGGCCGAATACAACGCCAGACAGAAGGGCGAAGGCGATGCCTGTAAATCTTCGCATATTAGTTGTCCGTCGGCTTCTCCTCGACGTGATCGATGACGAAAACGGGTTCGGGGCGCTGGTGCTTCTCCAGCTTCAGCCCCAGTTGCTTTTCGAGCGCATCGAAGAGCGAAACACCGCCAACCGGGTCCCCGGGTCCGCCGACGAGTCCGCCGGCGGCTGCGGCCGGCGCGGGGCCGCCGCCCTTGGTCCCGCCGCGGCCTCCGCCTCCGCCCAGCCGAGCCGGATCAACCAGGCTAAACGTCAGGCTGAAATCCCACGCGCCCTCGATGCCTGTGGCATCCAGCACCGGGTAGCGAAGATACGAGGTCGCGATCCTTTGCAGCCGCTCCGCGAATTGCGCCATGGTCACGTTCTGGCAAGTAGCCTGCCACGGCGGCGGAGTCACATCGCCCGGGTCCCGCGGCGCCTGCGACGGCCCGCTCTTACATCCCGTGCGATTGGAGGGATCGGCCGGCTTGAGCTTGGGCTTTGCGGCCACCAGCGTATACGCGTCCATGGGCCGGTCCTCGTAGTGGACCTTCATCTTGAACCGATCCACCAGCAACGCGCGCATCATCGCATTCAGGTCGTCGCTGTAGATTTGCGTGCCGCTCACGATGGCCTCAGCGGGCACCTTCGCGACGATATCGAAGAGGGGCGAATACATTGTCAGCCATTTGGGCGCTCCCGGAATCTCTTCGCCAGGAGGGGTGTTGGCGTCCCAAGCTTGCCTGATCATGATGAACATGGGGAAGCCGTGTACCTCATAGCGGCCTCCGGGCTGAAGTCCGCCTCCGCCTAGAGACGCGCCCGGAGCGCTCGGCCGGATCGACGCCACTTCAAACTCGGCCGGCGGAGGCGGAGGCAGGGCTGTCGTCACTCCGGGCGGATTGGCGGTGGGCTTTTCATTCACACTGTCCACGACGATCACAGGCATCGGGACCTTTCCCGGCTCCAGCTTCAGCCCGAGTTGCTTATCGACGGCGTCGAAGACGGTGATGCCGTCGGCGCCGGCGATCGGGAGCAGGCCCTTCAGGGTGAATTTGAGGTCGAAATCCCAGCCTCCCTTGAGACCGGTGGAGTCCAGCACGGGGCCCGTCAGGTATTCGAAGGCCAGTCCATGCAACTGCGGTGCGAATTCCTCCATGGTCACGTTGTGGCAGGAATACACGAAATTCGGAATGACATCGGGACTCGGCGGAGGCGGCGGTTGAGCCACGCATCCGGGCTCGCCCGAGCCGTCGGCTGCCTTCAACTTCGGCTTGCCTTTGCCCTGGCTCAGCACGAACCCCTGAATGGGCTTCGTATCCTTGTGGAGCACCAGCTTGAAGCGGTCGGCGAGCAGCGACTGGAGCATCAGCTTGATCGTCTCCGGCGAGGCCGCGGCAGGGGCTTTGGCGGTCACATCGAACCGGTCGGTTTCGAGCCACGCGGGCCCTCCCAACACGGTGTCGGCGTCAACTCCGTAGGCGGTCTTGATGAGGTCCAGCATCGTCGCCCTCCGGATCTCATACCGGCCGTCGCGAAGGACTCCGCCTTGCATGTTCAGATTCCTGGTGGAGGCGCTGGCGTGGACATCCGCAATTTGAAATGCGGGCTTGGGCGCGGTGGTCTGACCGATTAGCGGGCTATACAGAAGGGCTGCGAAAACGATGCCCGCGAATGGTCGGATCATAACTCCAACCTCCTTTGGCGTAGACGACTACAGCAATTGTACTTCGACTTAGACGCCCGGCGGGACAATGGGTTATCACAGTTTCGGATATTATTGGAAATATGCGCTTGATGGCCCTCGCGGGTATTTTTTGCGCGATGGCGGCGGCACAAAAGCCGTCGCCCGACAAACCCCCGACCTTTTACGGAGACGTCCTGCCGATCCTTCAGAACCACTGCCAGGAGTGCCATCGGCCGGGCGAGATCGCCCCCATGGCGCTGATGAATTATGAGCAGACCAGGCCATGGGCCAAGGCCATCAAGGCCAACACGCTCGCAGGCAAGATGCCGCCGTGGCCCGCCGATCCGCACTATGGCAAGTTCGCCAATGACCGTTCCCTGACGCGGGCGGAATTAGACACGCTGGCCGCATGGGCCGATTCCGGCGCGGGGGAAGGGCGCGCGTCGGACGCTCCGCCGCCGAGAGAGTGGGTCGAGGGCTGGAACATCCCTAAGCTGGATGTCGTGCTGCGGATGCCGGAAGCGTTCCACATTCCCGCTAAAGGAACTCTTGAATATCAATACGTCATCGTGCCCAGCGGATTCACCGAGGACAAGTGGATCCAAGCCATCGAAGTGCGGCCTTCGAATCGAGCCGTGGTGCATCACGCCGTGGTGTTCCTTCGCGAGCCCGGTTCGCGATGGCTGGCCGCGGCGCAAACCGGAGTCCCGTTTGCTCCCGCGGTTTCGAGCCCGCAAGAGCGGTTGATCAACACGGGCGGGGGCGGCAGCGATATTCTCACCACCTACACTCCCGGCATGGTGCCGGATGTCTGGCGGCCGGGCCAAGCCAGATTGGTGAAGGCCGGATCGGACCTGGTTTTCCAGATTCACTACACGGCGAATGGAACCGCGGGAACGGATCAGACTTCGATTGGGTTGGTGTTCGCCAAGGAGACTCCGAAAGAGAAGATTGTTTCCTTGAGCGCGGCCAACCGGACGTTCAAGATCCCCGCGGGCGACGGCAATTATTCGGCCGAGGCGACGATGACCGTGCGGACGCCGATGACACTGGTGAATCTGTTCCCGCACATGCATCTGCGCGGCAAGGCGTTTCAGTACGACGTGATTTACCCGGACGGCCGCGCCGAGACGATTCTGAAGGTCGACAAATGGAGTTTGAACTGGCAACTTTCCTACACCTTAGCCGAGCCTCTGGCGCTTCCAGTGGGGACGCGAATCAAGGCGACTGCATGGTGGGACAATTCGGCCAACAATCCCGCCAACCCGGATGCGACGGCGGACGTGAGCTGGGGCGAGCAGAGTTGGGAGGAGATGCTGGTTGGTTTTATGAACGTCGCGGTGGACCCGAAGACGCCGCTGCGCTCTTTTGGGCGTTGAAACGGCAGGGCTTTCGCTTTTCCATCCTCAAGCCGCAACCTGATACGACAAAACTGCGTCTATATGGGGGAATGGTGTTGAGTCCTCGCTTGGTTCCCCGGTCCCTGTGCCTTCTTGCCGTGTTGGCCGGAGGCATCGCCGCCGCTGACGATGTGCCGAACAGCGACCCGGTAGGCCCTGGCACGGCGCCCTCCGGAGTCGCCGCGGCAGGCGCCACCGAACCCGGCCCGACTGCCCCGGTGACCGAGGACAAGCGTGTGTTCGGAGTGCTGCCGAATTACCGCACCGCCGAGCAAGCCGCGATCTATGTCCCCATCACCCCAAAGCAGAAATTAACGATCGCCACCAAGGACACGATTGACTATCCGCTGTTCCTGCTGGGCGCCGGCCTGGCGGGAATCGCGCAGCTCGCCGATGAGCATCCGCTTTTCGGCCAGGGTGTGGCGGGATTCGCACACCGCTATGGGACTGCTTATGCCGATCAGGCCATCGGCAATTACATGACGGAGGGCCTGCTTCCCATCTTGTTCCATGAAGACCCGCGTTATTTTCGGAAGGGACATGGCCCCAAAGGGTCGCGCACGTGGTACGCCGCGACGCGCATCTTCGTGACCAAGACCGACAGCGGAGGGACCAGCTTCAATTTCGCGGAAGTGGTGGGGAATAGCGTCGCGTCGGCGGTGGGCAACGCCTATTATCCCGGTGAGACGCACTTGTGGGATAACGTGAGCCGGCTGGGCCAGGATCTTGCCACGGATGCGATCTCGCAAATTCTGAAAGAGTTCTGGCCCGACGTCAAGCATTGGTGGAAGGTCTCGCGGCATAAGGACTCGGCGTGGCTGCCGGCTTCCAATACAATAGGGCGATCAGGATCGTAAGGGCCTGCACGGCGGCGATGAACGCAGCGCAAGCGGGCCAGCCTCCCCAGGAATAAAACAGTCCCGGCGCGGAAGCTCCGGCGCTGCCCCCCAGGTAGTAGAAGGTCGAATACAGGCCGATCGCCAATCCGCGATTCCGCTGAGCCGCGCTGCCCACGAAGGCGCTGGCGGAAGCCTGCGCCGAGAACACTCCGGTGCAGCACACGGCCAAGCCGGCGACGACCATCCACAGAGGACTTCCCAGCGTCAGAGCCACGCCTGCAATGCTGACGGCGATGGCCACCGCCAAAGTCCGGCGATGCCCGAAGCGGTCGATGGCGCGGCCGGCCAATTGGGTCGCGACGGCGCCCGCCAGGTACACGAAGAAGATGGAGCCTAAAGCTCCGGGCTGAAGTGAATAGGGCGGCGCGGCCAGGTGAAACGTCACGTAGGTGAAGACGCCCACCAGGGAGAACAACACGCAGAAGCCAACCAGGAACGTGGCCAATAATTCGCGGTTGGCCAGGTGCGCCATGGCCGCAGGCCAGCCGCCGTTTCCCGCCGCGGCTTGGTGGTGCTTGTGCGTTTCCGCCGGCAACCACATTGCGATGACCGCCGCGAGAGCGAGGTTCAAACTGCCGAGCACCAGGAATACTCGCAGTAACGCTGTATTACCGCTTGGCGCGTGGGCGGCGATGAGTCCGGAGAGGATGCGGCTGGAAAACCCTCCCAGCACGGTTCCTGAGATATAGGACGCGACGGCGCGTCCGGCGCCCGAGGCGCGCCACTCGTCGTTGATGTAGGCGACGGTCACGGCGAAGACTCCGGGGGTGAACACACCTTGAAGGAAGCGCCATCCCAGAAGCTGCGGGAGCGTAGTGGCACTGGCAGTGGCGAGCGCGCTCAGAGCCAGCAGGAACGCCGACCAAACGATCACGGGCCTGCGCCCGATCCTGTCGGCGAGCATCCCGGCGAAGGGCGCGGAGACGGCCACGCCCAGGCTCGCCATGGTCACCGTCAAACTGACCGCGACCTCGCCCGCGTGGAAAACGCCCCGCAGCATCGGCAGCAGGGGCTGCGTGGCGTAGAGCTGGAGGAAGGCGCAGTAACCCGCCAGCACCACGGCGGCTTGGCGATGCTTGGAGCCGCGATGCTTAGAGGCTCTGGGATTCGAGCTTAGGAATGGAGCGGGGATTTCTTCTCCCAAGGCCGGGGATGGACGGGTTTGTCGCGATCCTCCAGGCGGTCGTAGAGATGCTCGTCGGAAGTGGTGCCGAGCGAAACATTATACAGGCTGGTGAGACCGAGAGCTTCGCGCAGATCTTCGTCGAAGGCGTGCAGGGCCTGGAGCTGCGGCGCAAGCGCGGGCAATTCCTTGCCGGAAGGCGTCATGAGGAACATCTGGTAACCGCGGCTGACCAACAGTGCGATTTCGTCTGCGACCAACACGCCGGCTTTTCCGAGTTTGACTTTGCCTTGGCCGGAATCCTCGACGATGGCTCCATAGCCGCCGCGCACGACTTTGGCTCGCTGGGGCGATTCGGGCCGGCATTCGAAACCGGCCTGTTTGAGCTTGGCGAGATGGTCTTCAAAAGTCAACTGGGGCGGCGTTTCGTTGCGAAAGAACATAAACAACCATTATAGGGCGAATAGAGACACTTCGGCCTCGGCCACACTATCAAACACGGTCTACGATGTCAAAACATCGTCTACGCGGCGGGCCTCATTCGCGAACGAGACCCACCGCGGATGGAAAGGTTCCTCAAAAACGACTCGGCCAACACCGGTTTGTCAGACCGATGCAACCTAACCGTCAAGACTTCCTCAACAAGAGAACCGATTCTCCCTCCAGCCCGCTTTTTAAGGCGAGCCGGATTCACCACAGACGACGTTGCCTGGCCAGGCTGTGCACGTCCTTCTGGCTCAAGGATGAACCCCGCGTTCGTGCGCGAGGGCGGGCGCAAGCGGCAAGTGATTGAGGGCGCGGGAGAAGAAAATTTTTCGAAGTGTTGTCACCGACGATTCGATAGCAGCGCGAGACAGTTACGATAATGCGTGGCTCGGCCCCAGGGTCGGCGACTCCCCCAGTTGCATTGCCTCGAACTGCAAGGTATCCTGGTTTTTCGATGGCGGCGCGCGAAACCAATCCGAATTTTATGAATGGAGTTCCGGAGCTCCTAATCCTCAGGCTGCTCGAGCAAGAGGAGATGTATGGCTATGAGATCGTGCAGGCAATCCGCAGCCGCACCGACGCGGTGATCGCTGTCGGCGAAGGTGTGGTCTATCCGGTGCTGCACGGGTTGGAACGTGAGGGGGCGCTCACATCGCGGCGCAAGACCGTCAACAACCGGAGCCGAATCTATTATTCCGTAACGCCCGCCGGATCGCATCGACTGGCCGATCTGTCGGAGGCTTGGACCAATCTGGCGGCCGCAATCCAAAAGATGCTGACGGGAGGGCAACATGACGAAGCCATTCAATGAACTTCGCGAACGCTTGCTGCGGGCCGGCGTCGCGCCACGGCATGTGCGGCGCTATCTGACCGAGCTTGCCGATCATTTGGCCGACCTGAGGGCGGAAGAGGAACGCGCGGGGCGCAGCCGGGCGGATGCGGAATCCGCGGCGCTCACCCGTCTCGGCGGGATGGACGATCTCGCCAAGGCGATGACCGAGCAGCGCCAGTTTCAATCCTGGAGCGTGCGAGCGCCGTGGGCGACGTTCGGTCTCGCCCCGCTCTTGCTTCTGGCGGCGGCCTGGTTCGTTGCCTTGTTCATTCTGTGGTTTGGTTGGAAGATGTTTTTGCCTGGATCCGATACGCCTTTCGCCCCAGCAGGAGATGGGTTCGCGAATGTCTACTTTCAAATCGACAGGGCGTTCTTTTTCGGTGTGCCGATTCTCATCGGCTGGGGAATCGGACTCATCGCCGTCCGTCAAAGATTCAAGGCGGTATGGCCCATTGCCGGTTTAGTCCTGATCGCATTGATCGGCGGCACGGCCCAAGTTCAAGCCAGCCGCGCGGCAGTCTCCGGCGGAATCGGACATATCAGCATGGACTTCGCCCTGGGGACTTCCGTTGACGGTCCCTTTTACGGCCCGTTTCGTGTCATGGTGATCCTCACGCTCACGGTGCTGCCCTATCTGATTTGGCGATTGCAACAGGCTCACTCCCGTTCGCAGATGCTGTAGACCGCTCCCTGACGGTCGCGGTTCAGTAACGAAAAGCGCGGACTTCGCGGCTCACTCGCCGATTTCGCAGCGGATGGCGGCGGCGATGGCATCCGCGTGAAACTCGACGCGATCGAGAGCGGGCCCTTCCACCATCACGCGCGCGAGGGGCTCGGTTCCGGAGAAGCGGACCAGGACGCGGCCGGCGTCGCCGAACTCGGATTCCGTGCGGCGGATTTCCTGGGTGACGCGGTCGAGCTCATGCAGTGGGCGGCGCTCTTTGACGCGCACGTTCACGAGGCGCTGCGGGTAGGTTTTCATTTCTTCGGTCAAGCGGTCCAGATCCTGGCCGCTGGAGCGCATGACCTCGAGGACGCGCAGGGCCGTCAGGAGGCCGTCGCCGGTGGTGGCGTAGTCGCGAAAGATGACGTGGCCGCTCTGTTCCCCGCCCAGCGGCGCGTTGCGGCGCAGCATCTCCTCAAGGACGTACTTGTCGCCGACGGCGGTGCGCACAAGGCCGATGCCGTGGCTCTTCAAAGCGCGCTCCAGGCCGAGGTTGGACATGACTGTGGCCACGACTTCGGTCAAGCGGCCGCGGGCGTGCAGGGGAAGCGCGGTCAGCAGCAGCACCGCATCGCCGTCCACGATCTTGCCGGAATGCGAGACGAACAGAGCCCGATCGGCGTCGCCGTCGAAAGCCACTCCCAGATCCGCGCCGGTTGCGAGCACCTTCGCGCGCAGACCTTCCAGATGCTGCGAGCCGCAATGCAGATTGATGTTGCGCCCATCCGGGGAGCAGCAGATGGTTTCGACCCGGGCGCCCAGGCGCGTGAGCAACTCGGGGCCGAGATAGGTCGCCGAACCGTTCGCGCCATCGACGACGATGCGAACGCCGGCGAGGCCGTCCGGAAGCGTGGCGACGAGGTAGTCCAGATACTCGCGGTCGAGGCCGGGATCGACGACCAGGGGCTTGGCAACTGAACTGGCAGGTCGCAGACCTGCCCCACTTCCTGCCCCACTTGATTCAAGCCAGGCGAAGATGTGTTGCTCGAGGACGTGCTCCTGCTCATCGGGCAGCTTGAAGCCGGAATGATCGATGATCTTGATGCCGTTGTCCTGGTAGGGATTGTGCGAGGCGGAGATCATGACGCCGGCGGCGAAGGGACCGATTTTGGCAGCGTGGGCCAGACCGGGCGTAGTGATCAAACCGGCGAAGCGCGCTCTGGCGCCGGCACTCTCCAGCCCCCCGGCAACATGTTCGGCGATCCAGGCGCAGCTTTCGCGTGTGTCGATACCAATCACGACCTCGGGGGCAAGGTGATGCGCGCCGGTCCACTGCGCCAGCGCCACGCCCACGGCAAAAGCAGTGGGGCGGTCTAGAGGGTAATCGCCGGCGACGCCGCGAATTCCGTCGGTGCCAAATAATTGACGCATGGTTTAGGGAATTTTCTCCGATTTTTCGACCGTCAGTCGGACGGTTACAACAGGCAGCGACTCAAACTGCACCCGCGGCTCAGAAATGAAGGCGTTCACCTTTATTTCGGTGGTTTGGGTGATGGCGCTCAAGTCGATCGGGTCGGTCTGGGCGACGGCAATGGTGTTAACGCTCGACTCGGGACCGGAAATGTTCAGCGTCGGCGGCTGGATGGATTCGGCCGCGACCACATAGCCGGGCGGAGGTTGCCCCTTCAACTGGAGCTCGACCAGCACGGCTTTGGACAACATGCGATCGAAGCGCAGGCGCACCTGCGCGGGCACGGCCCGCACAAACCGGACACCCTGCGGCAAGCTGAAATCAGCGGCGGAAAACGTGAAGGTCTGATCGCCGGGAGCGGCCACACCGGCCAGATCGAGCGCCGCGAACGCATCGGAGAGCGTGGCCGGCATAAGTCTTCCGGAAGGCCCGCGCAATTCGGCGCGGACTTGATCGGGAGCGTCGTTGAGCAGCAACAAGCTGCGCGGAAGATTGCGATAGAGCACAGGGATGGAGTGGATGGCCGCCAACTCCGGTTCTCCCGCCACGGCAAACCACAGCGCGATCGCCAGCGCCAAGGAAGCCAGCTTCCAGACAAAATTTTGTGTGAGCCTGCGCCAGATCCAGTTGCGGGTCACGATTGCGCCCGCTTCCATTCCGGTTCAGGAGGGCGGTCCAGGCTGGCCGGTCCGGACGGCTTGTAACGGGTGAGCCACTCCTGGAGGCGCTCGATGTTGACATCCGACTCCAAATCGCCGCGCGCGGCGACGGAGATCTGGCCGGTCTCCTCGGAGACCACCACGGCGAGCGCGTCGGTTTCCTCGGTAACTCCGATAGCCGCGCGATGGCGCGTGCCGAGTTGGCGCGACAGCGCCGGGTTGGTGGTCAGGGGCAGAAAGCAAGCCGCGGCGGAGACGCGGTCTCCCTGAATAATCACCGCGCCATCGTGCAACGCGCCGCCGGGTTGAAAAATGGAGCACAGGATGTCGCGCGAAACGCGGGCATCCAGCGCCACGCCGCTTTCAATAAATGTACGCAGACCGATATCGCCCTCGATGACGATCAAGGCTCCGGTTTTTTGCTCGGCCATCTGGCGCACGGCGAGCAAAATGTCGTCCACGACCTCGCGCTGCTCGAGTTGTCCGCCCAAACCCAGCCAGCGAACGCGGCCGATGCGCGCCAGCATGCGCCGGATTTCGGCCTGGAACATCACGATCAGCGCGATGGCGGTATAGGGCGCCATGGCGGCGAGCACGGTGCGCAACAGGTCCAGGTGCGCCCACACGGCGACAACGTAAGCCAGCAGGAGCACCCAGATGCCGCTCAGCACGTGGGCCGCGCGGCGTCCCCGAACCATCAGGAAGAAGTTGTAGATGAGCACGGCCACAGCCAGGACATCGAGCACCGAGGTGACGGTGACCTTGGGAATCACTGGCAGCGAGAAGTGGGGCATAGGCTCGACTATCTATAGTGTAGCGGCTGTGCGCCGAAATCCAGCCGACCGGGGGGGCGTCCGCGGACGAGGGCGTCCGCCCCACAAGACGGGCGATTTCGTTCCGGTTTTGCACTCCGGTTAGAATGTGGCAATGACTTCGTCGTCCGCCATCGCGCGATTCGCGCCCGCGCCTTTGCTTGGCCTGCTGCTGTATTGGCGCGTTCCGTCCACGTGGTTTCAAAACGACGATTTCGCCTGGCTCTCATTGGGGCGGGATCTGCACGAGCACGGCCTGTTGCACGCCCTGTTCACTCCCTTCGCGCAGGGCACCGTGCGGGTGCTGGACCGGATTCACTTTCTGGCTCTGTCGGCAGCGTTCGATTCGCGGCTTCTACCTTACCGCGCCTGCGGGTTTGCCACGTGGATCGTCGCACTCACGCTGTTGCTCTGGATCGGCGAAAGACTTACAGGATCGCGGGCGGCGGGTGTGCTGGCCGCGCTGCTGTGGGCCGCCAACGCCAACTCCGTGCCGTCCATCGTATTGACTTCCGCCTATTACCAACTGCTGTGCGCGGTGTGCCTGCTGGGGGCGCTGTACTCGCGTTTGCGAGGATGGCGGGTAGCGGAGTGGGCCTGTTATCTGGCGGCATTCGGGGCGATGGAGATCGCCCCGATGTACGCAGGGATCGCGGTGCTCTGCGCACTGGCCACCGGACACAAGCAAATACGCGGCGCGCTCTGGTTGTTCGCACCGGCTGCGATCTTCACGGTTGTCCATTTCTGGTTTATTCCGAAATCCGCGTCCGGGCCGTACGTGCTCTCGCTGGATTCCCGCCTGCCCTCGACCATCGCAAGCTATCTCGCGTGGACCTTCGAGCCGGGCAGTTCCGCGTTGCGCGCGCACGCGGAACAGTTCCACGCGCCGGAATTGCTTCTGGGAATCATGCTGGGGCTGACGCTGGGGTGGTTCGCGGTGCGTTGTTTGTGGCGGCGGGAATGGATCGCCGGATTATTCTGCGGCTGGTTCGTATTGCTGCTGGCGCCGATGCTGCTGCTGCCGGATCACGTGAGTTCCTACTATCTCACGATCCCATCGATCGGGTTGGCTTGGTTGGCCGGATGGGCGATTGTGCGCGGCTGGACCGCGGGAGGCTTGACGCGGGTGGCCGTGCTGGGGCTCGCGGCGGCGTACTTCGTGGGGAACGCCGCCGGCATCGAAGCGCAGACGCGCTGGTTTCAATCCCGTTCGCAGCGCATGCGCAAGGTGGTGGAAGGCGTGGCGGCGGCCGCCGCGGCGCATCCCGGAGACGCCATCGCGCTCAAAGGCGTCGATGACGAGCTGTACCAGACGGGCTTCGACAGCCATCCCTTCCTGCTGGTTGGCGCCGAACGCGTCTGGCGCGTACCCGCGGATACTTCTCTTGAAGATCTGCGGGCCGCCGTCGCCAGCGGCCATACGCGCGTGCTGGAGATCGCCGCGGACGGAGCAACCCGCGATATCACCGGGCTCGGAAACTAATCCCGGATTTCGCTCTCCAAGTCAGGGTAAGCAGAGCCGCGAGGGCGAAGGCAGCGGCGGCATACCAGCCGGCATAGGCAGGAAACTGAAGCGTGATTCCCGCTTGCGCCGTTGCCGTCACGCCCAGCAATGCGACGATCGCCGCAATGGCGGCCCAGCCGCAAAAATCCAGAATCTCCGGCCAAGCGGAAGGTGGACGGGGCTGCCTGAGGGGCTTCCGGGCCGCGCTTGCCCGTGAAATTACCTCAGCCGCGAACCCATCCGCCATAAAACCAGGCCGCGGCTGGAGACCCTGGTAGAGCCCGGCCAATTCCCGATCGAGATCCGCGAGTGTCTCCAGATACTCGCGGCAATCGCCACAGACGGCCATGTGCGTACTGACGCGTTGCCGCTCGGCGGCGTCCAACTCGTCGTAGCCGTCCAGTAGATCTTCAAACGCCGCGCACGGCATCGGTGTGCTCCTTTCGCCATCTTAGCGCCAATTCCTTGCGAGCGCGGTGCAGGTGGGTCTTCACGGTTCCCAAAGGAACGCCCAGCAACCGCGAAACCTCTTCATAGGACTTTTCTTCCAGATAGAACAGAATCACCACCTGGCGTTGCTTCTCTGGAAGCTCCTCCACCAGCCGCTGAAGATCGGGCGCGCGGGGCCGCTCGGATGAATTTGATTTATGTGGATTGCCCTTCTTCTCCGCCGCGGCGCGGGTTCCCGGATCCTCCAGAGAGACGGTTCGGCGCGCGCCAGCCGATTTGAGGGCAGTCAGGCAGGCGTTCCGGGCGATGGAGTAAATCCACGTGGACACCGACGCCTGGGCGCGGTAACCGGGCAGAGCCCGCCAGACGCGGATGAAGACTTCTTGAGCGGCGTCCTCGGCCTGCTCCCGGTTAGCCAGCATGGAGAAAGCCAAGTGGAACACCTTGGTCTGATATTCCCGCAGCACCAGATCAAAAGCTTCGACCCATCGCCGCTGCTCGAGGTGTGCGTGGATTTCCTCGTCCATTTGCGTTCCAGGCCGAATAGGCGGATTCCGCCCCTCTTTAGACCTGAACGAAAGTCGCTAAGTTTCAGTTCCCAAGTGAAACTTTGGGCGGCTCGCGCGAGGTCTCAACATACGGAACAAAGCCGCGGAACAACATCGCAGGGAGGGATCTATCCATGACTTCAAGTGATCTAGTCACAGGTTTCGTCGTTTTGGTGATCTTCGGTTCGATCACGAGTCTGATTGCCTACGGCCTGTCTTTAACCGTCCGCTACCGCCGCAGGGTGCTTCAGAACCAGGAGAGGATGGCTGCGCTGGAGAAAGGAACTCCTCTACCGGAGCTGATCGAGGAACAGATGACGCCGTGGTCGGGGCGGATCTATCTGCTGCGGGGGATGATGTGGTTGTTCTCGGGGATCGCGATTGTGGTTTTTCTTTCGGCGATCGCGGCATACTCGCGGCAGACTCCGAACATGGAGCGCCGGCTTGAGCGGACGCAAGACCTGAAGAGGCTGGGCGCCACCGACGAGCAAATCTCGGAAGCTGAGAAAGAACCGGCCCGCGACGCGATGCCTGGAGGCGTGGCGCTGCTTGGGTTGGTGCCGATCGGGATCGGCCTGGCGTACCTGATCTATTACGCAGTTGAAGGAAAGAACGGCGGCGCGACGACGCCGGGCTAGCCGCGCATTTCCGGCAGCGGCGTGCGATACCGACCGTCAAAGATTTCGGCGAACAGCGCCACGGTTTCTGGATGCACCAGGGTGTTATCGGCGAGCAGGTGTTTGCCGCGGAGATCGAAAGGCGCACCATGCATGTCCGTGACGGTGCCGCCGGCCTCGCGTACCAGCAGCACCCCCGCCGCCATGTCCCACGGATTCAGGCTGAATTCCCAAAACAGGTCCAGGCGCCCGCATGCGACGTAAGCCAAGTCGATCGCGGCCGCTCCCGCGCGCCGCACCCCGTGCGAAAGCATCGCGAGCTGATAGTAGAAATGCACGTTCACGTTCTGATGCCGTTTGCGCGAGGGAAAGCCGGTGGCCGCGAGCGCATCCTCGATCCGCGCCGCGCCCGAAACGCGAATGCGCCGGTTGTTCAGAAATGCGCCCGCGCCGGCCTCCGCGCTGAACACCTCATCGCGGGTGGGATCGATAATGACGCCGCAGAGCAGTTCGCCCGCACGCTCCAGGGCCAGCGTCACGTTGAATACCGGAAATCCGTGCGCGAAGTTGGTGGTGCCGTCGAGCGGATCGACGTACCAGCGATACTCCGACGATCCCGCGCGTCCGCCGCCTTCCTCGGCGACTATGGAGTGCGTGGGAAAGTGACTTTGCAGGCGATCGACAATCAACCGCTCGCTGGCGCGGTCGGTTTCGGTCACCAGATCGTACTCGCCCTTGAGCTCGAAGCTGTGGTCGTGCTCGCCGCGCCGCTTTACTGCGGCTGCGATGAGCCCCGCGGCCTCGCGTCCGATCTCAATTGCAGTTTCGAGAAAAGAAGGCACCCGGTCCCTAACAGCGTGTGGCAGAAATAGCCGGTCCGCAAAAAACCGGGACAGTCACCATTTTTCGAGATTTGGCAGGTCGAAGACCTGCCCCACTAGGCCAGCTCATAGAGGTACTTGATGTCGTGCTTGTACAGGAACAGGTTCGGTTCGCCTTCGCGGGTCAAACGGATGAAATGGGTGTCGTAGAACTCGATAATGCCGTCCACTTCCTGGTTATCGCTTAAGCGCACGCGCACACGCACGCGGTTCTCGATCAAACGCTTCAGGAAGTTCACTTCCTCCAGGGTTTGGTCGGGAGCTTTGGCTTGACTGACTTTTCCAGGCACGGATGATGGACCGGGAAGGCTCAGGGGTCCTTGACCCCATAATATCCCGCGCGCGTGGAAGGCCGCAAATCCGGACGCCCCATCTCCACGCGAACCGGGTGAAAGGAGGGGGCCTCCGGCGGCAGATCGCGCGGATAATAACCCAGGTAGTACTGCTTGCGCAGGTCGCGCAGAATATCGGCGAAGGCCTGGTCGAGCGGCGCGCCCACGCCGGCGGAGAAAGTGCGGCCTCCTGTGTCCCGGGCGATCTGAGTGAGCGCATTCTCTCCGCCGACGTTGCGGCCGGCGTCGTTGCTGATTGGAACCACCACGACTGGATAGACCGCCGCGTCCGCCAGGTGGGCTTCCCTGATAGCGTCCTGGTAGTGGTACTTGCTGGTGGTGTCGCCGCCGTCGGTGACGATCACTTCGACGTGCCTGCCTTCGCGACTGGTTAACCGCCTCGCGGAGAGCACAATCGCATCGAACAACGAAGTGCCTCCCACGGAATTCAGATCGCGGAGCGAACTGCGGAGGGCCAACCGGCTGCGCGTGAAATCCTTGAGCAGCGTCACTTGATAGTTGAACGAGTACACCGAAGCCGCGTCCTTGATATTGCCGCTGCCCAGCAGCGCCTTGAAAAACTTCTCGATGGAGGTGGTTTCTTCACGCACATCCTTGAGCGTCGAACCGCTGGTGTCGATCAGCACCGACACCGACAAGGGCTGGTCCGTCTGCGGCTCAAACACGGAGATGTCCTGTTTGACGCCGCAATCGTACACCGTGAAATCCTTCTTTTCGAGCGACCCGACCAGCTCCCCCCTGGCGTCCTTCACGTTCACCAGCAGATGAACCAGCTTCACATCGACCTTGTAAGGCGCTTGCGGACGTGTCTGTGCGACCACAGACAGGGCCAGCACTCCAATGATCGACCCCCTGATCAAACTCCGGCGGCTCATGCGTGGGCCTTCACCACCGAATCGTCCCATTCGCCATCCACCCATACTTCTCCGTCCGCGAAGTATTCTTTTTTCCACACCGGCACCAGCCGCTTCAAGCGATTGATGCCTTCGAGAGCCGCCTCGAACGCGGCTCTGCGGTGCGGCGCGGTGACCATCACGGCAACGCTGGTTTCGCCGATCTCGATGCGGCCCAGGCGGTGCACCATGGCGATGCGGCCGATCGAAAATTCCCCGGCGATCTCACGCCCGATCTGGGCCATGATTTTGACGGCCATGGCTTCGTAGCACTCGTATTCGAGGTAGCGCGTGGGGCGGCCCTTGGTATTGTTGCGCGCCACGCCTTCAAAGACGACGAGCGCGCCGTCTTCGCCGCGCAGCAACTGGCTGGCGATTCCATCGCCGTGCACGTGGATGGTCTCGCGCGTGAGCGCAAAGAAATTGCCGGTAGGGTCCGCGATCTGCTGTGTGAAGGCTCCGGAGCCGCCGCTCACGGGGGGCAGGAACGCCACTTCGTCGCCTTCGGCCAGTGCCGCCGTGGGCGTGGAGAATTCCTGATTCAGAGCCAGCACCATGCTCGCCGCCATTTCGTGCAGCCGGGGAAAGCGGCCGGCGTAAAGTTCGAAGACCAATCCCAGCTTGGCTCCGTCGGGAATGTCGAGGGAGTCCTCCCGGAGGCCCACTACATCGCGGAGAACGCCGAAGAATAAGACCCGGATTCGCACGTTGCTGTCATAGTATCAGACTGTTTCCGCGGCCTTTTGGTTTCCAAGGCGTTCCGGTTTCGGCGATCCGCTAGAATAGGGCTTCGATGTCCATCCCCCCAAACCACCAAGTGCACACACACCCAACGGCGACGGACCATGTGGAGGCCGGCTTTGTAGAAGCAAGGGTCCGTGTGCGTTACGCCGAAACCGACCAGATGGGTATCGCTTACCATGCCAACTACCTGGTGTGGATGGAGGTCGGCCGCGTCGAGTACTACCGCGCCTCCGGGTTCCGCTATCGCGATCTGGAGGCGGAAGGCATTCTGCTGGCCGTGGTCGAGGCCCATTGCCGGTATCTCTCGCCGGCGCTGTACGACGAAGAAGTGATCGTCCGGACCGGCATCGAAGAGGCCACTCCGCGGGGAGTCCGATTCTCCTACCGGATCAGCTCCGGCGAGGACGGCCGCCTGCTGGCCGAGGGGTCCACCAAGCACGTCTTCTGCGGGCGTAACCGCAAAGCGACCAAGCTGCCGAAGCAGTTTCACGCGATCTTTGGCGTTAATAGCGCGCCTGGTACCAAGTTGCAGAGACCAGCGTAAAGTCGGATCTCAAAGCCCGCTAACGCTCGCGGTTCAGAAAGCGTTTCTGAACCGTGACCGTGAGGGAACGGCATAAAACGCGCCGTCCCAGCCACCGTCTGAATGATGTAGGATTGACCAAAGGCCGCTGAGGCGCCCAGCAGCACTCCAGCATAGAAACCGAGTTGAAATAGCCGCCGGGGCGACGCAAGCAGCATGCTTAAAGAGAATACGCCGTGGCATCCAAAATCGCAAGGAATTAATTGGACATTTACAACAATGACTCTCTCTATTCGGGATTTAAACCTGACCGGAAAGCGCGTCTTCATGCGCGTCGATTTCAACGTACCCTTGGCCCCGGGCGGCAAGGAGATCACCAGCGATAAGCGGATTCGAGCCTCGCTCCCCAGCATTCAATACGCGCTGGAGCACGGCGCGGGCCTGATTCTCGCCAGCCATTTGGGGCGGCCCAAGGGGAAACCCAACCCGGAAATGAGTCTCGCGCCGGTGGCCGAACGGCTCGCGCAGCTTTTGGGGAAACCCGTGGCGATGGCGCCGGATTGCATCGGCCCCCAAGTGGAGGCGATGTTACCGGAACCGGGCCAGATCCTGCTGCTCGAAAATCTGCGCTTCCACGCCGAGGAAGAAAAGAACGATCCCGAATTCTCCCGCCAACTCGCCCGGCTGTGCGACGTGTACGTCAACGACGCCTTCGGCTCCGCGCATCGGGCCCACGCCTCCACCGTGGGAATGATCGCGTTCGTCCCGCAAGCTGCCGCCGGTTTGCTGATGGACAAGGAGATCGAATACCTCACCAAGGCAGTCCGCAATCCGGCTCGGCCGTGCGTGGCGATCCTGGGCGGAGCCAAGGTGTCGGACAAGATCGAGGTAATTCAGAACCTGATGAAGGTGGTGGACCGGCTGATGATCGGCGGCGCGATGGCCTACACTTTTCTGCGCGCCCGCGGCGAATCCACCGGAAAATCGCTAGTGGAGCCCGACAAGATCGATCTCGCGCGCGAGCTGATGGCCCAGGCCGGCGTCAAGCTGCTGCTGCCCGTGGATCACGTGGTGGCCTCGGAAATGAAGCCAGGCGCGGAGAGCCAGACGTTGGAGCGCGTACCGGACGGAAAGATGGGTCTGGATATTGGACCCAAGACCATCGCCGAGTATTCGGCCGTCATCGCCGCCGCGAAAACGGTCATCTGGAACGGGCCGATGGGGGTCTTCGAAATGCCGCCGTTCGACCGCGGCACGGTGGCGCTGGCGAAGGCCGTGGCCGCTTCCGGCGCGATCAGCGTGGTTGGCGGCGGCGATTCGGAAAAGGCCGTCAAATCGGCCGGCGTCGCCGACAAGATCACCCACATCTCCACCGGAGGCGGCGCTTCGCTGGAGTTTCTCGCGGGCATCCAGCTGCCGGGCGTGGCGGCGTTGGACAGGCCGTAGCTATATGCTGGCTAGTGGATGGCGCTGCTGACAGTCTCGGGCGAACCCGCCTCCCGGTTTGAGGAGGTGGCGCATGGCGTGGCACAGCTCCTGCGCTTCGAATTGGTGGCCGAGTCGCGTCTGGCGCAGTGGATCGCCGAAGAGTTTGGCGATGCCGCGGTTCCCCCTCGCGCATGGCGTCCCGCGGTTGTCTCCATCGTCGCGCGCATGGCCACCGAGCATCATCTGGTGGTCGCCCTTCCCGGAGCCGAAGCGTTGTTCGATCCCATGCCGCAGCTATTGCGCGCAGGCATCGTCGCGCCGGAGGTGCGCCGCGCCGGCAACGTCATGCTCGATGAGCAACTGGAGCGCCCCGCCGCCAAGGCGGAGCTGGCCAAGCTGGACGCCGCCGCCAAACGATTGCGGCGCGCCCGCTTCGGACGGTCCACGCCTCGGGCCGGGGACTTCGATATTACGCTGAATGCCGAATTCATGGACGCCGGACAAATGGCCGAGGTGCTCCGCGCCGCCGCCTCCTCGCGCTGTCTCCCCGAGCAAGGCCTCTTATCCGCGCCGGCCGAAGCGCACATTCAGTTCCGCACGCGCCTGGATCTCGCCCGCCACGGAATTGTCCCCGCCGGCCGGGCCCATCTCAAAAGCGCGGCCTTCGGCCATCCCAGCGAGGAAATGTTCGCCAACCTCCTCGACTTTTACCGCATCCAATGGCAATATGAGCCGCGCAGCTTCCCTCTGCAATGGGACAAGGACGGCAACGTCATGGAGGCCTTCACGCCGGACTTCTATCTTCCCGAGTTCGATTTGTACGTCGAGCTCACCACCATGAAACAGGCTCTGGTAACGCGCAAAAATCGCAAGGTCAAGCTTCTTCGCGCGATTTATCCGCACGTCAATATCCAGGTGTTTTACCAAAAGGATTTTCAGGATCTCGTGTTCAAATACGGGTCGCGCATGACCCCTCCGGAGACCGCATCGTGACCCAGCCGCCTGAAATCGAGCGCGTCCTGTTCACGGAGCAGCAGGTCTCCCAACGCATCGGTGAGGTGGCCGCGGAGATCAGTGAGAAGTTTCGCGGCCGGGATTTGAAGCTGATCGGCGTGCTCAAGGGCTCGGTGTTTTTCCTCACCGCTCTGGCTCGCGCCATCTCCATCCCAGTCAAAATCGACTTCCTGGCGATTTCGAGTTTCAGCGGTCCGGCCGAAAGCGGCGCTCCCGGCATGGTGCGCATCGCCAAGGACCTCGACGACCCGATTGAGGACGAGGACGTGCTGCTGGTGGAGGATATCGTCGACACCGGGTTCACTACGCGCTATCTATTGAAGACGCTGGCCGGCCGCGGGCCCCGGTCGCTGGCCATCTGCACACTGCTCGACCGCACCGCGCGACGCATCGTGCAGGTGCCTGTCGCGTTCCGCTGCTTCGAAATCCCAGACCGCTTCGTGGTGGGATGCGGCCTGGATTACAAGCAGCTCTACCGCAACCTGGGCTATATCGCGGTGATGAATCCGGCGCATTTGAATCAGGCCCCTCTGAATCCAGAGAAGGATTGAGGCATTCGGCCGCCAGATCGATCCGCAGAACACCGCCGCGTCGCTCATGACACTTGTCATGTCCAGAACCTGACGAACTTCACTACTGCGCAACCGCTCTTCCGCCCAGTATGGAGATATGGAAACAACAATGGCGATCCCCAACTCCCTGAATTTCGGCGCGGCCCGGTTGAAAGGCCGTGCGAGGGGCGCTCTGGTCTGTAGCGTATTCGGCGCCGGATGGATGTTCCACGCTCTAGTTGTTGGAGCGGTCGCGACACCCGCCTGGCTCGCGGTAATCGGGCTCTTCGCGGTTGCCTTCGTGGTATGGCCCGTGGTCCAGCTCAATTCGCTTCGTCGCCTGGCGTATTTATCGGCCGACCGGCAGTTCTGGCCGGCCGTTTCAAAGGCATTCTGGAGTATCGTCGCCATCGAATGGCTGGCACTGAATGCCGCGACAAACTGGCTGCGTCACATCGGCCATTCCGACCTGATCCCTCAATTCATGGGCGTAATTGTGGGGCTACACTTCCTCCCTCTCGCGAAGATCTTCAAGGCGCTGATTTATTGCTGGACGGGAATCGCCATGGTGCTGGGATCTCTGGCCTCGCTGGTAGTTCCCGCGGAGCACACTCGCGCCATCGTGGCTTGCGGCTTGAGTGGTCTCTCTCTGTGGGCAACCGCAGCCGTGATTTTATGTCAGGATAAGGCTTCATCGCGATGAGGGAAGACATACGTTAGTCCGATCCACTTGTCATCATGCGCTTTCTACCGCCAGACCGAGACCTTGGTTGGACCCCGTACGTCTGGCTCATCTGGCTCGGGATCTTTTTCCTACAGCCCGGCGTGGGCCGGGCGGGATGGGAAGAGTGGCTGGCAACGGCAGCGGGCTCGATCATTTTTTTGATCCTTTATTTCGCGGCGCACTGGGTGCGGGACCGCAGGCGTCTATGGATCATCGCAGTGATAGCGATACTGGGGGTGGGGTACGCGCCCTTCAATGTAGGCGCCGTGGTCTTCTTCGTCTATGCCGCGACGCTTGTTCCGTTTGCAAGTGACTCCTGGCTTGCGGTGGGGGTGCTCGCTGCGCTCGTAACCGTAGCGGCGACGGAGGCACTGCTGCTCCATCTCGGTCTCTGGTTTGGGATCGTAGGTACGGTTCTTCCGATCGCATTGGGATCCGTCAACATTCACTTCGCGCAACGAAATCAGGCCAATCGCCAGTTGCGCATGGCACAGGACGAGATTGAGCACCTGGCCAGAGTCGCGGAACGAGAGCGGATTGCGCGGGATTTGCATGATGTGCTGGGGCACACTCTTTCGGTCGTGATCTTGAAGTCGGAATTGGCATCGAAGCTGGTGGGGCACGATCCGCAACGCGCAGGGAATGAAATCCGCGACGTGGAGCGGATCGCGCGGGAAGCGCTGGCCGAAGTTCGCAACGCCATCGGCGGCTATCGGGCTGGAGGACTGGAGGAGGAATTGTCCCGCGCGGCTTCTACATTGAAGACGGCGGGCGTCGCCCCCGAGTGCAAAGTGGCGCCCATCTCTCTTTCACCAGCCCAGGAAACGGTGCTCGCGCTGGCGGTGCGCGAGGCCGTGACCAACGTGGTGCGCCATGCCCGCGCAAAGCAGTGCCAGATGAGACTCGAAGAATCGAATGGCAATTGCTTGTTGGAGATCCAGGATGATGGCCGGGGCGGATCGCAGGGCGAGGGAAACGGCGTGCGGGGAATGCGGGAGCGCGTGGAAGCGCTGGGAGGAACTCTACGCCGCGAAACGAGCGCGGGAACGAGATTAACCATCCTACTGCCGCTGGGAGGGGGGAAAAGGAATGGAACGGCGTGAGTAATACCGCAAAGAGAAAACAAACGCCGATCCGCGTGGTCCTGGCCGAAGACCAGGGAATGGTGCTGGGAGCGCTTGCGGCGCTCCTCGAGATCGAAGAGGATATTGTCGTTGTCGGTCAGGCGCGCAATGGCAAGGCAGCGCTGGACGCCGTAGCCGAGCACAAGCCGGACATTCTGATCACCGACATCGAAATGCCGGAAATGAGCGGCTTGGAGGTAGCGGCGGAGCTGAAACGGCTGCGCTTGACGACGCGGACGATCATCCTCACGACCTTTGCGCGAGCCGGCTATCTGCGCCGTGCATTGGATGCAGGCGCGTCGGGGTACATGTTGAAGGACAAGCCCGCCAAGGAACTGGCAGACGCGGTGCGACGGGTCAATATGGGTTTGCGGATCATCGATCCCGAGTTGGCGGCAGTGGCGTGGGGGGCGCCAGATCCGCTGACAGATCGGGAACGCCAAGTTGTCCGCTTGGCTGGTGAGGGCGTGGCTGGCATCGAGATCGCTGAGAAGCTGGGGCTGTCAGAGGGAACGGTGCGAAATTACCTTTCTGAAGCCATGAGCAAACTGGGCGCCAATAACCGTGTGGAGGCGGCGCGGATCGCACGCGCAAAGGGATGGCTGTGAGTGAAATCCTTTCCTGGGAATGCTTCGGATGAATCGTTTTGAGCAGCCCTGAGCAGGCCACTGAAAAAGCCTCCTGGCCTGAAAGTGGGTGCGGCCTGGATTACAAACAGCTTTACCGCAACCTGGGCTATATCGCGAATCCGGCGCACTTAAATCAGGCGCTCCTGAATCGGGCTCCCCTGAATCGTGAAAAGGACTGAAGGCATCGACGTTTCTGTATAACGCGCGTTCTCGGTCAGGGCCGACTGATCGAGCAGCGGCGATCAGCACGCCCGAATCGAGGAAGGTCCGGATCATCCCATGTTCAGAAATTACCAGCCCAGCGACTGGCTATCTCGCGCTGAAGTCCCCGGCGGGTAAGCGGCTTCTCACCGGACGCGGCGATCTTCTCGGCGATCGCACGCAGTTCCCGGCCGAGTTTCGAAACAGACGGCTACGCTTTGTTGCCGTTCTTGCGAGATGTGGGAGCAGTGGCCTTTGCCATGCCTTATTTTACCGCCGAACACCGTTCCAGAATGTTCGATCCGCCCCCTCCCAACACGCCCCTCCCGCATTGACTCCGGTGCGCGGAAGCAATAAACTGCTCAGCAAGGAGAGTCCATGGCTGTTGGAAATGTGTCGACGGCTCGCGTCCAATTCGTCTTAGGAACGTTCGCCTTGTGGGGCTTCTCAACCCTGTTGACCGCCGCGGAGCCCGAAAAAACGGTGACGTTCGCCAGGGATGTCGCTCCCATTTTTCAGGCCAAGTGCGAGGAATGCCATCACGCGGGGACCGCCGCGCCCATGTCCCTGGTGACTTACGCGGAGACCCGGCCGTGGGCAAAATCCATCCGCGAGCGAGTGGTCACGCGCAACATGCCGCCCTGGCACCTGGACAAGACTGTCGGGATTCAGCATTTTCAGAACGACCGTTCGCTCTCCGACCAACAGATCGAAGTCATCCGGCAATGGGTAGACGCGGGAGCTCCGGAGGGAAATCCGAAAGACCTTCCGCCGCCGAAGCGGTGGCCCACCAGCGAGGGCTGGGAGACGGCGAAACTGTTAGGCCAGCCCGATTTCGTGGTCCAATCGGCGCCATACACCATGCCCGCCCACGGACAAGACGTGTGGTGGAAACCGGTCACTGCTTTGCCAATAACGGAACCGCGGTGGGTGCGCGCGGTCGAGATTCGACCGGCCAGCCTCGGGGGACGCAAGATCACCCATCATGCTCGTGCCGATCTGGAGCAGAACGATCCCGCAGATCCCAGCGGCGGCGAGGGCTTGAGACCCGCCGGGTTCCTGATGGAGTGGGCCATCGGGAAGCAGAACGACATTTATCCCGCGGACAGCGGCAAATTGCTGGTGCCCGGAGCCCAGGTCCGCTGGGAGATGCACCTGCACGCCGTGGGCGAGCAGATCACGGATCACGTCGAGCTGGCGGTGTGGCTGTTCCCCAAGGGCCAGGAGCCGAAATACAAAACCACGCTGGCGTTCCTGCCCGCTACGCCTCGATCGGGAGGTGGGCAAGTCATCGATCTCCCTCCCAATTCCACCGCCGTGACTTCCGGCACAACCGTTCTGCGGCAGCCCGCCCGGCTTGAAAATTACCAGCCGCACATGCACCTGCGCGGCAAGGCCATGCTGATGGAAGCGATTCTGCCGGATGGAACCACGACCAAGCTGAGCTACGTGAACAATTTCAATTTCAACTGGATGAACAACTACATCTATGCCCCGGACGCGGCTCCGGTTTTGCCCGCCGGCACGACGCTCCGCATTACCGCCTGGTACGACAACACGGCCGACAATCGCAACAATCCCGATCCGGACCAGTGGGTCGGATTCGGGGATCGCACGGTGGACGAGATGGGGCATGCCTGGGTGAACATCACCTACATCAGTCAGGACGACTATGATCGCTGGGCCGCCAACAACAAGCTGACCGCCTCCGAGCCGCGACAGCGCGTTACCGAACCGCGACAGTGATGGAGCGGCTTTTTCTCTGCTTGGGGCTCGCGTCGGTCGCGATGTTCGCTAGCGCGCAGTCGTCCGCGCCTTACGACATGGCGCGCCTTCAGGAATCGGGCCAAGGCATCACCGGCGCGTTTGAAGGATGGTTCAAGAATCCCGACGGCAGCTTCAGTCTTCTTCTGGGCTATTTCAATCGCAACACCAAGGAAGAGTTGAATATTCCGATCGGACCGAACAACAGCATCGAGCCCGGAGGTCCCGACCAGGGCCAGCCCGCTCACTTCCTCACCGGACGCCAATGGGGCGTCTTCACCGTGACCGTGCCCAAGGATTTCGGAACGAGCAACAAGTTGACCTGGACGCTGACGGCCAACGGCCAGACCAACGTGATCCCAATGAGTTTGAATCCCCTGTGGGAGGTCTCGCCGTTCAAGGAAGAGGGGATTGGAAACACCCCGCCATTCATCAGCTTTGAAAAAGGCGGCGCCTCCGTGCAAGGCCCGCGGCCCCTCCGCACATCGCTTGCGGCAACCTTGTCCGACCCGCTGCCGCTCACCGTTTGGGTGAGCGACGACGCCAAGACGGCCGCGGGTGCGCAGCCTCAAAGGGGCTCTCCCGTGACTATCACATGGAGCCAGTTTCGCGGACCGGGCAAGGTTGTCTTCACCAACGCGAAGCCCGCTGTGACGCAAGAAGCCGCCAACGGGAATGCGGTCTTCAGCGGCAGAGCCACTACCAGCGCCACCTTCAGCGAACCCGGCGAATACGTACTGCACGTGACGGCCAACGATTGGTCCGGAGACGGCGGGCGCGGTTTCCAATGCTGCTGGACAAATGGCGAAGTGAGGGTCACGGTCCGCGCGGCTACCGGCGAAGTCGCCGCCCCTTATACGGACCGGTTCATCACGGTAAACGGGCTGCGGCTCCATTATCTGGATTGGGGAAATGACGCGAAGCCGCCGTTCATCATGTTGCACGGGATCTCGCGCGTCGCGCACCAGTTCGATCATCTCGCGCCGTACTTCAAAGACGACTATCACGTGATGGCGATTGATATGCGCGGTCACGGCGATTCCGATTGGTCGCCGGAGGGAGCCTACCTGGTCCAGGATTACGTCAAAGACCTGGAGGCTTTCGTGGACCGCCTGGATCTGCACGGCCTGACGCTGCTCGGAAACTCGACCGGAGGCCGAGTCGTACAGGTCTATGCGGGATTGCATCCGGATCGCGTCTCGCGTTTGATCTCGGAAGATGTGGGGCCGGAGCGCACCAATGAGATCGCGTCCGCGTTCACGCGCCAGGTTGAACAGGAAAAGGACGGATGGGCTTCGGAAGAGGAGCTCCTTGCGGCTCTGAAACGAAGCAACGCGAAGACTCCCGAGGAAATCCTGCGCGCCTATGCTCATTTCGGAAGCAAACGCCGGGAAGACGGCCGCATCGTCTGGAAGCGCGACCCCAACCTCGCCAAAGGCTTCGTGCCCACAGAGCTATGGCAATTCGTGGACAAAATCAAATGTCCGACGATCTACATCCTGGGCGGCAACAGCCGCATCGTCCCTCCCGAGACGCAGCAGAAACTGAAGGACACGATCCCCGGCGTTCAGATCGTCGTGATGCCGGGTCTGGGGCATTATCCGGACCAGGAATCGACGCTTGAGTTCCTTCGAATCGTGCGAACATTTCTTAAGTTGTGAATTGGCAGGTCGAAGACCTGCCCCACAAACCTGGAGGCGAAGATGAAGAGACGTTTGAGCGTTTTTGCCGTGACGGCGCTGACGATGTCGGCGGCCGATGACCTGAAGAAGCCGCTGGCGATCGCGGAGCAAGGGAGCTTCTTTGTTGGCGGCGAAACGAAGGCAGTTCCTGCGCCGCCACCGACTCCCGGTCGGGGCCCAGGCCAGGCCGGCGACATCACCGTCAATCAGATGTACGTGCAATACCAGATCCCGGTGAACGCGAATCCGCACGTGCCGGTGGTCATGGTCCACGGATGCTGCCTCAGCAGCAAGACCTGGGAAACAACTCCGGATGGACGCATGGGCTGGAACGAATATTTCGTCCGCAAGAGCCGCCCGGTCTATCTGGCGGATCAAGTTTCCCGCGCCCGCTCCGGTTTTGATGGGAGCAAGATCAACGCGGTCAAAGCCGGAACGCTTCCTCCGAGCGAGCTTCCGAATGTCCTGACGGCCAGCCATCAGGCCGCCTGGTCCATCTTCCGCTTCGGACCAACCTTCGGCACGCCGTTTCCGGACGAGCAGTTTCCGGTCGAAGCTCTAGAGGAGCTCTACAAGCAAATGATTCCGGATCTCAACAGCCTGCTCCCGTCGCCGAATCCGACCTGGACCAACATGGCCGCGCTGGCGGTGAAGCTGAAGGGCGCGATTCTGATCGGGCATTCCGAATCCGGCTTCTTCCCGGAGCAGGCCGCGATGATCGACCCGACCGGGGTCAAGGGCATCGTCTCCATCGAAATGCCGTGCGTCACGACCCTGACAGCGGCGCAGCTTTCCACGCTCGCGAAGATTCCGACTCTGGTGATGTTCGGAGATCACCTGGACGGCGTGCAGGGCTTCGCAACGTGGCCGGCATCTTTCGCGAGCTGCAATACGTTCGTCAAGCAGGTGAAGGATGCGGGCGGCGATGCGCAGATGATGTCGCTTCCCGCGATGGGCATCAAGGGCAACAGCCACATGCTGATGCAGGACAAGAATAATTTGCAGCTCGCGGACCTGATCCTGGGATGGATCGACGGTCACGTGGAAAGCAAAAAGGGTCTTCGCGCGAACGCCAAGAAATGAAACGCAAGATGACGTTACGCGGCGAGGTGGCGCACGCACTTTTGCGTGCCGTGTCGAGACTCGTCTCGACACTTGGACTGGGCGTCGCCAGGAGTGGCGACGCGGCACGCAGGAGTGCGTGCGCCATATGTCTAGAATGACGCGTCGTGAACTGGGCGCGCTGGCCGCGGCCGCGATTGCAATTCCACGGCGGGGCGCTGCACAAAGTGCTTCGGCGCAGAATGCGGCGACCTCGTCCGGACCGGTCCTCGACATCGCCGAGTGGAGCTACAAGTTTTACGGCGTCGAGCACGCCTTGCTCGCTCGCGGGACGGTCTGCAACGGGATGCAGATGTACGTGGAGCATTGGATTCCGGCTGAGGTGCGGCACCCCTATCCCGTCGTGTTGATTCACGGAGGCTACGGGCAGGGCTCGGACTGGTTCAGTACGCCCGACGGCCGCCGCGGCTGGGCCACTCTGTTTCTGGAACAAGGCTACAAGGTCTACGTGCTCGACCGTCCAGGGCAAGGCCGCAACCCGTTCCAGCCGTTTATGAACGGAAATTTCGAAGCGCAAGCGCCGACGTTTGAGCGTGCTCGCGCGCAGTGGGGCGGTCCAAATCAATCAAGAGATGACGTGAACGATCCGGCGGTCGCCCAAGTGCTTGCGTCGATGGGCCAGCCCATGGCCAACAACGCGCAGACGCAGAACGTGTGGCGCACGCGAGGCGCGAAGCTGCTCGACGACATCGGCCCGGCGATTCTGGTGACTGACGGCGATGGCGCGGTGTTCGCGCGGGTTGTTGCGACAGACCGCCCTGCGACGGTCAAGGCCATTGTCGCCGTCGAGCCGCCCGCGAACTTCAGTGACGCCGCTATACCCGTGGCCTCGTATCTTCGCGTGTCCGGACCGGGCGTGCAAAGCCGCGAGACGCTCGCGCCCGTGCTGGTGTGGTTGGCTGAAACGGAGAAGGGCGCACGCCCGACTGCCGTCAACGATCCTCATCCTAACCGCGAATCCACCGCCCTGAAGCTGGCCGATCAAGGCGGGTTCTGGGTCGGCGTCGGGCGCAAGCAGATGCCCTACGGGACCATCGCCCAGGGCCAGATGTGGGTGCAGTACATGATTCCGGCGGAGCGGCGGCATCCTTATCCAGTGGTGATGACGCATGGCGGCGGGGGCCAGGGCACGCACATGATGGGAATCGGCGGGCGGCCCGGCTGGGTGCACTATTTCGTGCAAGCCGGCTACGCCGTGTATTGGATCGACCGGCCGAGCTATGGCCGCTCGCCCTATCATCCCGACGCACTGGGACCGAGCCATCTGCCCAACGTGCCGGCTTTCGAGGGGTTGATCACCAGTACCGCCGTGTTCAACACCGCGCAATGGCCCGGGCCTGGGGGCATGAACGATCCCATCATCGATCAGTTCATGGCCTGCGAATCCGGCAACGTGACCGACGAAGCCTTCCACAGCGACCTGGCGTGGCGCGGCGGAGTGGAGCTGGTGGATCGCATCGGGCCGTGCATTCTGGTGGACCACGCCTTCGGCGGTTTCTTCGGCTGGGGCGTGGCGGATCGGCGTCCGAATCTGATCAAGGCAATTTACTCGATGGAGATCAACGGCAACCCCTTTGCGGCGCAGTTGCGCTGGGGCTTGACCGCGTCGCCCATGACCTACGATCCTCCCGTGACCGACCTCGCGCAGTTCCGCCTGGTGGATCACACCGAGCCGCCCGATTCCCCGCGACCCGTGCCCGCGGCCTACAAACTGCAAGCCGAGCCCGCGCACAAATGGAAAAACCTCCAGAACATCCCCATGGCGTGGATGACCAGCGAATTCGGCGGCGGCGGCTCGCCCATCGCCAACGTGGAGTTCCTGAAACAGGTGGGATGCCAGATCGAGATGGTGCGGCTGCGCGATTATGGCATCTATGGAAACGGCAACCTGATGCTGCTCGACAAGAACAACCACGAGGTGTTCATGCTGATCCGCGATTGGCTGGACCGGAAGCTTGGAAAGCCGGCGTGAAGCGAGCCAGCTACTATTTTCTTCCCGCCGCCGCGATTGCGGCTGTGGCCGCGCTGAGCTCGGGGGTCTTCGCACAGAACCCGGCGGCACAGAACGCGGCGCTGGTTGAACGCGGCCAATCTCTGTTTCAGCGCGACTGCGCCTTTTGTCACGGGCGAGATGCCGCCGGCGGGGAGACCGGCCCCGATCTTACTCGCTCCAAGCTGGTCGGCGACGATGCGGAAGGAAGCATGATCGCTCCGGTTGTGCGGAGCGGGCGGGCCGACAAGGGCATGCCTCCGTTCAACGTCTCCAACGAAGAGATGTCCAGTTTGGTTGCGTTCCTTCACAGTCAGAGAACCAAAATGGAAACCCAGGTCGGCGGCCGCCGGGGTGTGGATGTGGCCGACCTCCAAACCGGCGACGCCGAGGCCGGGAAGCGGTATTTCAACGGTTCGGGGACTTGCTCTTCTTGCCACTCCCCGGCGGGCGATCTGGCCGGAATTGCATCGCGATTTCGGGGGCTCGAACTCGAGCAGCGGATGCTGTATCCGGAAAATGCCCGGTCTAAAATCACGGTGAAGCTGCCCGACGGTCAAACCGTAGCGGGCATGCTCGCGTACCGGGACGAGTTTACCGTCGCTTTGCGGGATGCCGCGGGCAAGTATCACTCCTGGTCCGCGGACGGCGTGAAGTACACGATCGACGCGCCGGCCGAAGCTCACGTGGATCTGTTTGGGAAGTACACCGACGCCGACATTCACAATTTGATGGCCTACCTTCAAACATTGCGCTAATATGAAGCTCCCGCGAAATCCACCTTCTCTTGTGTTCTGTACCGCGATGTGTGGCGTCCTGTGCGGGCCCCTTCTGGCTCAGGGAGTCGACCAAAAAACTCTGCTGAACCCGCCGCCGGATAGTTGGCCGGGCTATCACGGCGACTATTCCGGGAAGCGGCACAGCAGCTTGATGCAGATTACTCCGCAAAACGTAGACCAACTGAGTCTTGCCTGGGCGTTCCAGACCAACCAGAGCGCTGCCATCAAATCCACTCCACTGGTGGTGGAAGGGATTATTTATTTCACCGTTCCCGATAATGTCTGGGCCGTCGATGCGCGCTCCGGCCGGCAGATCTGGCGCTATACCTACCCGCCCAATAAGGGCTTTCACATCGGGCAGCGCGGTGTCGCGACGTACAAGGATTGGCTCTTCTTCATGACTCCGGACGCGCACCTGGTATCGCTCAACGCCAAAGACGGCACGGTGCGCTGGAACGTGGCCGTCGCCGATTCCACCAAGGGCTATTGGACCACGCTGGCGCCGCTGGTGGTCGGCAACCACGTGCTGGTGGGCGTTTCCGGCGACTTTGACAACCTGAGAGGGTTTCTGAGATCGATTGATCCTGAAACAGGCAAAACCCAATGGGACTGGTTCAGCACACCGCCGCCGGGAACGCCGGACTCGACCACCGGTGGAATGACGTGGATGACGGGAACGTACGACCCCGCTCTCAACCTGGTCTTCTGGGGCACCGGCAATCCGACTCCCGTACTGACTGCCTCGACGCGGCCGGGCGACGATCTCTACACCTGTAGCATCGTGGCTCTCAATCCGGATACCGGGAAGCTGGTGTGGGCATTTCAACCCTCGCCGCACGACACGCACGATTGGGATGCGGTGGAGACTCCCGTGCTGGTCGACGGAAACCTCAACGGGCAGCCGCGGAAGATGCTCATGCAGACCTCGCGCAACGGATATTTCTTCGTCCTGGATCGCACCACCGGGACAAGCCTCCTGACAGCGCCGTATGGGCCTGTGAATTGGGCGCTCGGGGTAGACAAGCAAGGCAGGCCGATCCCGAATCCGGCCAAGGAACCGGCGCCGGATGGGCGCTTGATCGCGCCGGATGAGAGCGGGCTGACCAACTATCGTTCTCCCAGCTTCGACCCGAAGACGGGACTGTTCATCGTCGACTCTCATCCCAGCTACAGCATCTACTTTGCCAAGCCGGCGGACGGCGTCTATGGCTGGGCCGGCGCGGATTACGAGTTGTGGGGCAAGGGCGTGATCGAAGCCATCGATTATCAAACCGGCAAGATTCGTTGGAGCCATGAGATCGGTCCCGGAACCCCCGGAGCAGGGGTGCTGACCACGGAGTCGGGCCTCACCTTCACGGGCGATGCTCTTGGGAATGTCCTCGCTCTGGATACCAGCAACGGCAAGACGCTTTGGCATGCGGGCTCGGGAGCGCGCATGCAGAGTTCTCCGATCACGTACGAGCTCGATGGGCGACAAGTCGTGCTGACCAGCAGCGGGGGAGTTCTGTTCGCGTGGGCTCTTCCGAAAACGGTCATCAAGAAGAGTGCGCCGAGGCGGTAACACCGCCTGCTTCCGTTTGCGCCGATTCCACGCGGCGGTTCAGCGCATGCTCCGATCCGTCAAAGTACGCGTAGGGCGTGATACGTCAAGTTGAGATGACGTCGACTCTCCGGCAGTAATTGGACAGTCCATTCCACAGCCATCACGGCCTTAGATATCGCCTTCTCAGATATTATTGTTGTCATACATGGAATCCGGCGAGCAGCGCCTGCACGCGGAACTGCACAAGCTAGAGCGGCTTGAATTCGAGCTAACGGAGCAGGATACTCTCGTCCTGGAGCAGGTAAGGCGCTCTCCTGACAGTGCCGTACCCGCATCGCAAAGAGATTTGCTTCGGAAACTCTTTCAGGAGGTCGAAGACCTCGGCCTTGGCTACTCTCTGCCGACCGTGGACAGCGACGATCCAGACAGTCTGCGTCCAGAGATCAGATCCGCCCGAGCCAAGGTGGTATGGGAGATCAAGCAAATCAAGAGCCAGTTAGGCCTGAACGATGTGTCTTCAAAGGATATTGTGCCAAGCGCGACCGGCGTGCTAACCCCGGCAGCCGTCGAGGCAGCCCCTCAGAAACCAACAGTGAAACGCCAAAAAGAAAGTGGCAAGATGTTTCGCACCGCGTTAAACGATTATGACCGCGGGGAAATCCTCGGCGAAGGGGCGAACGGAACGGTCTATAAGGTGAGTGACCGCGAGGGACACGAGTTCGCCTTGAAGCTTCTCCGAAGGGAACTCCTGGGCGGGACAAAGCAGAGGCGGTTTCAGCGCGAGTTGAGTTTCTGCATGACCGCTTCCCATCCCCACATTATCCGTGTGCTCGATCACGGGCTCTTCGGCAATGAGGGCATCCCTTTTTTTGTGATGCCGCTTTTCGAAACCACTCTTCGCAAGGCAATGGAAAAAGGAATCGACCCCGGCCGCATCTTGCGGATCGTCTACCAACTTGTGCTGGCGATGGAATTTGCCCACCAGCGAGACATCGTCCATCGCGATCTGAAGCCTGAAAACATCTTGTGTGACGCTGACGTGAAAAATGTAGTCGTGGCTGATTTTGGGATCGCTCATTTCAGCTCGGATCTCCTGGTTGCCGCTGTGGAGACATCCGCCCACGAGCGCCTGGCAAACTTCACCTATTCAGCTCCTGAACAACGCGCGCGCGGGCAAGTGGTCGGTCCACCGGCCGACATTTGGGCTCTGGGATTGATCGTCAACGAACTCTTTACCGGCCAGATTCCACTTGGCCGGGATCATCGCCTTATTTCATCGATCGCGCCGGAATACGCGCGTCTAGATCAAATTGTGGACCAGATGCTTCAGCAGTCAGCGGAGGCTCGTCCGGGCGCCGCCGGCATTCTGAGATCACATTTGCTGGTGGAGCTTCCCAACAATATTTCGTCTGATGCTGCCCCGCTTACTCCAGCCGGCATCGACAGCGGTTCCGAACTTCATCTAAGCTCGCCTGCGAATCTAAGACTCAATGTCAAGCAGCATGAAAGCATTCCGGGGCTGATCTTCACTGTGACGAATCGTCGCACGAAGAACATTCAGGACTGCCGCGTTCGCGTGGTGGAAGCGCAGAGCTTTGATGCCGAGGTCTCTGAGTACCGGGAAGGACTCGCCCTGAAGATTTCTAAGTTAGGCCTTCAGAAGGAAATTCTGGCCGGCGACGAGACGGGACCTTATTGGCTGTTGGCCGTTCGGAATGGGCGGCTTGAGCTGGGCAACACCTCGGGAGAAGGCGGCCTGCGATGGCCCGCGGCAGACGCGAACGATACTCAGATGTGGCGGCTGGTTCTTTCAGTTGAAGCACAGGACATCGAGCCCTGGGCGCCCGCCTTGACGGTCGAGTGGCAACGAGCCACGAACAAACTGGGTGTCAGGGAAGACAGCGGATACGCCCCGATGCCGCCGACCCATGGCCCCGCTGACGCTGTTAAAGCGACGGGCGAGAAGATGTTGGCGGCGGAACGGCTAGAATTCTGGGATCAAAGAAAGATGCTTCCGGACACAGAAATTCTGAAAGAGATACGGAAAAGGCCGAGATGGGTGATTTGGATTCACCCTATCGATTTCAAGAAGGCCAGATTTCAAACCGTCGAACACTGCCGGGAGTTCATGGTCTCGTCCTATGTGCGCATCAAAGGATGGATGCCGTATCCGTGGTTCTCCGTAGACGCTTTGCAAACCGAAAGTGAATGGGTCGCCGGGGAGATCGACAAGTCAGACGGGCGGATGCGGCGCATCGAGCGGTGGGCACTCTTCCGAAGCGGTCAATTCGTCCATGACCGCGCCTTCGACGAAATCAACGATTTGGGGGATCGGATTCATGTCCTGGAAATCGTCGATACGGTAACCGGGGCTTTCGAGTTGGCGGCGCGCCTGGCAAGGCGCGGTGTTCTCTCACCGGATGCCCAGCTCAAGTTCGAGGTGTACGGCGTAGACGGTCGCGCTCTGACATGGCCCATTAGCAGGGTTGGCACTTCAGATGCACTTGAGCAGGATTTCTGGTCTCAGGACGAGGACTTTACTGTTGACAGACAGGAAAGTGCTATCGATCTTCAAGCAAGAGGTCGCGAACTCGCGCTCGATGCGTCGATCGCAATCTTTGCAAAGTTCGGATGGTCGAATCCGCCAAGGGATCAACTCGCGGAAGAGCAACGAAAAAGGTTCTCTGAGAGTTGATTCTTTTGCACCTTGCACGATTCTTCCGCGAAGCGACGCTCACAGGAATTACCTGAGCGTGTAGTCGCCAAACCGGAGACTGGACTCAGTCGCCGCCTGCTTGACACTCCCTGATTAGCGCCGCTTGCGCCCCGGTCTATGGGAAGATCCGGCGAGCGCGGCTGGGGTCGGTTGGACGGGGGCGAAAGCGTCCTCCGGCGCGCGCAGCAGCAGGAAGAAGAGCCAAATCAGCGACGGCCACAGTTGCGCCACCAAGCGGCCGACCGTGGTCGAAATGTGCCAATCCAGATTTGAGGTGGTGATCAGGTACAGGCTGTATTCCGCGGCAGCGGTCGCGCCGACCGGAATCCACAACCACAGCCGGCCGCGGCGTTCGGCGACAGGGACAAACCGCAGCGCCGCCGCCAGCACGGCTGCCAGCAGAACCGGGTGGGTCCACGGGCTGCCCGCATCGAAGATCGCTTTGCCGAAGCCTAGCGCGGCTTGCCACCAGCGTCCCGCGCCGGCGATCTTCTCCATCGCCTCGGCCGCCGTGCGAGGAAACATGTCTTCACGCCCCTGCACCAAAAACACTTTCAGCACTGCGGTGGCGAGAAAACCCGGTAAGACTCCCACGGCGAGCCATAGCATCCCGCGCAAGCGGAAGCGCCACGCGGCGACCCCCAGCGCGGCAAGGGCGAACGGCCAGCCTTCGTTCTTGATCCAACAGGACAGTCCGATGGCCAACCCGGCGGCCGCCAGCGCGCGCGGCCCGGCGCGTTCGCCCGCCGCTTCCAGCAGCACCAGCGAGCTCAAGAACGCCAGCCCCTGAAGCAAGTCCGAATACTCGGCCGCGGCCTGGGAGGCGAACACTTCCGAAGCCAGCAAAACCAGCCACGCCAGCAACCCCAGGGCGATCGTCCTGCGGCTCGCCAGGCTCGCGCCCAGCAGGATCAGCGACGCCACGGCAAACAATAGCGATGCCACGATGGCCACGATCTGGTCGAAGCCTCCCGCCACGGACCACTGGATCGCGATGAATCCCGAAAGAAAGAGAGGATAGCCGGGATGAGCCATGCTGGTGGTGTGGCCGCCCACCTCCGAAGTCACGGCGCGGCGCCAGAGATCGCCGCCGGAGGCCAAATAGTGCGCCCGCAGATTCCATATCGACATGGCGTCCCACTGGCCCGCCGGATTGGCGCTCGAGGCAGCTTGAAAATCCAGCCAGAAAAAAACGAGCCCCACCGCAAACGCGATCCACAACGCCCAAAGGTATGGAAATCGCTTACTCGGATTCGCAGCCGGCGGGGTGGGATTAGCACGGGCGGGCGTAAGCTTCCACCACAGCCCGGCGCCGGCAGCCAGCAACCCCGCCAGCATTCCGATGACAGAGCCGCGATTGGCCACGCCGGCCGCCACCAAAGCGAAGTACAATACCGACGCCAGGCCGGGACCGAACAGCGCGCCCAGCGATAGTTCGACCAGCGCCGCCGCCCAGCGCGGCCCCCTCCACAGGTCTGCGGTGAGCGCTCGAGCCACGAACCATCCCGCGGCGAGCAAAACCGTGAACGCGGCAAGCCAGAGCATTTACGATTTGCGGCGGAACAAGATCACACCATTGCCCAGATCGGCGATCATCGCGTAGCCCCTGGCCTCGCCCGCGGCGGCGAAATCCGCGGGCTTGGAGAAGTTGCCAACGGCCCATTCCGGCAGCGACCGGCCATCCAGGAAGACAAGCACGCGAGGAGCCAGCGCATACTGCGCCGCCAGAAACGCCGACTCATACGCCAGTTGCGCTGCGTCGAGGTCCGTGAAATAGCCCAGCTCCGCCGCAGCCGGAACCCGCGCGGCCAGCGGAGCGAAGCGCGCCTGCGCGCGTTCCCCTCCATAGGCATCGGGGAACTGCTCCGCATAGCTTGCCGACACCTGGTAGGAATTCAGAGCGCCCCATGCCCCCAAGACGCCAAGCGTCAGCGAAACCGCGATCACAAGGGATGGATTCGTCGCTGCTGGCACCGAAGGGAAGTATAACGCAGCGCCGGGCGAAATTGAACTCGCACGTAGTCCGTCGATAAGGGTGCCGCTCCGTGACCGGCGCGGTTCGGAATGGGCCTTCGAGCGAATGCGCTACTCACCGAACCGCGACGGTGACGGAGCGGTACTCAAGACTTCCAGCTTAACGGACAGATTACGGACTCGGCCGACGCGGGCAAGCCCAAACTTGAAATCCCGTCATATATCATAAGATTCTGCTGCTTCGTCATCTGAAGCCGGAAGGGGAATTAGGATGAAACACACCTCGACCATACTTGCCTGCCTGACGTTGGGGGCGCTTGCGCCGCTGTCCGCGCAGGACCTCACGATTACCAACGCGCGGATCATTGCCGCCAACGGCGCCGTGATAGAGCGCGGATCGATCGCCGTGCGCGCTGGAAAAATCGTTTCCGTTGCGCCCGGTGGGCCATCCGCCGCGAGTGGTCAGAGCGCCAATACAAAGCTCATCGACGCCAAAGGCATGACTGCCATGCCCGGCTTCATTGATGGACACCGACACATCAATACCGGACCCAATGAGAAGGCGCAGATGCAGGCGCTTCTCGAAGCCGGCTACACGACAGTTCTTTCCGGAGGCGGTCCGGCGGAAGGAAACATCACGCTCAGGGATCACATCGACAAGGGCGTCATCAATGGACCGCGCATCATCCCTTCGGGCGCTTTGAGGCTGGCCAATAACACTCCGGAAATGGCTCGCGCCGAGGTGCGGAAGATGGCCGGGATGGGCATCAAGTTCACGGGCGAAATAGCGCTGACTCCCATTCCGGGGCCGAGCGAAAAGGAGTTGGAAATCCTCAGGGCGGTGGTGGACGAGGCGAAGAAAGTTGGCGTGATGGTCCAGGTCCATGCGGTGAGCTCCAAAGCGATGGTGGCCGCTGTGGATGCAGGCGTGCCGCTGCTGGTGCATCTCCCCAACAAAGATTGGGTGAGCAAAGAGGACGCGAAAAAGGTGGCGGCGGCGGGCGTGAAGGTTTTGGGGACGGTTAGCTTCGGCGCACCTGTGTTCGGAGTGTTTGCGGACGATAACAAGGCGCGGTTCCGGGACGGGAAGCCGTGGCCCGAAGGGATCGTCGACGGGGTCCGCCTGGGCGAGGAAGCCGGATATATGCCGGTGAATGCTCGTACGATTTGGGATGCAGGCGTGAACCTCGGCTACTGCACCGACACAACCTATGATCCGAAGGCCGGGTTGGATCACGAACTGAAGATGCTCAATGTGATGTTTTCGATGCAGGACCTTATCAAAATGATGGGGCCGAATACGGCGTCCTACATCCAGATGAGCGACCAGCTCGGAACGCTGGAGGCGGGCAAGCTGGCCGACATCATTCTGATCGACGGCGATCCACTGGAAGGTTATTGGAACTGGCTGAGAACGAAAGTGGTGGTCAAGGGCGGTCTGATTGTGGTGGATAAACGCTAGCCCCGGCGAGATTCGCGAGGAGGGTCGGCACACTGGAGGCAACCCCGGGGATTGTGGAAATTAACGATGCGGCGGCTCAGGCTCGCCCATCCAAAGCGGCCTTCACCCGCTCGGCCGTTAGCGGGATCTGGCGGAGACGCACGCCGGTGGCGTCGAAGATGGCGTTCCCGATCGCCGCCGCGATCACCGTGATCGCGGTCTCACCGGCCCCTGTGGCCTCTTCGTCCGGACGATTGATCAGCACGCACTCGATCTTGGGCGCCTCGAATCCCAATGGCAGCGAGTGATACGTGCGCCAGTCCACCGAGGTCACCTTCTGGTCGTCCCAAATCACCTCTTCGCCCAGCGCACGGCTCATTCCCTGAAGCGCGCCGCCTTCGGCCTGGTTGCGCAAGCCGTCCGGATTGGAGATGGGTCCCGCATCGATGGCCACCCACATGCGCTTCACAGCAACCTTGCCGGTAGCCTGGTCGACTTCCACGTCCACCGCGATGCCGGTGTAGCCGTTGTCGCCTTCGTAGGCCACGCATGCGACTCCTCGTCCGGACGCGACCCCGGTCTTGCGATTGCCGGCTTTAGGCGACGGCCGAGCCTCCCACTTGGCCGCCTTCGCCGCGCTGGTCAGCACTCCGATCACGCGCTCATTGCGCAGATGGCGCAAGCGAAACTCCACCGGATCGGCCTTGGCGCGCGCGGCCAGCTCATCCATGAAGCTCTCATGCGCGAACGTATTTTGCAGACGCGCGGGCGAGCGCAGCGGTCCAGTCCAGAACGGCGAGACCACATTGTGCACCAGCACCTTCTCGCTCTTCACCGTTCCCGTGCCGCCACTCGAGCTCCCCACTTGCCCCGCCAGGTACGAAGGAATCCCGTTGCTGTTGTTGTTATAGGCTCTGGGCGCTTGCGCCGCGGCGGGCGAGAAACCCGCGGGCGCGAATCCCAACAGCATCCCGGTGACGACGTTGCCCGGAGTCGCCGGACCCGGCCGGTTCCCCAGCCCCGGAGTCCAGGCCTCGTGTTCCCACGCGACGATGTTGCCGTTGCCATCCAACCCGGCCCGTTCTTCGATGCGCCAGGCGTTGCCGTAATTCTCCCAGGCCATCTCGTCTTTCCGCGAAAGCTGCACCCGCACCGGCTTGCCCACGGCCTGGGAGAGGATCATCGCGTCGTAGCTCACCGTGTCCGCGCCATTCAATCCATAGCAGCCCGAACCGCGCCGGAAGACGACATGTACGTTTTCCGGTTTCAATCCCAGGATCATCGCGCCCGTGGACTTCTGATACCAGACCCCTTGTGTGGGCGAATACAGCGTGGCCCGGTCGCCCTGCACGTCCGCGACCGCGCAGGAGCTTCCCATAGATCCGTGCATCTGGTACGGATGCAAGTACGTGGATTTGAGCGTCACGGCCGCGCCGGCCAGCGTCTGCGCCGTATCTTTGGAATCCACCATCAGCGTATCCCGCGACGGCTGCTTGAGCATCGAATCGTAGAACTCGGACTGCTTGGGCAGACCCACGCCGGCCGTCCAGTTGACCTTCAGCTTCTCGGCCGCCTGCATCGCCTGCCACGGCTTCTCGGCCACCACACCGACGAAGTTCTTCTTCACAACTACTTTCACGAGCCCTGGGAGGCCCTGTACCGACGCCTCATCCACACTCACCAGCGTCGCGCCCACGGCGGGCGGACGCACCACGCGTCCATGCAGCATCCCCGGCAGGCGGATATTATGGACAAACTCGAATTGCCCCGTGGCCATCGCAGCCATGTCCGGGCGCCCCACCGGCTTGCCCAGCACGGTCCATTCGCTTACAGGCTTGCGCTTGGCGTTCTTGTCGAGCGCCAGGTTCAGCTTCTTCCCGCCCGCCAGTTCCCCATAGGAAACCTTCTTCGACGCGTCGCCCTTCACGCTGATGACGCCCGCGGCGAGCGTGAGCTGCCCTACCGGCGCGCCCAGCCGCTGCGCCGCCATCTTGACCAGCGCTTCGCGTGCCGTAGCCGCAGCCAGTGCGAGATTGGCGTCCCTGAAATTTGCGGGATGGGACTGGCTCCCGGAAGTGTACGCCTGGTCCGGCGTCAGCGCAGTATCGCAATAGATCAGCGTCACGCGCTCGAACGGCACCGAGAGTTCTTCGGCCACCAGTTGCTGCTGCGCGGTGGAGATGCCCTGCCCCAGTTCCTCCTTGCCGCTGAAAGCGGTGATCCGGCCATCGGCTCCGATGGCGATCCAGGAATCCAACCGATCGCCCGGGGGTGAGCCGGTGAGCGCGGCTTGGCCGAATTGAGCTTGGGCCGGCTCGTCACCAGCGAAGCGGAACCCGACAATCAGCACCCCCGCGCTCTTCAGAAAACCGCGGCGATCGAGAGCCGTGCGCGCCTCCACCCCGAAATTGGCAGGTCGGAGACCTGCCCCACCAGCAAAGGTCTTCATTTCGCCACCGCCTTCGCATACCGCTGGATGGCCGCATACATGCGGGAGTGCGTGAAGCAGCGGCACAGCACGCCCGATAGCGCCTGCTGGATTTCCGGCTCCGTAGCCTTCGGGTTCTTGTCCAGGAATGCCTTCGCCGACAGGATCACTCCGTTCAGGCAGAAGCCGCACTGCGCCGCCTGCTCATCGATGAAGGCGCGTTGAATGGGGTGTGGTTTCTCAGGCGTTCCCAGCCCTTCGAGCGTGGTGATTTCCTTGCCCACCACCGAGCTCACCGGAGTTATGCAGGTGCGCACCGCCGCGCCGTTGACGATGGCCGTGCACGCTCCGCACTGGCCCAGGCCGCAGCCGAACTTGGGGCCGCGCAGCTCCAAATCGTCGCTTAGCGCATACAGCAGCGGCGTGGCTGGATCCAGGTCCAGCGTGTGCGCTCGCCCGTTAACCTTCAGTGTGATGGCGCTCATACTCGTAAGCGTAGAGTGCGGATCGCCGCAGGTCAAGCAGAAAAAGCCGGTCGCGGTAGGGACGCTCATCGCTGAACGCCGCCGAGTCGGCCCGGCTTTTGCGCGCCTGCGTCAAATAGCGCTACCGCGACTGCGCGTCGCGCCAAAAGGCCGGAAGGCCCGGCTTCGTCTCGCGGACGATTTCCAACACGTCGGCGCGGTTCCCGGCTTGGAGCCGCGCATACAGCTTCTGGTAGACCAAGTCCCGAGCCCTGTCCGGCAGGTTGTCGAACGCCGCCGAATAAATCATGTAGGACAGCGGATAGCGGAACAGCCGCGTCTTCAAATCGAAGTCGCGCAGCGAGCGGCCCTGGCGATCCCGCGGCCCTCGCGCGGCGAAGGTTTTGGTAAACGTCGAAACGCCTGTCACCGGCGCCTTGAGCGGAGCCTCATCCGCGAACAGCATGTACGTCACCATCTGCTCGATCTCGGAGTTCATCTGCGCGTCGTCCCACTTCTTGTCGTAGAGCGCTATGCGCGCGTCCCAGCCGATGCGCACCAGCAGATTGGTCATGCGCGCCTGGTGCTCCAGCGTCATTAGAGCCACGATGTCGCTGGTGGGCGCCAGATAGCGCGAGGTGTCGAAAAACGCCGCCAGGCTGGTCTGATTCTGGGTCGCCTCATTCGGCGACGCATCGCCCGGATGCAGTGGATCTACCAACGCCACGTTGTTTCCGTAGTGCGTCTGTGCGCCGGTTGTGCCCGTCACGTACCAACCGCCCCAACGTTCCGCGATGGGAACGCGATCGTCAGTGATGAACGAGCTTCCGTGGCCCTCGCGCGCATCCGTGCGCGGATGCACCGAGCTCACCATCAGCCCCGGCACCGCCAGAGTCGGCGGCCCTTCGTGGCATCGCAGGCAATCGGAGCGCCGGCCGAATTCGACCTTGGCCGCCTTCGGAGTATCCAGCGTGTAAAGATACACGCCGCGCACTGGATCGAGCCCGGTCAGCTCCAGCGCGTCGCCGTTCTGCACGTAACCGACGGCCACATCGTCGTTGAAATAAATCGCGCGCGGCGTGCGCGGAGAGATGTGCTCGGCCTGGATGCTGCCTTTCGAAAACACCAGCACCTGCGAATCCACCGGCACATCGAGCTGCTTGAGCAGGGCTGGAAGATAGCCCAAACCTCCTGCCGCGTAATCCAGCTTCACTTGCCCGCTTCCGATTTTCTTGGCGAGCCGCGCCACCGGATCGTTGGAAGGCTGCGTGGCGTACTGGATCGCGGGATGGTCCGGCGGCACGTAGAGCGCATCTTCCAGACTTTCGACGAAGGCCCACGCCGCCGCCGCGGAAGCCACCACCAAGACCCCAACTAGAACTCCTCGCTGCATACCTTCACTATATTCGAGACCGTCCTTGTGGAGCAGGCCTTCGGCCTGCATCTGTTTTCATCCGTGTTTATCTGTGGCCAATTTCGGTTTTGAGAGGGATTCGACACTACACTAACGGCCGTCCAGATACCGGGCGTATCCGTGATCCTTCTTGGCGTGCTCCGGATCGTACAGAGCAATGTACGCTCTGCCTCGCAGCATATAGGCATCCGCGAAATCCGATTTCAGCGCGATGGCACGGTCGCAGGCGACAATGGCCTGGTCATACCGCGCCACCTCGTACAGCCTCTGCCCCGCGTCGAAGGACTGCTGAGCGCGAATCGGATCGGTGGAGCGCTTGTAGATCCATCCCGAGACCGCCAGGACAGTCGGGATCGAAGCCACCCACGTCAGGATCTTCCGGCGCTTCTGCCGGGCCACCTCTTCGGCCGTGACCGGAATCGGCACCAGCGGGCTCTCGCTCGCGGCCTCTCCCTTGTTCGCAGCTTCAGGACGCTCGCGAACCTCCGGCTCACGGGGTTCGGACACGATTCTATGATAGAGGAAGGCCATCGATGAAACGAGTCCAATTGATCACCGACGGAGCCTGCGTCGGCAACCCCGGCCCCGGCGGTTGGGCCTGCATTCTGCGCTACAACGGCCACACCCGCGAGTTTTCCGGGTCCGAGCCCTCCACCACCAACAATCGCATGGAGCTCCGCGCCGCCATCGAAGGCTTCCGCGCCCTCCGCGAACCCTGTGAGGTCGAGGTGGTCACCGATTCCGAGTACGTCAAGAACGGCATCACCACCTGGATCCACGCCTGGAAGAGAAACGGATGGAAGACCGCGTCCAAGAAACCGGTGGTCAACCAGGATTTGTGGACCGAGCTGGACCAGCTCGCCTCCGGGCACCGCGTTCAGTGGACCTGGACCAAGGGCCACGCGGATCACGACGACAACAACCGCTGCGACGAACTAGCCACGCGTGCCGCCCGCGGCGTAAAGTAGAAGTAGGATGCCAAAAACATTTTGGACATTGCCTGTTTGCGTGGCCCTGGGTTGTTTTATGGGTTGCGCGCCCCGCGCCGCGGCTCAGCCCTTCGGTGCGGGCGTAAGACTCGGCACGACGCTAACCAACGCCGTTTCCTCGGCCGAATCGGCTTCCATTCCCAACAGCAACACCTTGATTGTTGGTCCATATCTCGAGCTGCGCCTGCCTCTGGGCTTCTCTATCGAGGGAGACGCCCTGTATTACCCCAACCTCTATAGCACTGCGGCCGGCGGCGGCTCCGTGTGGCAGTTTCCAATCCTGGCCAAGTTCGGGCCCCACCTGGGTCCGGTGCGCCCCTATATTGAAGGCGGGCCGTCCTATAGCCACCTCTCGGACGTGAAGACCTTGCCGGATCTGCTCCACAGCTCCAACTATGGCGTCACGCTGGGGGCCGGGATCGAAATCAAGATACGCGCTTTCCGCATCGCCCCCGAGGTCCGCTACAACGGAGTTGTCTTGACCAGCGTCAAGAGCCCCCTGGGCTTGTTCACCGCCAACCACAATCAACTGGTCCTCATCGTGGGCCTCGGATTCTGATTTCTCAGGCTTGGCTCCAGTTTTCAAGAATCAGAGGGGCGGGGATGCGCTCGTAGTGCCGCGTATTGTTCGTCACCAGCACTGCGGCGGCAGCCAAGGAGTGCGCCGCGATCATCATGTCCATTTCGCCGATAGGCTTGCCCGCGAGTACCAGCTGATGCCGAATTTCAGCGTAGAAATCCGCCGCCTCGGCATCCCAGGAGAGAACGCGGACAATTTTCAGGAACTGGCGCACGCCAATATGCAATCTGTGACTGGGCGGAAGACGCTTCAGGCCGTAAACCAGTTCAGCGCGAGTGATCGCCGATACGCATACCAGGGACGGCTCGATTGCCGAAAGCCGCGCTTCTATCTCTGGGGAACGGCCTTTGATAATGTAGCTCGCGATGTCCGTGTCGAGCATGTAAAGCATCGCTCACTGTTCCTCGGAGAACAGAGCCCGCTCCCACGGCGGCCGGTTCATGGGACGATCGGCCATGAATTCGTCAGGCGCCAATTCATCAGGCACAATGCTCGAGCGCATCGTCTCAAAGAAATCCCGCCACACTTTGGCGCCGGGCCGGTCCGATAACACGACGTCGCCAGTGACCTCATCACGCGTGGCGTAGACCTGCTCTCCGTCGAAGCGAAACTCGGCGGGCAAGCGAACCGCTTGGCTGGAGCCATTTTTAAACAGTTTTGCGATCCGCGTCGGCGACTTAGCCATCTGACCCTCCTCGAGAACTACAGTCTATACGTCAGTATAGACTACGGCGGCCGAGCTCGCCAGACCTGGAACGGTCCCGCAACCACGAGCGTCTGCTTGACAGTAGAGGTGAGAAGTTTTGAGGATACGAAACATCTTCTGGACTCTTCTGATCTGCTGTGCCCTTGTCTGCGCTCCTCGCGCCGCCGCACAGCCTGTCGGCGCGGGCGTGAAGCTCGGCACGACGTTTACCGATGCGCTCTCGATCTCGGGTCTCCTCCCCGAATTTTCATCCCTCCTTTATAACCAGACTCCTTTCATCGTGGGACCGTATTTTGAACTGCGGCTACCCTTCCAGCTCGCCTTCGAAGCGGATGCACTCTACAATTCCGCCCCAATCGGCGGCAACAGCGGCGATGTAGGCGGCTCTGCCTGGCAGTTTCCGCTGCTGGCGAAGTACAAGCTGTTGAAGGGACCGGTGCGTCCCTACCTCGAGGGAGGGGCCTCCTTCAGCCGCATCTCGAGTTATTCGGACTCCTCGTTGTTGGCGCACAAGTCAAACTATGGCGGCGTGCTTGGGGCTGGTGTCGAGATCAAGCTGCTGGCCCTGCGGATCTCTCCCGAAATTCGCTATAACTACTGGGCCCTCACCAACATTGAGACCCAGGCCACTCCTCCCCCTCCTGCATTTGTTTTCGTCCAATCGTTTCACTCTGAACACAACCAAGTCTCCTTCTTGGTGGGCTTTGGCTTCTGAGGATCGGCGTAAAGTTGATACACTAAATAGTTGCTTTCGGATCATTCCATCGTCCAGCCGCGCGTGTGCGCGGTCAGCTACGCGCGCGGATTCTGATTTCACTTGACCCGCGCCTGGAAGACACTGGTTAAAACTCGGGATAGTGGCGGGAGCAGTGCCAAAAATGAAGAACCTCGACGACGTTGGGAGCTTCATTGACTCGATAGTAAATGAGGATGGGGGTATGCACCAGTTGGCGGACGTCCGACCGTCCGTTCACTAAGCTGCCGATGTACGGGAAGCCTTTTAGCAACTCGAGATGGTTCAAGATGGCGTTGCCGAACCGTTCGGCAGACGCTGGAAAATGAGCCCACGAGTAGGCCAAGATCGCTTCAAAATCCGCTATTGCGGCTTCTGTGATTCGAACTTGGAAATCCACTTGGGGATCATCGTACGGACTTCATCAATGGAGACCGTGCGGCCATCGTCGGCATCTTTGATGCCGCGGTCGATCGCCGCTAGAGTTTCGGTGTCTACCTCGACTTTATCCGTGGCGGGAACCTGTAGTTTCAGGTCAACCATACTCTTACGGTAGTCCGAATCAGCCCGCGATGCAAACGCGATTCGGACCGAAAGCCAGGACCTCCTCAAAATCCGTTATCGCCTTAGCGCGATAGGGTTTTGATTTCACGCCGCCCCGCGGCGCAAGTTGCTACACTAAATAGTTGCTTTCGGATCATTCCATCGTCCGGCCGCGCGTGTGCGCGGTCAGCTACCTCAATACTGTGCCGCTGGTGTGGGGCCTGCTCCATGGGCCGCATTCCCCGGACCCCCTGCTCCGCGAGGCCTTCGACCTCCGCTTCGCCCTGCCCTCCGATTGCGCCGCCCAGCTTGCCTCCGGCGCGGCCGATATTGGCATTGTCCCGGTGATCGAGATGGCGCGCCAGAAGCTGGACTACTTTCGCGGTACGGGAATCGCCTGCCACGGTCCGGTCCGCAGCATTCTGCTGATCTCGAAGGTTCCAATATCCCGCATCAAGATGCTCGCCGTCGACGCCGCTTCGCGCACTTCGGTAATGCTGGCGCGAGTGATCCTGGCCGAGAAATTCGGCGTCGAGCCGCGCTTGATCGCCCGTCCCGCGGACTTGCCGGCCATGCTGGGCGAAGCCGACGCCGCGCTGATCATCGGCGATCCGGCCCTGCGCCTCGACCCCGCCACGCTTCCCTTTGAGACCCTCGACCTGGGCGGTGAATGGACTTCCATGACCGGCCTGCCCATGGTTTTCGCCGTCTGGGGTTACACCAAGGAATGGAGCGGGCGCAAGGAAGTCATTCAGGATCGCTATGCGCGCGTGTTTCTCGAATCCTGCCGCTACGGCCTCGATCATGCCGCCGATATCGCGCGCATCGAAGGCCCGGCCCGCGGCGTCGCCGAAGATCTGGCGCTACGCTACATCACCCATCACATCGTCTATGAGCTCGGGGAGAAGGATTATCAAGGCCTGGATCTGTACGTGAAAATGGCCTTGGCAGTAGGAGTGTCTGCATGATGACCCGCGCCGAAGCCATCGACCTGTACAACGGCGGCGACCTCATCGCCATGGGCATGGCCGCCGACCAGGTGCGCCGCAAGCTGCATCCCGACAATGTGGTCAGCTACATCATCGACCGCAACATCAACTACACCAATTTCTGCACCGAGTATTGCAGCTTCTGCGCTTTCTACCGCCCCATGGGCCACGCCGAGGGCTACCTGCATCCCCACGAAGTCATCTTTGAGAAAATCCAGGAAACCATCGACCTCGGCGGCACCGGCATTCTGATGCAGGGCGGCCTGCATCCGGAGCTGCGCATCGAGTGGTACGAGGATTTGCTGCGCTCCATCAAACAGCGTTTCGACATCTGGTGCCACTGCTTCTCCGCGCCCGAGATCGTCAACATCGCCAAGGTCAGCGGCCTGACACTTTACGACACACTGTGCCGTTTGCGCGACGCCGGTCTCGATTCCCTGCCCGGCGGCGGCGCCGAAATTCTCGACGATGAGGTGCGCCATCGCATCAGCCGCTTGAAGAGCTCGGTCGAGGATTGGGTGGACGTGCATCGCGCCTGCGCGAAGGCCGGGCTGCGTTCCACCGCCACCATGATGTTCGGAACCGGAGAAACCATCGAGCAGCGCATGAATCATTTCGATCTGGTGCGCAACTTGCAAGAGGAAACCGGCGGCAACTTTACGGCCTTCATCCCCTGGAGCTTTCAGCGCGAGAATACTTCGCTCGGGCGCTTCGTCAAGGAAGAAGCCACCGCCGCGGAGTATTTGAAGATGCTGGCGCTCTCGCGGCTGTATCTGGATAATATTTTGAACATTCAATCCTCCTGGGTTACGCCGGGACTCAAGACCTGCCAGCTCGGCCTGCGCTTCGGAGGCAACGACGTTGGCAGCATTATGATCGAGGAGAACGTGGTGAGCGCCGCCGGCGCGCATCATCGCGCCACCGAGGAGGAACTGCGGCGCTTGATTCGCGGCGCGGGCTTCGTCCCCAAACAGCGCGATTCGCTCTACCGCACGTATTTTCTGAACTGATGCAACTTCAAAACCCGTTACCGCGTCTCACACGCATGCGCTTTGCCGTGGGCTTACTCGTACTCTGTTCATGCGCCGCGATTCCTGCAACGCCCGCTCCTGCGCCCGGCGCCCCAGCAAAGGCAGCCCCTCCGAAATCAGACGCCCTTCCGCTGCTCCAATCTCTTCCCCTGCGCTTTGAGCAGGACCCGCAAGGACGCTGGGCCGCTCGCGGCGCGGGCTACGCGCTGGGCTTCGAGGATTCCGCGGTGACCCTGCGCCTGCCGGATGGCCTGGCGCGCCTTTCCTTTGAAGGATCCATTGGCCCCTCCAAGGGTGTCAAATGGGAGCCTTCGGAGAAGATGCTGGCCCCCACCAATTATTTTCGCGGCGATACCTTCCGCTCCGTCGACGCCTTCTCGCGCTTGCGCCGGCCCAACCTGTATCCGGGCATCGACGTGGTGTACTACGGCAAGGGCCAAGAGCTGGAATACGATTTCAATCTCGCTCCCGGCGCCGATCCCTCGCGCATTCGCATGCGTTTCACGGGCGCGAATCAGGTCGGCGTCAACTCGAGCGGAGACCTGGTGCTGAAATTCGCTTCCGGTGAAATCACGCAGCGGCTCCCCGTGGTCTATCAGAAGCGCTCCTCGGGCGAAGTGGTCGCCGTCCCGGCTTCCTATCGTCTGGCCCCCGACGGCAGCATCGGAGTCAAGCTGGGCAACTATGACCGCGCCCAGGCGCTGGTGATCGATCCCGCGATTCTCTACGACTTCTGGCTCACGGGCAGCAACGCCCAAGTCGCGATTTCCCTGTCGCACGATAGCCAGGGTTTCGAGTATATGGCCGGTTACACCTACTCTCCGGATTTCTCCCTCGGCGCCAACGGCTATGACATGAATTATCACAGCGATGAGGATTGCTGGCTCATGAAGTTCAACCCCTTCGCGACCAACCCCGGCGCTGTGATCGTGTACTCCACCTATTTCGGCGGCCAACTGGACGATGACATGCGCAGCATGGTGGTGGATGCCAACGGCGTCATGTATTTCGGCGGGACCAGTTTGTCGCCCGATCTTCCGGTGACCCCCAATGCATACCAGGGCACTCTTCCCAACACCAGTGCGAACCTGAACGGCTTCGTGGCCATCATTGACCCTAGCCAAGCCGGCGCGGCCGGGCTGATCTATTCCAGCTTCTACGGCGGCAGCCTTGACACGGTCGTTAACGGAGTCGCGGCGTTCGAAGGACAGATCTACGCCACCGGCTGGACCGCCACGCCAGACCTGCCTTCGGCCGGGAATCTTTTCCAGGCCTCCAACGCCGGTTCCTACGATTCCTACCTGGCCGTCTTCAATCCGGCGCTCTCCAACAACTCCTGCAACGCCTCCGAGACCCTGGTGTTCAGCTCCTATCTGGGCGGGATCTCGGACGACGTCGGACGCTCCATTGACGTGGACGCGAACGGCTTGGCCTACATTGCCGGCTATACCTTCTCATCCAACTTTCCGATAACCGGAAATGGCTTTCAGCAAATCTACAACGACGGCGGCGGCGACGCCTTCGTCACCCAGATCGATCCGGTGGCGGGCGTGATTCTGTATTCAAGCTTTCTAGGCGGCACGGGAATCGATGTGGCCACCAGGGTTCAGGTCGAGCCATCCGGCCATATCGCGGTCGGGGGCTTCACCTTTTCGACGGATTTCCCGCTTACGCCCAACGCCGCGCAGCCGGTCTATGGGGGCAACGGGGATGCGTTTGTCGCGGTGCTGGACCCCAGTGCCGCCAATCAAGCCGCGGGGTTGGTTTACGGCACCTATTACGGCGGCAGCGACGTCGAGGTCGCCTACGATCTCCGCCGCGGTGCCCAGGGTTTTTACTATATCGTCGGCTATACCCTTTCGAAGGACCTTCCCGTCAGCAATAATGCCCTCAATCCGGCTTCGGCCAATGGAGGTATCGACTCCTTTATGGCGATCATCGATCCGAACTCATCCCTGGTTTACGGAAGCTACATCACCGGTCCTGGCAATCAGGTCGCCTACGCAGTCGATGATGACGCGTCGGGCAACATCTACACCGCCGGCTACGCCACCGGCGACATTTTCCCCAACACCACGCCTCCACACGCCACCCCCGGCGAGTACGACGTGTTCCTCCTGCTGCTTTCGCCGCATTAAACACCACTCCCTCTGGTCATGGCCAAAGACCTGACCGAGCCGCGGCCAGAGGGAGCGGTAGCAGCCTTCTTAAGCCGCCGCGCTTTCCTTACTCTTATTCTTGCTACCCGGCGGCCGGCCGCGACGCTTTAGCGCCGACATCCAGGCCGGCGGCCGGCCGCGACGCTTTCCGCGCCCCCTCGCCAGGCGCTCCAACGTCACGATCGCCTCTTCCACCTGTTCTCGCTCTTGCCGCAAATCCGCAAGCATTTTCAAAACATCCATATTGTTTAGTCTCGCCTTTCTCTAGAAGGTCGTCAGTCCGCCGGTTCTGAAAAACGAACACAAGACCGCATGAGAACCGCCCTGACTGTAAGAGTTTATATCTATTTTGAACGGATTTCAAGAGAGGCTGTTCTGAAAACAGAACATAATTCGCTCCGATGCGCCCTATTCATCGGCTCAATCCCCGGATGGGCTCAGGTCCACGCGCCGTTTCCAGACGAAATAGAAGGGCAACCCGGCCACAATCACCGCCAATCCGATCCCCGATTCGCGCGGTGAGCTGAGCAGTGTGGAATACAAAAGCACTCCGGCAACCAACACAAACAAAAGGGGTACCACCGGATATCCTGGTACCCGATAGGGGCGCTCCGCGGCCGGGAGTTTCCGCCGCAATACAATTACCGACGCGGCGGTCATGGCGTAAAGAATCCAGCTTGGGAAGATCACCATCGTGTACAGTTCGTCGTAGTGACCGCTCAACAGCAACAACGACGACCACACACCCAACAGTCCAATTCCCACCGAAGGCGTCCGGAACCTCGGATTTACCCGCGCCGCCGCGTGGAAAAAATACCCATCGCGAGCCATGGCAAAAGGCACACGCGAGCCCGAAAGGAGCGATCCGTTCAGCGCCGCGAAGATCGAAATCATCACTGCCGCGCTCACCGCCCCCGAGCCAATGAGACCCCCGTGGGAGCCCATTATCTTGCGCATCATATCCGCCGCCACACGCTCGCTTCCGGCCACCTCGGCGCCGCTCAGCACCGCGAAATATGCGAGATTCGTCGCCAGGTAAACCCCGATGATGCAAAGAGTTCCGCCGATGAGCGCGCGCGGCAGGTTCTTTTGGGGCCGCTCGATCTCGGAGCCCAGCATGCCCGCGTTATTCCATCCGTCATAGGCCCACAAAGCCGCGACCAGAGCTTTAAAGAAGCCCGCGAATCCGCCCGGCACGGCCGGCACGGCGCTGTGCAAATTCGCCATGCCGGCCTGGCGTGAAAGCAGTCCCACGGCGATTAAGCCTCCGATCAGCGCCAGTTTCAGCCCCGTCAGAGCCACTTGGGCGTCGCCTCCCAACCGGACGCCGCGATAATTGCCTGCGGCGATGAACAGAATCACGCCGATCGCCGCCACTTGGCCCCAGCGGATATCCAGCGGTTTCCAGTCCGGTCCGATGGGCCAGGGAATCGTGACCACCACTTCTTTTAATCCCGGGAAGAAATCCGCGAGATAGACGGCGAACAGGGTGGCCATCGCTGCAATCGAGGCGCTTTTGCCGACCCAGATCTGGGTCCATCCATAGACGAATCCGAAAAATGGCCCGTAGGCGGCGTTGAGATAGACGTATTCGCCTCCGGCTTCCGGCATCATGGAGGAAAGCTCGGCGTAGGTGAGTGCTCCGAACAGCGAGAGAATGCCCCCGAATATCCACACTCCAAATACCCGCCAGGGCGATCCCACCGCCCGGATCATTTCGGAAGGAACGCGGAATATGCCGCTGCCGATGGTGGTGCCGACAACGATGGAAATGGCGGCCCAGAAACCCAGGGCGCGGCGCAGATGAAACGGCGGTTCAGGCCTTGGCACGGGTCTCTTTCCAAATCAGCGAAGCGGCCAGCCCGGCCACAAACGTGACCGAGGACCCGATCGGCACGTACCAGGTAAACGCGATGGAAGTGCGGAGGCTTACGTATAGCATCGTCGCGAGGCCGGCCGCCATGCCGAAAATCGCGGCCGATTCCCCCACCCTCCGCGTCAAAACGCCCAGCAGGAACACTCCCAGCAGTGAGCCGTACAGCACCGAGGCGATCGATAGACCGGTCTGAAGAACGCTGCCCCAATGCCGGGCCAGCAGGGCGACTCCAAACAAGACCGCGCCCCAAACCAGAGTCGCCATGCGCGCCAACGCCACTCCGGATGTGGAGCAGGCCTTCGGCCTGTCAAGAGCAGGCCGAAGGCCTGCTCCACCCAGAAAGTCCATCACGGTGGTGGAGGCCAGAGCGTTCAGCGCGGCCGAGAGATTGGACATCGCCGCCGCCAGAATCGCCGCCATCACCAGCCCGGCGACGCCGCGAGGCAGGTAGGTCCAGACAAACAGCGGGTAAATGCGATCCAGCACGGCGGGGGGCTGCAAGTGACGCAATTGGTACAAAGCGAACAGGCACGCTCCGATCACCAGAAACAGCGTGAACTGCGCGGCCACCAGCACCCAGCTCGAAAACAGCGCGGTTCGGCTATCGCGCTGGCTTCGCGCGGCGAGCAGCCGCTGGACCATCAACTGATCCGTTCCGTGGCTCGCCGTGGTGAGGAAGCATCCGCCCAGCACGCCCGCCCAGAAACTGTAATTCCGGGCAAAGAACACGGCGGGCGGGCCCAGGCGAAAATCGAATACGCGGAGCTTTCCCAGCGGCTCGACGATGGCCACCACTTGCCCCCACCCGCCGGGAATCTCGCGGAGAATCGCTACCAGGCTCAGCACCGCTCCGGCGACGTAGAGGGACATTTGAACCACGTCGGTCCAGATCACCGCCTGCATCCCGCCCTCATAGGTGTAGAACAGCGTCAGGCACAGGATGGCCGCGATGGACGCCGTTTCGCCGGTGCCCAGGATGATGGAGAGCACGATGGAGATGGCGAACACGCGCACGCCTTCGGCCAAGGCCCGCAGCACCAGAAAGGTGGCCGCGGTGAGCTTGCGGACGCGCTCCCCGAAGCGGCGCCGCATCAGCTCGTAGGCGGTAAAGAGCTCGCCGCGAAAGTAGGCCGGCAGGAACAACACCGAGATGGCGATGCGAGCCAGCAGATATCCCAGCACCAACTGTAGGAATCCGAAGTCGCCCTGAAACGAGAGCGGCGGCGTTCCGATCACCGTGAGTGTGCTGGTTTCCGCCGCCACGATGGACAAAGCGATGGCCCACCAGGGCGCGGTGCGGCCGCCCAAAAAATAATCCTTGAGCGTTTTCTGGGACCCGCGAAAGCGGGCTCCGAACCAGGTGACCCCGGCCAGATATGCGGCGATGACAGCCAGGTCGACCCAACGCATGGGGTTACAGACAGCATACGCGAGTCCCGCTCCAATCCGGAAGGGAGTTTAGGGTCGGGAACCATTCCCCGCCATATGGCGTCTAAAAGACGCAAGGGGATAGACGGGTGACGCGAGAGGATGGACGGGTGAAAAGGGCCGCCTCGTGTATGGTAGGGCTTGCGATTGAAGCTCTCCTTTGTGTATACTCCTTTAGATTCGTTCGAACCGATGGACGGGCTGACTGATTCTGCGCGCGAGGAGGTTTTTTGTGTTGTCTAACAAGAACTTGGGCATTGCCGTGACCGCGATAGCGGTGATTGCTGGATTGATGATCGGAGTCGCCGGACCCGGCCGGGCGCAGGATAAGCAGCCCGAGGCGGCGAAGCCGGCGGGGCCGCAGTTTAAGGACAACGCGGAGTTCCAACTAGCGGATGGCGCCAATAAGGAGAACGACCCGGCGAAGAGGCTGGCCCTGCTCCAACAATGGAAAGACAAGTATCCGGCAACGGAATGGGTGGACACCCGTCAGGACATGTTTCTGGTCACTTATTCACAGTTGGGCCAGAGCGACGCCGCGAATCCGAAGTGGGCCCGTCAAGAGTTCGACCAAGCCCTGGATATTCTCAAGACCCGGCCAAATCATGTCCGCGCCATCTATGCCACGGTGACGAGGGTGTTAGCGATTAAGCCCGCTCCCACGCCCGCGGATTTGGATATCGCGGAGAAGAACGCCAACCTCATACTCGACAGCCCGGATACGGTTTTTGCCGCCGCTAACAAGCCGGCGGGCGTGACGGATGCGCAGTGGGCGCAAACCAAGACGACAAGCAAGCCTATGGCGGAAGCGCAACTGGTCAACATCTACCTGGCCCGGAAAGACGATAAACGCGCTGTTGACGATCTCAGAAAGCTGATCCAAAAAGACCCGACGAATGCGGTGGCATCCTACCGGCTTGGCCAAGCGATGATGAGTATCCTTGCGGCGGAAAAGAAACCGCAAGACCAGCCGCCGGCTCTCTATCAAATCGCCCGCGCCGTCGCCTATGATGGCCCCGGAGCTCTTCCCGCCAACCAAAAGCCGGCGATCCAGACCTACCTGGCGAATGCCTATAAGATATTCCATGGCTCGACCGATGGCCTCAGCGACATGCTGGCAACGGCCAAGACCAACCCCTTCCCGCCGGCTAATTTCTCCATCGACAGCACAGTGGATATCGCCACGAGGCAAGCAGCGGCCCAGAAGGCGGAGCAGGACAAGGACCCCATCATGTACACGTGGATCCACACGATTAAGGACGGGCTGGCCACCAAAGGCGACGCCTTCTTTGACATGTACATCAAAGATGCGGGTTTACCTGCCGCGGACGAAACGACCACACCTCCAACTCCCAGGTACTACAAGGCAAAGATTATTTCGATTTCGCCCAATCCCAAGCCCAAGGAGATTCTGGTCGGCATCGAGAAGGCCGATGTCGCCGACGCCAAGCTTACATTCGAAACCGCCCTGCCCGGCAAGATGGATATAGGCGAACACATTGAGTTCACAGGCAGAGCTGCGGACTGGAGCCACGATCAACAGAACGTCGTCATCACCTTCGACGTGGATCCGAAGGAAGGATTAAAGGGTTGGACGGGTAAGAACACGCCTCCAGGGAGGGGCGGCGGCAAGGGTCCAGCTGCCGGAAAGGGCGCCCCCCCGGCCAACAAGGGGCCTGCGGCTCCGAAGCAGTAGCGAGTAAAGACACTAAGGGCAGGTCGAAGACCTGCCCCACATCAACTGAGAAAGATCGAAGAGGTACCTCTTGCCCAAGTGGTATCGCCCACCGGGAAGCGCCGTTAAACTTCAACGGCATAGCCCACCGGGTAACACCCCATCAGCGATAATGGCGCGGGGTGACTCGGATACCAAAATGCGGCTCTGAGCAGGAATCTGACGGACCCCCGGTTTTATTGGGTTTTGTGATGGTGGCTCTTGGGTTTCGCGCACAACCGTGGGCGGTCCAGGGTCTCTGGAAGCCAATGGGTGATGGGGTTTCAGAGAAACCCCCGATCCTCTGGGGGCGGCCAGAGTCTCACTACCGCCAGTACCTGCCCGGCGCGCTGCTGCCAGCCACACTTGGGGAACATGTAGTCCTGGGTGGCCGTCGTTTCGCCCTGCGAGGGATCAAGAGGATCGGCCCCCAGGAAATAGCCCCCCTCCGAAGTAAAACCTTCAACCCTCATAGAATGAAATATTTCCAGAGGCTTGCAGGCTGGCCCGATGCCGGGAGATGCGGCGCCTGGTCTAAGAACTTTCCGGTGTCGTCTGGCTGTTGGGCTGCCCGGGCCGCCGACAGGCCGAAGCCGCAAGACCGCAAGCCGCGGATGGAAATCCGAGATTCTGAAACCCGCGCCAATTGGGCACTTTGTCGAATTCCTGCTCAGAGCCCAAAATGCTATCCTGAAGATGGTGATGGCCCCTAAAGTTCCGGGTACTGGATGCCGATCACAGTATTCGGAGTCTCCCCGTTCGTCCCACTTTCACCCACCTCTTGTGATACCATCCCTGAACATACGAAGCGTCCACTTGGGCGGTAGGAAGACATGATCTCGTCTATTTCAATTCGCGGCTATCGGGGTTTCGAGCAATTCGAAATGCCCGATCTTGGCCGGATAAACCTATTGGTCGGCACCAACAACAGCGGAAAGACCTCGATCCTAGAGGTTGTTAGCATGCTTGAGTCCGCCGGCGATTTAACGCGCCTGTGGAACATCCTCTGGAAACGAGGCGAGCGTACGGTTCGAACACTTCCTCCGCTCGAAAAAAATCCCGCCCCGCGTCCCATTGCGGAGGCCGATCTTGTGCACATCTTCCATGGACATGAACTCCACTCGGGTACTCGTCTTTCCATTACAGCCAAGAACGAATCCCCGGAGAAATCTTTGGAGCTGGAGATCCGTGAGCTTTCCGCGGGTGAAAAAATTGATTCCCAATTCATCGATGACAGCGACGACAATCCACTTCCGCGCATGGCGCTTCATATGACAGGTAATCCCTCTCCGGCGATTCCTGTGGTTGTCTTGTCCCGGAACTTTGGTATACCTGGTGGGCAACTTCGGCGAGCTAAGCGGCCTCAGTCCAAGCGGCCCGTTCAATTCATTTCCACTGAATCGAGTTCAGTCGAAGAGGTCATGGCTGCCTGGAATATGGTTTCTCTCAAGCCAGAAGAAAAGTTAGTCCTTCAGGCCCTTCAAGCACTCGACAGCAACATACAGGGAATTGCTCTACAGGCGCGCACGCCGCAGCAGTATTGGGGACCGGGGAATCGAGGTGGTTTCATGGTCAAGCTGAAGTCGGTTGAGCAGCCTGTTCCAATTGGTAGCATGGGCGATGGCATTTGGCGAATGCTCGCTCTTTCAATCGCCATTGCACAAAGCAAAGGCGGCACTCTCTTAGTTGATGAAATTGATACCGGACTTCACTACACTGTCATGTCCAAGATGTGGAACTTGATCTATAGCACCGCAAAGGAGTTTAACGTTCAGGTCTTCGCCACGACACACAGCTACGATTGCGTTTACAGTCTCGCGCAGATCTGCCCGGACGCTGATTCCGCGAACAGAATTACGGTCCAGAGGATTGAAGCCAATAAGAGCCAATCGGTTCCGTACGATCAAGACGAAATCACAGTCGCCGCAGCAAGAGAGATCGAGGTTCGCTAGAAAAATACGCTTCAGTGGGACTTCATCACGGCTTTCAAAAAGTTCTGATTGTCGAAGGTGTCGATGACAAACATTCGGTCATCGGCCTAATGAAGTCTCATGTGGACTGGCCAGAAGAGAAGGCTCGATGGCCGGTATATGTAGACCTGGGAAATAGCGCCTCTGAGATACTTGCCCCGGCGTTCTTAACAACCCACTTCAAGGAAGCTGGCGTCACGACCGTCGGCATCATGCTTGACGCGGATAGCAATCCCGCTGGCCGATACCAGAGCATTAGGAATACCTCCTCTAGGTTCTTTGCCGACCTACCCGAAACTATGCCGGTTGGTGGTCTTGTCGCCAAGAATCTAGGGGGGATGAGAATGGGCCTTTGGATTATGCCGGACAATTTGGCTGAAGGCTGCTTGGAGACTTTCTTGCGCTACCTGGTTCCGAATTCTGAAGAACCTATTTGGAAGCATGCCGTTGAGTCCGTGCAATCCGCCAAGGCGAGTGGTGCGACGTGCCCAGACAAAGATATCCCAAAGTCAAATCTCTATACATGGCTCGCATGGCAGAACCCTCCGGGCCAGCAGCCGGGGCTTGCCCTAACAAAGCACATCCTTGATCCGAAATCTGCCTATGCTGAACCATTCGTAAAATGGTTCCGCGCACTCTACGAGTTGTAGTGGAGTTGGCAAGTCAGTTATTGCCAATAAATTTTTACTCAGTGCCGTAATTGATTTCCAGGCGACGCGCGCGGGCCGCGGCGACGCCCAAAACCACGAGCATTACAGCGGTCAGGCCGGTGATCGCGAGCCAAGCCGGCGGGAACTCGGCCGAGGAAATCAGCAGCTTCAGCAAGACCGGCGTGTCGGCTTCCGGCGCAGCCACCACAGGGCAGAGCGCCTGAAGGTAAAAGATCACGCTGATTTTCTTGAGCGCGGCTGGGAGGAAGATGTTGATGCTCTCCCACAACATCACCACCGTGGCGGGAAGGATGGGGTTGCGGAACAGCAGCCCGGCGGCGAGAAAGATGCTGCCATAGCCGGCGCAAGCCAGCGCGGTGACGCCCAGATACGCAGCGATGTCGTGCCAGCCGGTTCCGTGAAGATAGGCGGCGACCTGGCCCGGCTCGAAGTGCCAGCTCAGGGCCGCGATCTGCAAGGCCGTGCCGACGGTGAAGATGAACACGGCGGCGGAGAGACCGGCGAGATATTTTCCGGCCAGCAGAATCTCCCGGCGCATGGGAGCGAGCAGATAAAAGTGCAGGCTCTTATCCAGCATCTCTCCACGGAACAAGTTGGTGAAGATGCCGACGCAGCCGAAGAACACGGCCAGGCGCAGATAGAAGAATTGGAAGACGGTGGCGAAGATGGCTGAATCCTTGGTGACGTTGCAGCGGTCCTGCTCATTGACGTTGGCCACTTCGCCATCGACGATGAAAAAGGTGAAATCGCTTTCGCCGTCGGTGTAGTGATAGATGGAGATGTCCTGCCCACGGCGGCGGCGCCCGTTTTGAAGGAACTCGTTCTTGAGATACGGTTCGCCGAGAAGATCCAGCACCTGCTTTTGGGGCATGCCTTGCCGGATGAGGTGAAGCGCTCCGCTGGACACGGGGTGCGAGGCGAGCAGCGCCTGGCGATGCTCATGGTCGCGCGTGACGTCGATGGCGTGAATCAAATACAGGAGCGCCGGGCCGAACGCGAGAAGATAGATCCACAAGCCGCGCCGCGAAAAGAACGACTTCCTCAGCTCCAGGCGCATGACGGCCGAGATCTGGGAAAAGAGTTGGGACGCCATGAGTTATCTTTGCCTCAAATGTAGAGCATGCCAGAAATGGCAGGTCACAGACCTGCCCCACCGCCGATCAAATATTCGTAAACCGAGTTGACGTTGTCGTCGGCGGGCATGACGCCCTCGATATCGATGCCGTCCAGAGCCAGGACGTTCAGCGCGCGGTAAAAGCGGTCCGCGTCGCGGGTCTTGATCAGCACCGCGCCGCCATCCTCGGCCAGCCGCGCCTCCACCACGTGATCCTGCTCAAACATCTTCGAAGCCAGCAGCGAGGGGCGGCTGGAGCGGATCAGCACCTGCATGGGATGCTCCTGAATCTCGCCGCGGACGCCCTGGATCTGGCCTTCGGCGACGACGTATCCGTTGCTCAACAGAATCACCTGGTCGGAAATCTGATCCACTTCATGCAGCACATGGCTGGAGACGATCACGTGCCGGCCGGCCGCGGCGCACTCGCGGAACAAGGCGATGGTTTCGGAGCGCACCAGCGGGTCCAGACCGTTCAGAGGCTCATCCAGCACCAGCACGCGCGGTTCGTGAGCGATGGCCATGGCCAGCTTGATCCTCTGGCGCATGCCCTTGCTGTAAGCGGCCACTTTGCGGTGGGCGGCATCGCCCATGCGCAGACGCTCAATCGCGGCGCTGGCCAGGCGGTGGCACTTGGGCTGGTCGAAGCCGAACAGGCGCAGAAAGGAGGCGACCAGTTGATACCCGGTGAGGCCGCGCGGAAACGAATCGAACTGGGTGGAGTAGCCGACAGTGCGGCACAGGCGCTGGGGATCGTCAGGGGCAATGCCCAGCACTCGGATCTGCCCGCGAGTGGGGCGCACCAGGCCGGCCATCAGATTCATCAGCGTGGTCTTGCCGGAGCCGTTGGGTCCCACCAGGCTGGTGATACCGGGGGGAATCGAGAGGGTGACGCGATTGACGCCGAGGACCTCGCCATAGAAGCGCGAGACGTTATCGAATAGGACGCGGTCGTCAGTCATGACCGCTCCCAGCGTCGGCAAGAGTGCCGACGCGGCACGCAAGAGTGCGTGCGCCACAAACAGGAAGGAGTGGCCAACAAAGGGGTCTCATTTTACGACCTCGAAGGCTTTCACCCGCTTCGAAAGCAGCCGCAGGCAAATCAGGCAGGTCACGGCAAGCACGATCCAGGCGTCGCCGGCGGATACCGCGGGGGGCGAGGTGTCGCGGAACATTTGCGCGAAGACAATCGAGATCACTTGCCGCAGATCCACCAACGCTCCGTACTGCGTGCGCACGATGGCGTTGATGGCGGTGCCGAAACCGGCTCCGGCGAAGAACAGCGCCAGAATCGCGCCGCCGGCGGCGATCCTCCACTTGATCCACGCCGATAGCGCCAGCGCGATCAGGCACAGAACAACGTCCCAGACCAGCAGGCCCTCGAGAATGGAGCTTCCGATCCAGGAATTTTCGCGGGCCCAAGCCGCGCCCGCGAGGCTGGACTGGATCAGGAACAGCAGCAATCCGGGCACCCAGGTGATGGCCGAGAGCATCGCCAGCAACAGGCTCATTTTGCCGAACACATATTCGGCGCGTGAGAAGGGCCGGCAAAAGTACAAGGGCAGCGCGTTATTGGCCAGGTCCGGCGCGACCAATCCAGGCCCCACGAACGCCGTGAGCAGAACCGCCATGCCTCCCTGGAATCCGCAAAAGAACTGGAAGAAGGCGCCGTTGACCTTCAGGATTTGGCTGGCCGGGATGTTCATGGCCGTCAGAAACGAAAGATTGTGAGAGACATAGATAAAGGCGGCGCACCCCAGCGGAAAGAAGAAACACGCTACCAGGTAAATCACCAGAAACTTGGATTGCATCAGGCGTCCGTAAGCCGACCTGGGCAGGATCAGGAATCGCGACCAGCCCGGCGTCAGAGCGCCTTCGTAAGCTTTGTATGTGCGCTTGTAGACTGCCATGTTATTTTTTGGCCGTGAATGAACGCGAATGAACGCAAATAAGAACCATCAGCTCTCCATCGCTTTCAGGAAAATTTCTTCGAGCGTATCGCGGCGATAATTCAGACGGCGGAGTTGCAGATCGCGCGCGGCTGCAAGACGGTAGATTTCACGAACCTCGAGGCCCGCCGGTAATGTCATCTTGATGCGCCCGTGTCCAGTCGACTCGCAGTGGCAGCCGAGCGCCGTCAGGGCTTCGGCAAAACCGTCGTGCGGCCCGTAGGCTTCCAACTCCACGAAGCGCTGGTTGGAGCGCCGCTCCTCTTCGAGATTGGAGCAATGCACGATGCGGCCCTGCTTCAAAATCAGCACCTGCTCGCAGGTTTCCTCGACGTCCCGCAGCAAATGCGAGCAGATCAGCAGGTGCATCTCCCCGGATTCGCGCATCTCCTGAATCAGCCGGATCATGCGGGTTCGCGCGGGAGGGTCGAGACCGTTGGTGGGCTCATCGAGGATCAGCAGGCGCGGCCCATGCACGATGGCCTGGGCGAGCTTGGCCAGTTGCTTCATTCCCAGCGAGTAGGTGCCCAAGGCGCGGTAGCGCGCTTCGCCCAGTCCGACATAGAACAGAGCCTCGTGGGCGCGCTCCAGGGCGGCGTCGCGAGGGAGGCCGGAAAGCTCGCCCATCATGCGCGTGAAGGCGACGGCGGTCATATCGGCAACGAACGAATCGTTCTCCGGCATGTAGCCCACAGCCGAGCGAATCGGCCCCAAGTCGCGGCGGATGTCGTGCCCGAAGACGCGTGCGGTGCCCGAATTGGGGCGGACGAAGCCTACCAACGTTTGAATCAGGGTGGATTTGCCGGCGCCGTTGGGTCCCAGCAGTCCGATGGTGCGGCCGGAGAGGGAAACGCGCAAATCCTTGAGGATGTCGCGCTTGCCGAAGCGGACGCCGAGGCCGTCGAGTTCTACGACAGGAGTCATGATTTTCGGGTTTCCAAGAATGGCAGGTCGAAGACCTGCCCCACCAGCAAGTGTATGTTACGCTTCAAGTTAGTCCTCTGTTCCGGGCGATCATCCACTACATGTAGGGGTCTAGGATAAAATACCACAATAACGAGGGGTGAACTTGCTTTACTTTCGCAGAAGTTCGGTTTAGGATAGGAGACGCTACTCCCCCGAGCGTACGTCTCTTTGAAAGGGGACATCACTTGCTCAAACTGCGACGCGTCGACATACAAGGCTTCAAATCATTTTACGACCGAACCGAGATGCGCTTCCAGGGCTCGGGGGTGGCGGCGATCGTCGGCCCCAACGGATGCGGCAAGTCCAATATTAGCGACGCCATCAGTTGGGTGCTGGGGGAGCAGAGCGCCAAGACGCTGCGCGGGACTCGCATGGAAGACGTAATCTTCGCCGGGACGCGGGAGCGCAAGCCCCTGGGAATGGCGCAGGTGACGCTAACGATGATCGATCCGAAAGCAGCGGAGCCTGTCCATGAAAACGGCAATGGGAACGGACATCACGCGCATAAACCGGAAGAGATCACGATCACGCGGCGGCTGTACCGATCGGGCGAGAGCGACTATCTGATCGACGGCCACACCGCGCGGCTGCGCGACATTCAGGATCTGTTCAGCGGCACCGGCCTCGGTCCGGAGAGCTACGCCATCATCGAGCAGGGCCGCATCGGGCAGATTCTTTCGAATAAACCGGCCGATCGGCGGGCCATCATCGAGGAAGCCGCGGGCATCGGCAAGTACAAGACCAAGAAGCGGCTTGCCGAAGCCAAGCTGGAGAGCGCGCGGCAGAATCTTTCGCGCGTGTTCGACATTCTGGAGGAAGTCGGGCGGCAGGTGAATTCGCTGAAGCGGCAGGCGTCGAAAGCCAAACGCTACGAGGAACTGCGCACGGAGATGGTGGCGCATCTGCGCCGGGCCGTAGCGGGGCGCTTTCAAACGCTGGAGCGCGAAGCGGCCAAGCTGGCGCTGGATCTGAACCAGGCGCAGGCGGCTTTCCACGGGTTCTCGGGGCAAGTGCAGGAGCAGGAGCGGCAGCACACGGCGACGCAGGAATCCTGCTATCGGACGGAGGGGGCGCTGACGGCGGCGCGCGGCCGCGTGGCGGAGCTGAATCTTGAATCGGAGCGCACGCGCGGACGGCTGGAATTGCAAGCCAAGCAAATCGGGTCACTGGAAGAGCGGCTGGCGGCGGGCGAGACGGAGACGCAGGATCTGGAATCGCACCAGCAGCGGGAGCAGGCGGAGCTGGAAATCCACGCGCAGGCGATGGCGCAGCTCGAGGCCGATAGTGTTGTAGCTCGTGAACAAATGCAGGCCAAGACGCTGGAGCGCGACGGGTTGCAAAACGATCTGCGCGAGAGGGAGCATGGCATCGAGACGTCGCGGCAGCAGGTGTTGCGGCTGCTGGGCGAGGCGTCCACGCTGCGCAATCAACTGGCGCAGGTCGACGAATATCTGGCGGCGATGGAGCGGGATTCGGCGCGATCGCGCAAGGAAGAAGAATCCGCTTCGGCGGATCTGACGCGCCTGGAGCAGGTGAAGACGGAACTGTCGGCGAAGCTGGGAGCCCGCCAGATGGAGCTGGAATCCCTGGGGGAGCAGCGGCGGCGCGTGGAAGAGGAATTGAAGGAGCGGAGGGCGCGCACGGTAGCGGCTCGGGCGAAGCTGGAAGAGGCTCGCGCGGGGCTATCGCGGCAGAAGGCGCGCAAGGATTCGCTCGAGGAAATCCTTTCTCATCGGGCTTATACGACGGAAAGTGTCAAGCGGTTGTTTACAGCGATCGAGCACGGGCAGATCGAGGATTTCAAACCGGCGGGAGTGCTGGCGGATTTCGTCGAGGTGACCGATCCGGCGTGGGAAAAAGCGTGCGAAGCGTTCCTGCACGACGAGCTGGAGTACGTGGTAGTGGGGGGGTGGAATGATGCGGAGCGCGGCGTGGAATTGATGCGCGCGGAATCGGACGGACGTGCGACGTTCCTGGTGCATCCGGAAGGCGGGGCCGCGGCTGCAGATGTTCAAGTAATAGATCCGGCCATCACCGGGCGCCTGCGCGATACATTGCGGCTTACCAATGGCTTAGCGGCAGCACCGGAAGGATTACTTCCACGGCTCGCGCACTGCTTCCTGGTGAGTGATCGCGCGGCGGCGCAAAATTTGGCTCCGCAGCATCCGGATTGCTATTTCCTGCTGCCGGACGGCGTCAGCTATCACGGCTACGCGGTCAGCGGCGGCCGCAAGACCGGCGGCGGTCCACTGGCCCTGAAGCGCGAGCTGCGCGAGCTGAGCGTAACGGTGGAGGCTCGGCAGCGCGAGACGGATGCCTTGATCGGCGAGATCGAGGAGTTGGAGCAAGGCGCGGCGGTTCTGGCCGAGGATCTGGAACGCGTGCGGCTTCAGCAGCAGGCGCAGGAGAAAGACGCGCTGGCTCTGGACCATGAACAGCGCAAGCTGGCGGAAGAGTTCGCGCGGACGGGCTCGCGGCTTTCGGTGGCGCGGCTGGAGTTGGAGCGGCTGGCTCGCGAGGATCAGCGCGCTCGGGCGCAGCGCGAGGACAATCACAGGCTCGCGGGCGAAAAGGAGCAGGCGCGCTTCGATCAGGAGAAGGCGCTGGAGACGGCTCGCGGGGAGTTTTTGGGGTTGCAGGCGAGGGCGCACGCGGTAGGCGAGGAACACGCGGCGCTGCGTGCCGATTTAGCGGGGCGGGAGGAACGCTTGCGTTCGGAGAAGGCGGCGGCGGCGAGGCTGGAGGCGCAGATTCGTCAACTGGCTTCGCGGCGGGAGGAGCTGGCTCGCGAGCTGGAGCGCATGGGCGTGGATCGCGCGCGGCTGCTGGCTGACAATATCGAGCTGGATCAACGCGCCGGGGTGCTGGCCGAGGAAACGGGCGCGGCGATCGCCACGGTGGAGCAGTTGACGGCGGAGGCGGCCAACAGCCGGGCGGCGCTGGCGGCTCTGGAGGAATCGCTGAGGGCTCTGCGCATTGAGGCGCAGGCTGCGCAGGAGCGTCGCGCGGAGATCGAGCTGGAGCTGGTCAAGAAACAGGGCGATCTGAAGTATCTGGACGAGACCAGCCGCAAGGAGCTGAATGCGGCGGCAGCGGAGGTGGCGGGGGGCCTGGGTTCCGGCGAGGACGCGCCGCTGGACGAGGCCGGTGTGTCGGAAGCCGAGCAGCGTTACCAGGAAGTGCGGGCGCGGATTGAGGCTCTGGGGCCGGTGAATCCGCAGGCGCTGGAAGAATTCCAGGAGGCGCAGCAGCGCTACGACTTCTTGAACACGCAGCGCCAGGATCTGCTCGATTCCATCCGCGATACGGAGAAGGCGATTCAGGAGCTGGACGTTGAATCGCGGCGGCGCTTCAAGGAAGCTTTCGACGCGGTCAACGACCACTTCCGCGTGATCTTCCGCGTGCTGTTCGGCGGAGGCCTGGGCGAGATGCGGCTGACCGACGAGACCAACCTGGCCGAAAGCGGCATCGACATCATGGCATCGCCTCCGGGCAAGAAGTTGCAGAACGTCGCGCTGCTTTCGGGCGGCGAGAAATCGCTGACGGCGATGGCGCTGCTGATGGCGATTTTCCGCTACACTCCGAGCCCGTTCTGCATCCTGGACGAGGTCGACGCGCCGCTGGACGAGCCCAACATCCAACGGCTGACGCGGCTGATCAAGGAGATGTCGCGGGAAACGCAGTTCATCGTCATCACGCACGCCAAGCGGACGATGGAAGCCGCGCAGGCTCTGTATGGCGTGACCATGGAGGAGCCGGGGCTATCGAAGCTGGTCAGCGTGCGGTTCGATCCGGTGCCGCATGAGACGCTGGAGGCTCCGGTGGCGGTGGGGGCGCTGTAAGGGGGCAAGAAAGGCCATTGTCGGCGGGTGGGGCTATGAATGAAATCGGAAGTCCTCATTGCTGAGTGCGTCGACAGGCAACCCCAAGCCCTTTCGCATGTGCAGCACCACGTCACCGAAGAGCCGCTCGCGGGCGTCGGCTTCCTTGTCCCCCGCGATGTCTCCCAAAAAGACGCGCAGCTTCCGCACGAGTTCCTGGTCGCCGAGTAGCCAGACTTCGCGCACGATTTTCAGCAACTCAGCCCTCCCGACGACCGTGTTTGGGTTGATTACGTATAGGCTATCCAAGTTCTGAAGGATTGCCAGATAACGCCTCTCCTTCTCCGTTCTCAGTCCTGCGGCAACGGCGGCATCGGCGTCGGCACGCTTGACAGCCAGCTGAGCCTGTAAGCCATATCGCTGCGTCAGCCAAACGGTAACGATCGACACAGCGCCGCCGAACACGGCGCCAGCAAGAGTCATCAGCGACGTGAGCCACCAGGGTGACGTTCCCATCGACTCGATTGTAGCCCCCTGCTGCCCTGGATGAGATGCCGACCCCAGAAGCGGTCTCCTCGGCGACCCAGGGAGCAGCAACTCAGAGATGCATTTGACTGCATATTCCTTATGATGCATACTTAGCAAGTGAAGTGGCGAGTCGACCTACATGACGATTTCGTCCCCGAGTACCGCGCCTTGCACGAAGACGTTCAGGACGAGTTGCTGGCGCACATCGAACTGCTGGAACGGTTCGGGCCGCAGCTAGGGCGCCCCCACGCGGACACCCTCAAAGGCTCACGTCACCCAAATATGAAGGAACTAAGGTTTGACGCCGCCGACGGTGTCTGGCGTGTGGCCTTCGCTTTCGACCCGAACCGCAAGGCCATTCTTCTTGTAGCCGGAGACAAGTCGGGCGGCGGCGAAAAGCGATTTTACCGCCAACTGATAAAGAAGGCCGACGGCCGTTTTGACGCTCATGCCGCCAAGATTAGACAGCGAAAGGAAAGGAAGTAACGACCATGACCAACCTCGAACGGATCAGGAAGGAACTGAGGCCGGCTCGCCGGAAGAAGGTGGAAGCCCGCGCGGTTCAGCTCATCGCAGAGGAAATGACCTTGCAGGAACTCCGGCGCGCCCGCAAGCTCACGCAGGTGCGCATGGCCAAGGAACTCGGCATCGGCCAGGATGGCGTTTCCAAGCTCGAACAACGCGCCGACCTAATGATTTCCACTCTGCGGAAGACCGTCGAGGCGATGGGCGGAAGCCTGTCTCTGGTGGCGGAATTCCCCGACCGCGAGCCGGTCGTCCTGTCCGGTATTGCCGAAGACGAACCATCCCCCAAGCCCGCGGGCCGGAAGAACGGCTCGCCCGTTCACCAGAGATATTCTTTGGCCTCGGTCCGCCGCTCGTAGCTGTCGAGCACGTGGACGACGCGCAGCTTTTTGAGCTTGGCGGGAGAGAGCGCGCCGATGGGCATATACAAAATCTTGCGGCCGACGTGGGAGGCGATGGAGCGGAAGATGGAGCGCGGAGGGCGCGCGGCGACGTAGACGACGAAGCGCTCGACGGAGTAGTCGAGAGCGGCCATAAGCAGGCGCTCGGGTTTCGATTCGGCGAAATCGTAATCCGTATCCGACCACACATCGAACAGGCGCCGCGGCGGAAGGGTCATCAGAATTCCACCGTATTCGGCGCGGCCGATGCCCGGTCCCACCAGGTTGTCGAACGGAAACGTGGAATAAAACGCCATGTCGGATTCATTCTGATGCTCGCCGAGCCAAGTGGTCAGATATTGATAGCGGTCCTCGCGGTCTTCGTCGAAGATCACCACCACCGCGCCGGCCTCCCCGGCGAGACGATCGGCCTGCCGCACATAGATCTTGCGCTGGCTCCAGTTACGAATGGTCTCGCGAAGGTCGATGCCGTCGAGGATTGAAGTGGTGAAGGGCTCCACGCGCACGCGCTCCTCGGACAGCATGGCCTTGGCCTTCTTCTTCAAAAACCGGCCGTATTCCTCGATCACCAGGTCTTCGGGAGGATAGGAGCAGATGGCATTGCCGGTTGTCTGGCGCGCCCACTCGCCCGGCTCGGATTCCTTTTTCCGCGCTTTGAGGCCGGCCGGTTTCAAGCGCTGTTTGGGACGGGGAAGGCGGCGGCGGATGCGCAGGCGCTTGGTGTTGATCCAGATCTCGCCGGCGGACAGGCGCGCCGTTTCCAGATTGGAGGTTTCCTGCTGCGCCAGATAACGGTTGGCCATCTGCCACACTTCCCAGCCGTAGTTGTCGTCGACGATGGAGCGCGCGGCCACCGTGAGATCGTACACGTTAGCCGTGAGATCGTTGCTGGTGTTGGCCAGATTGCGAGTGTAGCGGGCGATCAGGCGGCGCTGCCAGTGCGCCAGCTTGTCTCCGGTCGACTGAGTGTACTTGGCCTCGGCCTCGCGCAGCAGGTCCATTTGAACGCGGGGGCGATCCAGAGTCTCCGGATCTTTCAAGTCGAGCCGGAAGAATTCGTAGCGCTCCTGCAAATACGGGAACTCGATGGTAATTTCGGCGAGGCAATCGGGATGAGGATTGAGCAGGCGAACGTCGTGCTGACGGCGCTTGGTTGCGGGCGCCTCCTGCGGCATCTCCATGGCGTCCAGTAACGGGTCGAGCAGGTTGAGCGAGACCACCGCCACGATGCGGGCGTCCGGGTCCGCGCCTTGCAGCTTCCAGGCCATGGCGGAGGCGTGGGCGGTGACCTCCTCGGTTCGCGGCTGCGGCCACACGCGATACGCCTCGACGTATTTGTCGATGCCGATGCGCGTGGTCGCGTAGGTGTCGGGATAGTTGTCGGGAAGATGCGGGCGCTCATTCGAATCCGGCTCCAGAAAGAGGATCTGCGCGCCGATCTCCTCGGCCGTGCGCAACGCTTCGGTGAAGGGATCGGCGGGCTCGACCGGCACATAGATGGCGCGAGCGTCTTCGCCGTTCTCCGGGGTGTCGCCGTTCTCCTCGGTGTAGAGAATCACGGACATCTCGGGCAGGCGCGCCAACGCGCGGCGATAGGCGTCTTCAAGAAATGACGGCAACTCCACCGCGAGAACCTGGGGGCGTTGTTCGAGCAGCAAGCGACGTAGGGCCACAGCGAATTCCACACGGCCCGGCGCTACGGGGAAGTAGAGGTAACGGCCGCGGTCAAGGCCTCCGCGCTTGATTTCAGCTTCGAGGGACATAGCGCAGGGCCTCTTCGCCGAGCGTTTGTGTGATCGCGATGTGGATAATCTCAGTAGACACGCCGCGAGACGCCTCGCTGGCCAGCTTCATGGCGAAGCGGGCGATGTTGATGCCGTCGCGCGCGGTGTAGCGCTCGTCGGCCGCGTGCGCGTGCTGGAGAAAATCGGTGACGTAGTTGAGAATATGGTCGTCGCCGAAGGGCAGGTTTTCACGCAGAATGGCGAACTCTTCGTGCCGCTCCGGAAAGTCGATGAGGATTTGCGGCTGGAGGCGGGAGTGAATGTATTCCGGCAGATCGAAAGTGCTGGCGTCGTCGTTCATGGTGGCGACGACGCGGAACAGCGGGTGAGCCTTGATCTTGATGCCGGCGACGATGGATTCCACATAGCGGCGGTTATCGAGCAGAGGCGCGAGACTGGCCCAGCTCTTCTCGCTCATGCGGTTGCCTTCGTCCAGAATGACGATGCCTCCGCGCAGCATGGCCGTGACCAGGGGAGATGCGACGTAGCGCAAGCGCGACTCGCCTTCGATCACGGGCGTGACGAGAAGATCCTCGGGGCGCGTATCGACGGTGGCTTGAAGGATGTACACCTCGCGGCCGAGGCGCTTGGCCGCGGCGTAGGCCAGCGTGGTTTTGCCCACGCCGGGCTTGCCCAGAAGGCGCGGATTCATGGGCAGATCCTGCGGATCGATCACCAGCCAGGCGGCGAGCAGCTGGCGCATGACTTCTTCCTGGCCCACCCAATTGACCGAAAGCTCGTCCGGATGCGCCAGATGCAGCGGGATCCCCTCAATTTCAACGACCATGTTTCTTTACTTTAGCATCGGCAAAGCCAAGCACAGCGACGTGGGTGTATTGATGTTATGTTCGCTCAAGAGTGAAACTGGATGAATCAGGTGAGCGAGCTTGCGGCGGAGTTCGGTGCTTCCAATGACTACGATTGAACTGATCACATTGATAGACGCGCCGGTTGAGACCTGCTTTCAGCTCTCACTGAGCATTGACCTGGAGCTAAAGGCGGCGAAGACGCACCACATCAGAGCGGTCAACGGCGTGACCTCCGGCATCATTGGCGCAGGACAGCGAGTCAAGTGGAAGACTAAGCAGTTCGGGATCACCGTCACTCACGTCAGCGAAATCACCGGATTTCAACAGCCGCTGTTTTTCCAGGACAGCATGGTCAAGGGGATGTTTAAATCTTTTCAGCACGATCACTTCTTTAAACCGCTGGGCGCAAACAAGACTGAGATGCGCGATTTGTTGCGCTTCAGCATGCCGTTTTGGCTGATGGGCATCGTTTCAGAACGGCTCATTATACGGTCTCGGTTGTTACATCTTCTTTTACTAAGAAACGGCTTGATCAAAGATACTGCGACGGCAACAATCTTTTGAACGTCAAGTGCAACTCGTGTGCTGTTGCTCATACCGAAACAGCCGCCTGAAAGTGAGCCGCCGCATCGCGTCGTTGCGAGAGTGACCCTTTGCGATACACGGCGGCTTACTCGTCGATGGTCTTCTTCCGGCTGAATGTACCGCACTCGACGGCCTGAAAGGACCGGGGACGGCGCTATCGCCGGCGGCGATAATCCGTGGCAAGTAGTGCTTGATGACGCGCCATTCAACGGAAGATAGCGTCACAATCGCCAATCGTCCCTCTCAAGCTCTGCTCATAGTGAAGGGTTTGATCTCCGGTAACGAGAACGTCAAAACCGTCATCCTCGGCTGCCTGTAAGAGCTCGCCGTTTTTGAATCCATCCCAACCCTTATAGCTGGCAGTGAAAACCTCGTGCGAGCCAAGGGTTTTCCGCAACCGGTGGTCAAGGTTTTCGTCCAACAAAACCTTCACGGATGACGCTGTCGCTGCGCATGGGCGAACTCAATCAGCCGTTTGATTTGGGTGATCGAAAGAGTGGGAAAGCCTTCATGAATTTCGTCGACGCTGTCGCCGAGGTCGTAGCTATTCACAATGGGGTCCGGCATGATGCGCGTTCCACGCACGACGGGCCGGCCCGAAACCTTGCCGGGGACTTGTTCGATCAGTTCGCAAGCCGTCCAATCGATGTCCGTGGCCGTATCGAGCTTAGCCATATTCTTGCCCTCCCCTTTTCATCGTAGCTTCTTAACGGGCCTCCAGCGTCACGCCGGGGGCAGGATGTCGCCGACGCGGATGGTCTCGGAGCGGCCGGGGAACGAGACTGCCTCCTCGGGTGGATGCAAAAAGGTTTGCCGATATTGAGCGCCGTCCGGTTCGCGATGAACCACAAGCATGCGGCCGTTCAGATCAAGCACCCAGTATTCGGGAACACCGGCGCGCGCGTAGAGCGTAGCCTTGCGGGACCGGTCGAATGCCGCGGTGGTGTCGGAAACTTCGATCACCAGCAGCATCTCATCGCCGCGGGGATGGCGGCTCTGGTGCTCGATCTTCCGTTCACGGAGGACGGCGACATCGGGCTCCGGCAGATTTCGTTCGTGATCTCCGGGCGCGGCCTCCATGGGGTGCTGCACCCGGATTATGTCCCCTTCAAAAAGACCCGCCAGCCATCTCAAGAGAAGCTGAATGGCGAACACGTGCGGAGGGCTCTGTCCCATCTTGTCGATCAAGTCTCCATCGATCAGCTCGTACCGCTGTCCGGCGAAAACTCCGGTCTCGGCGAGGAGCTCGACCTCTTCCCGGGTGAAGCGCTTACGCGGGGGAGCGGCCTCGGCGATCTCGGGAATCGGCATGGGCGCGGCGGGCATGATAGACTCCTCTCTTCTTTATCGCAGATTTCCGGGTCGAAAGACAGGCTCAGGGGGAAGCACGGCGGGGGGTGACGGGCTCGGGTTCTTGCGATACGGGCAGGTCGCAGACCTGCCCCACTGCTCCTGATATACTGGTGACTTAACCGACTCGGAGTATGCAGGCCGGGCGGAGGTGTGTGCGCCGTGTTCTTTAACATACGAGACCTGGAGATTCGCGCCGCACCGTTCGATGTGGAGCTGGGCGCGGGCGCGATCGAGTTTCCCGATCTCAAGCTTCACCAAATCGGCCCATTGAAGGCCGTAGGGAAAGCGGAGTTGGTCAGCGATCTCCTGGAGGAGGTCCGGGTGACGGGGCACGTTTCGGTGCGTATGCAAACCGATTGCGACCGTTGCCTGGAACCGGCCGATTGCCCCATCGATGCGGATTTTGAGCTGTACTACCGGCCGGTGACGGAAGGGCTCGGCGAGGAAAAAGCGCTCGATCCGGGCGAAGCGGAGATGGGGTTTTACGAAGGCGACGGCGTGGAGTTGAGCGACGTATTGCGCGAGTTTGTGCTGCTTTCCCTGCCGATCAAAAGGCTGTGCCGAGCCGGGTGCAAAGGGATTTGTCCGGTGTGCGGGCAGAACCGGAATTTGAACGAGTGCCGGTGCCAGGCGGAAGGCGCGGACGACCGCTGGGCGGCGCTCAAAAGCATTCGAAACTAGAGGAAAAACGAGAAGACAGTATGCCGAATCCAAAACGCAGACATTCGAAAGAGCGCACCTCGACGCGACGCGCCCACGACGCTTTGAAGCGCAGCGGGTTGTCGGAATGCCCCAATTGCCACGAACCCAAGCTCCCTCACCGGGTGTGCGGGCATTGCGGCAAATACAAGGGCCGCGAAGTGATCGAGGTCGTCGAAGAGTAACCGCCCGCTGTCTCCCATGCTGACCATAGCGGTCGATGCCATGGGGGGCGATCACGCCCCCAAATCCGAGGTCGAAGGCGCGATTCTCGCGTCCAGGGATCTTGCCGTCAAGGTGATCCTGGTGGGCGTGGAGGATGTGGTGCGCAAGGAACTGGCGCGGCAGCGCGGAGCCTCGGAGCTGCCCATCGAAGTGGTCCACGCCAGCGAGTTCATCACCATGGAGGATTCCGCGGCCAAGGCGGTGCGGACCAAGAAGGATTCCTCCATCAAAGTGGCTTCGCGGCTAATGCGCGAAGGCATCGCGCAGGGGGTGGTATCGGCGGGCAATACCGGCGCGGTGATGGCCACCGCAAAAATCGTGCAGGGCATGATCCGCGGAGTGGATCGCCCGGCTCTGGCCTCCGCGCTGCCGACGCAAACAGGCTCGCCGGTGGTGGTGCTGGACGTCGGCGCCAACGTCGATTCCACGCCCGAAATGCTGGCGCAATTCGCGGTGATGGGAGAGATCTATTCGCGCACCATCTTCCGCAAGCGCAGCCCGCGCGTGGGCCTGCTCTCGATCGGCGAGGAGGAGCACAAGGGCAACGATCTGACCCGCGCGGCTCTACCCCTGCTGAAGGCGCTGCCCATCAATTTCATCGGCAACGTGGAAGGCCGCGACGTCTTCAGCGGAGTGGCCGACGTGATCGTGTGCGACGGCTTTATCGGCAACGTGCTGCTGAAAGTCAGCGAGGGCGTGAGCAAGATGATCGTCAACATGCTGAAGGAGTCGCTGGAGGCCACGGTGACGCGCAAGCTGGGCGCGGTTCTTTCCCGCCGGGCCTATCGCGAGCTGCGTAAACGCGTTGACGATTCCGAGTACGGCGGAGTGCCGCTGCTGGGCGTAAAGGGCGTGAGCATTATCTGCCACGGGCGGTCCAATTCCAATGCCATCAAGAACGCCATCCGCGTGGCGGCCGAGTCGGCCCAGGGGCGAATCAGTGAGAAGATTGAAGCGGAGATCGAGACCAGCGCGTCTTCCAAGGCAGCGGTTCAATGAGACACTGGATCTTCGTAGCGGTGTTTGCGCCAGTGCTGCTGGCATCGGACGCGGATCCTGTGCAGTGGACTTTGTCGTCGGATGTGGCGAAGGCCGCGCCGGGCGCCACGGTGCCTTTGCATCTGACCGCGAAACTGGATCCCGGCTGGCACCTGTATTCGCTGAGCCCGACTCCGGACAATATTCCCATCCCCACCACGGTTTCCTTCGCGGATGCCCCTGCCGTGGAATCGTTCGCAGTGTATCAGCCCAAGCCCGAGAAGAAGCTCGACCCGAACTTCGGCTACGAAATCGAGATGTACACAGGCGAGGCGGCGCTGTTGGTTCAGGCGCAATTGAAGAAGGACGTCCCTGCGGGCGAGTTTCCGTTGACGGCCAAGGTCCGCTATCAAACCTGCAACGACAAGACCTGCAAAATTCCGAAAAACAAAACCGCGACGTTCATTTTGACGGTAGCCCAGAGCGCACCCACGCTGGCAGCGTTCGCGATTCCGGCGGGATACACGCAGGCGAAACTGGGGCCGACGCCCGCTTCCATCGCCGCGGTTGCGGCCGCTCCGGCGGCGCCTGCCGCGCCGACGCAGTCTGACGCTCTCGGACCGTTCCTGTTGACCGCTTTCGGCCTCGGGCTGCTATCGGTGTTCACGCCCTGCGTCTTCCCGATGATCCCCATCACCGTCTCATTCTTCCTGGGCCAGCGCGGAGGAATCCTGCAAGCAGTGGTGTTTTCTCTGGGCATCGTCGCATTGTTCTGCGCGCTGGGATTGGGTGTGACTGCGGCTGTGGGACCCTTCGGCGTCGCGCAGCTCGCCTCCAACCCGTGGGTCAACGGCTTCATCGCGGCGGTGTTTGGAGCCTTCGCGCTGAGCTTGATGGGCGCGTTCGAGATCACTCTGCCATCAGGATTGCTCACCAAGATGGACCGGGCTTCGCGGCGGGGAGGCTACATCGGCACGCTGCTGATGGGCCTGACGTTCTCGCTGACTTCGTTTGCGTGCGTGGGGCCGTTTGTGGGATCGCTGCTGGTGTCCTCGGCGCAATCCAAAGGCCCGCAAGCGGTGTTGGGGATGGTCAGCTTCGCCTCCGGCCTGGCGTCTCCCTTCTTCTTTCTGGCGGCGTTCCCCTCGTACCTCAAGAAGCTGCCCAAGAGCGGAGGATGGCTGGTGCGGGTGAAAGTGGTGATGGGATTCGTGCTGCTGGCGGTGATGTTCAAGTACCTCAGCAATATCGACCAGGTGCTGCAATCCGGCGTGCTCACCCGGGAGCGGATTCTGGCGGCCTGGTTCGTGCTGATGGCCATGCCCGGCTTGTATTTGCTGGGGCTGCTGCGATTGGAAGGCATCGAAGCGGGTGAATCGCTGGGCATCGGACGATTGCTGACGGCCTGTGGGTTCCTGATTCTCGCCTTTACGCTGCTGCCGGGAATGTTCGGCGGCAGGCTTGGTCTACTGGACGCATATTTGCCGGCGCCGTCCGCGGAGAGCGGAGGTGGGGCCGCCTCGGGCCGCGTTGCCTGGATGAAGAACCAATACCGCGAAGGTCTGGACCGCGCTCGCGCCGAAAACAAGCTGGTGCTGGTGAACTTCAGCGGATATGCCTGCACCAATTGCAAATGGATGGACGCGAACATGTTCCCTCGGCCGGAGATCATGGACGCGATGAAGGACCTGGTGCCGGTGGAGCTGTTTATCGACGGCACCGACGCGCCCTCGGAAGCGAATGAGAAGTTCGAGGAGGACCGCTTCAAGGTCGCGGCCATGCCGTATTACGCGTTGCTCGACGCGAATGAGAACGTCGTGGCGACCTTCGCCGATCGAGCCACCGACCCGCAGGAGTTCCTCGCATTTCTTAAGAAGCGGCCGGGAGCATAGTGTGGGGCGGCGCGCAGGACTTGACAACCGCTCCCTCACGGTCGCGGCTCAGAATGAGGGTTTCAGAGCCGCGCGCGTTAGCAATCGGTACAAGAGCGCCTGGGTCGTTCTAGCTCTTTTTGTCCCTGCATTCTCCCAGCAGGCTTATGCGCCCATCCGTGGATTCCCTTCCGAGGAGTGGAAGGCGCAGCACGATCTCGAGGAACGCGCCAAAGCCATCCCGACGCCCGCGCGCATCCACATTTACATGGAGCGAATTGCGTCCAAGCCGCATCAGGCAGGCTCGCCGGCATCCAAGACCGTCGCCGATTATCTTGCCGCGCAAATCAAAGACTGGGGACTGGACGTGCACACGGAGGAGTTCGAGGCGCTGATGCCGTATCCCACCTCGCGCGTGCTGGAGATGACCGCGCCGGTGAAGTTTCGCGCGGAGCTGAAGGAGCCGCCAATCGCCGAAGACCCCGCCACCAGCGAGCCCGGCCAGCTTCCCACCTATAACGCCTACTCGGCTTCGGGCGACGTCACCGCTCCGCTGGTGTACGTGAACTACGGCCTCGCGGAGGATTATGAGGAGCTGCGGCGCGAAGGCGTCGGCGTCAAAGGCAAGATCGCGATCGCGCGCTACGGCCGGAGCTGGCGAGGGGTGAAGGCCAAGCTGGCGCAGGAAAACGGCGCAGTGGGCTGCCTGATCTATTCCGACCCGCACGAGGACGGCTACTTCCTGGGCGACGTGTATCCCAAGGGTCCCATGCGGCCGGAGCTGGGCGTGCAGCGCGGCAGCGTACTGGACATGGCCTTGTATCCGGGCGATCCTCTATCGCCGGGCTGGGCGGCGGAGCCGGGAGCCAAACGCCTTCCTCTGGCGGAAGCGAAGTCGCTGCTGAAGATTCCGGTGCTGCCGATTTCCTATGGCGACGCCAAGCCGCTGCTCGAACAGCTCGGCGGCCCAGTGGTCCCGGAAGCCTGGCGCGGCGCGCTGCCGATCACGTATCACACCGGGCCGGGGCCGGCGACGGTGCATCTCAAGGTGGATTTCGACTGGTCCACGAAGCCTCTCCATGATGTGATCGCGACCATTCCCGGCTCGGCCTACAAGGACCAATGGATCGTCTACGGCAACCATCACGACGCCTGGGTCAACGGGGCGTCGGATCCGTCGAGCGGCGCGGCGGTGCTGCTAGAAACGGCGCGCACGCTGTCGGTTCTGCGCCGGCAAGGCTGGCAGCCCAAGCGGACCATCGTGCTGGCGCTGTGGGATGGCGAAGAGTTCGGGCTGATGGGCTCGACCGAATGGACCGAGAAACATTTGAAGGATCTGCAAGCCAAAGCGGCGGTGTACATCAATTCGGACAACACCGGCCGGGGGGCGTTGAACGCCGGAGGGTCGCACAGCCTGGAGACGTTTCTCGCGGAGGTGCTGCGGGACATTAACGAACCGGCGGGCCCGCGCAGTCTGCTGGATGCAGCGAGAACCCCACGCCCGGCGCGCGCCGGGGAGGAAAACAAACCACCCGAGTTTCACTTGTCGCCGCTCGGCTCGGGCTCAGACTACGTAGCGTTTCTGGATCACGCCGGGGTCGCCAGCATGAACCTGGGCTTCGCCGGAGGCGACGCCGGAGTGTATCATTCCATCTACGACACGCTGGCCTGGTTCGACCGCTTCTCCGACGGCGACCTGGCGTATGGGAAGGCACTGTCGCAAGTCATGACCCTGTCCATCCTGCGGCTGGCCGACGCTCCCGTGCTGCCCTTCGAATTCGGCGCGCTGGAGCGTACGGTTCGCGGCTACGCCGAGGAGATCCAGAAGCAAGCTTCGCAGGTACAAGCCCAGCAGAAGCGGCCGAACACGCTGGACCTGCGCGCGGTGCAGTTTCAATTGACGCGCCTGGACGCGGCGTCGAAAGCCTATGAGGAGCAACTGGCGCTGGCGATGAAGCGCACTCCGCCGCTTCCGTTGGAGCGCCTGGCGAGAGCCAACCAAGCCTTGCAGAAGGCCGAGGGCGCGTTGCTGTCCGCAGGCGGCTTGCCGGGCCGCGAATGGTACCAGCACCAGCTCTACGCTCCCGGGCTTTATACGGGCTACGACGCCAAGACCCTGCCGGGAGTTCGCGAGGCCGTCGAAGCGCAACATTGGGAAGAAGCCAATCAGCAGGCCCGGCGTGTGGCGCAGGCTCTGCGCGCGCTCACGGCACGGGTGGAAGAAGCAGCGATGCTGCTGAAGTAGACGCCTCGCGGGTTGGTATTTTTCCACAGGTATTATTTCGCTTGCGGTATCGCGATTTCCTTGATAGGATCGCTGAGGAAGCCAGGGCAGCGGCTCCCGGATGCGTAGGGGGATGCCGTGTCAGCGAGTATCTTATCGGTCCGAGTTCGCGCTGCTCCGGTTCCCTCATCCCCGCAATTCGGCGCGGTGTCCCGAGCAATACTTTACAACCGCTCCCTCACGGTCACGGTAGAATCAGCGGTAGACAGGCACTGCTGGGGAGTGAAAAAAGGCCGGGCGCTCGGAGAGAGCACCCGGCAAAGAGCACCCGCAAGCGGCTCGGAGGTTACCGCTTGCGGCAGTGGAGGAATCCTGGAGGTGTGGAAAGTTAAACCAGCAGCCCGCCGTGACCAAGACAGGCAATTTCCCACCCCGAGATCCTATACCGCGCCAACATCGGGGGCAGGACCAAGTCTACAACATTTGGTTTGGCGGAGCGAAAACATCCTGGGGCGGAAATGATTGGAATATCCTCTTTATATCCCAGCAGCAGGAGATTTCCCGGCTCGACCGGGGCGAGAAACCGTTCCAGGTGGCAGCCGACGCGGATCATGGCGCGGCCGATAGTGTCATCCGGGCCGGCCGGAGCCGTGGTGGATGCGACCAGAAGCGCGGTGGGGCGGGCGCGGAGCAAATGCTGGAGCGAGCGAACTACGGCGTCTTCCTCTTCAGTGGCCGGCAAAGCGAAGTGGACGCAGGTACCGAACTTTTCAAGCCGCTGGCGCATGACCCCTTCAAAAAGCTGCCGCGCGCGGTCGCCATTGGCAGGGTCGCTGTAAAGCACAGCCACGGAGGGCGACCGGATCGGCCGAGCCTGTAGGACTGGCCCGCGTTCCCGCAGAATCCCGATGACAGCCTCCAAATGGGACTGGGCGACTGCGAACGGCACGGTCTTGACCGTGGCGATCCTCTGCCCGGCCGTGGCGAAGCTGAAATTCACGTTGGTCGCGATGACGATGCTGGAGGCGCAGTTGACGGCCCGCAGCAGATCCTCGTCCACCAACACGCAGGAAGCCTCGGTGGCAAAGACATTCGCGCGTCCGCCCGCCGCCAAGCGGATCTCCACGCTTCCGCAGCCCATTTCCACAGCCACCTGGCTGACTGCGTCATCCTCGCCGACTTCACCCTCTTCGAGCTCGGTCACCCAGACCTGGCCCATCCCTTCGGTCTCGAGCAGGCGGACATCTTCCTCGCTCATCAGATGGCCCTTCGAGAGCAACTTCCTGCCCCCGGGCCGAAAAACCGTACTGGAAAGAATCCTCCCCGTGGACTCTTTGACATCGATCGTCAAGGCTCTCATTGGGTACCTCCCGGCCAAGCCCGCTGGGCTACGCAACGAGGCCACAATGCTTAGTTCACAGTGCAACAATCACCGGATTATTCTCACCTTGTTATTGGACCAGGCATCGATTTATTGTCGCATTCTTTTCAATATATGCAATGGAAAAGATTCCGCGATAGATCACGATAAAGCCGCTATGCCCGCAAGTCGGGGGAGGTTTGAGGCTTATTTTGGTACTACGGCACCAGGCGCGTGCCAATCCGGAAACCGCTTAATAGTAGACCCAGAACCCCCGGCTTCGCCCCAGGCACGATCACCACATCCTCCACTCCTGCATGCAGCGCAAGCATAGCCGACTCCAGTTTGGCTTGCATTCCCCCGGTGGCCACGCCCTCGTCGATGAGGCTTCTGGCTTGGGCCTCGGTCACAACTTCGCGGATCACGCCAGCGCCATCCAGGACCCCTTCTACATCCGTCATAAACAATAATTTGTTCACGCGAAAAGAGGAGGCTAATGCGACCGCCATTTGGTCCGCATTCACGTTAAAGATCCGGCCCTGCGCATCCCCCGCCACGCAGGCGACCACGGGGACATAGTACTTACGTACTAGAAGTTCTAGAAGGCTCGCATCGCTGCATACAGGCCTGCCGACTTGTCCCAAGGCGGGATCGAAGATTTCGGCGTCTACCAATCCGGCATCCAGACCGGTAAGTCCAACGGGACTGGCCCCAGCGGCCCGCAAGGCGGACACCAATTGAGTGTTGACGCTGCCCGCGAAAACTTTGACCACTGCATCGATAATTTCCGGGGTGGTCACGCGCAGGCCGTTTATGAAGCGGCTTTCGATACCGCTTCCGGCGAGAAACCGGGTCATTTGCTTGCCGCCGCCATGCACGACTACAGTTTCATTCTCGGGAGCTGAAGCAACCGCTGCGATCTCCCGGGCCAAGCGGGAGCGGGAATCGGGGTCGTCGAGGAGGGTTCCTCCCAGCTTGATCAGAATGCGCATATCGTGTTTATGGATCTTTTATAAATCGGCGATCAGGCCGGATGTCTCGGGGAACCCCAGCACAAGGTTGAGATTCTGGACTGCCTGCCCGGCTGCGCCTTTGACCAGGTTGTCGATGGCCGAGACCACTACCGCGCGGCGGGTCGCGGGATCGTATATAAGTCCGATATCGCAGAAATTGGTGTGATTCACCTGGGCGAGATCGGGGACCTGGCCGGGGGCGTACATGCGCACGAAGGGCTCCTGGGCGTAGCGCTGCTGGTAAATGGCCAGCAAATCGTCCGCGGACACAATGGGCTCGGCGGCGCGGAAATAGATGGTCTCCAGAATCCCTCGGTGAATGGGAATGAGCTGAGCGGTGAAGCTGAACTCGGACTCATCCAGCCCGGAAATGCGCAGGACTTCGGGGATATGGCGATGGTCCAGGATGGAATAGGCGGAAAAGTTTTCGGTGACCTCGCAGAAACTGGTTTTGCGCGAGGGCTTGCGGCCGGCTCCGCTGACGCCGCTCTTACCGTCGCAGACGATGCCGAATTCGCGGGCGATGGCTCCGGCTTCGATCAAAGGCTTGATGGCCAGGTTGGCGGCGGTCGGGTAGCAGCCGGGATTGGAAATGAGCTGCGCGGAAGGGATACGCGCCCGGCAAAACTCGGGGAGCCCGTAAACCGCTTGCGCGAGCAGCGCGGGCTGGGTGTGCGGCTCTTTATACCAGCGCTGGTAATTTTCGGGCGTGCCCAGACGAAACGCGCCGCTGAGGTCGATGACCTTGATGCCGGCGTCGAGCAGCCCGGCGGCAAGAGTCATGGACACCTCGGGCGGCGTCGCGAGGAAGACGGCGGCGAGTCCGGCGGCCTTGGCCTCGTCGACGGTAAAGTTCAGGCGCCGAGGGCCGGTATGGCCCAAGGGGCGCGGACGGTCTTCGGTCTCGCGATGCTCCAGCAGGACCGGTTCGACGTGAGGGTGCCGGGAAAGGATTTTGGCCAGCTCGGCTCCACTGTAGCCGCGGAAGCCGACAATACCGACGGGCGTCGCCATATTTCTACTGTAAACGGAAATCTACTGTAAACTGGCGCAGGCCGACGCGAGATCCGAGTCGAGCGGGAGGATGCGCTCCATGTGAACCATCTCGAATACCTTGGAGACGGAGGCCTGCGCGCCCGCCAGCCTCATCCGGCCTCCCATTTGCTCCATTTGCCCGCCGCAGCTTATCAGCATCCCGATGCCCGAGCTGTCGATCGAACTCAGCCCGGCGAGATCGATCACCAGCTTGCGCGCGCCGCCGTCGATGATGCCTCGAATGGCGCTCTCCACGGATTGCAGCAGGTTGCCCAGGTTCAGGCGCCCGGAGATCTCGAAGACCGTGATATCCGGCTCCACGCGGTGAGTTTTGGTTTCGGTGATCAAGATGAAGTGATTGTATCAGGACGCCGCTGGGTGGAAAGGATCACCCATAGCGCCCACGCGGCGATGGCGGTGAGGATTGCGAGTTCCACCAGCGCGCGGCTCGTGTACCAGGTCGACAACGTCAGAGGGACTTGCTGCGACAACCCGACGGCGGCCAGCAGCACCCACGTGGCCAGCAGGCCGAAGCGCCGCAGCGTCCAGACCAGGGCGTAAAACCCCAGGGCGTTGGTCGCGACGCGCACAATATTCTCCGGTAAGCCGTTGGAGGCATTCAGACCAAGTGCCGCGAACAGAAGCGATCCGGCGATATCGGCGACGATCATGCGGCGGATCAACAGCCGCAGCAGCACTACGATAAAAAGAAATCCGATCACGATCAAAGTGGGGAACGCCAGGCCTTCGAGCATTTGGCCGGCAAAGAAGGCCACACTATTGAGTGGCGTGAGCGGGCTTGAGTTTAGGGACCACGGGCCCCACAACCGGCTGCCGGACAACTGGAGCGACCGCATGAAGACGCCCAGCAACCCTGCTGCGGCGATCCCGGCGAGGACGTGCGAAGCCACCAAGGGGTCCCGCAGACGCCCGGATTGCACGCGATTCCAGGAAATCAGCGCGTCCGGCCAATGCCGGCGCACGTACGGTTCGATGGCGATGTAGAGCGACCAGAACAGTCCTGCCACGAACGCAGCGAAGCTCAGCGCATTCACCGCGATTTGCAATTCCCAGTAACTACCGACGTGCTGGGCTTCCAGTGCCCATTGACACATGACCAGGAGAAACGCGAAGACGGCGATCTTTCCCGCGCCCCTGCGGTCGCCTCTCCCGAGCCTCAGGTTGTTCCATGCCGTCAAACCCGCTCCCGCCAGGATCGCGACGAAGATGACGAAATCGACCGCTAAGCCAGCGGGGACAGGGGCGGCTTGCGGCCGTGACCAGTCTCCCGTAATGCTGAAGAACACGGGACGCCCTTGCCAGGAAGCGGCTTCCACGCGCACCTTTTCCGTTCGGCCTTCGGCGAAGGTTCCGGTCCAGGCCGCGCGCGCATCGAAGGCCATGGGCGGAGTTCGCTCCGGCGGCGCGGGCGTGAAGCGGGATTGATCGAGTCCGGAAGCGTTGAACAGAAGGGTCCAATCGGGAGCGCTTGCGCCCGAGTTGGTGCTGCTGATCGCTGGAGGGCGCGCCTGCAAACCGAACAGCCTGCCTTCGCCGTCCAGGATCAAGCGAATCATCCCGGGCTCCGTGTTCGCGGGCGAGTCGTAGGTGACCGCGCCATTCAGAAATGCGTCCGCAAAAAAGGGTTCCCGATGCTGCCGGTACCAGAAACCCACTACCGCGGGACGATCACTGGCCAGCAGGGCATCGCGATTGGCCACGTGACGCTGCTGGAGATAGTCCAAATAAGCCTGCGCAGGATATTCGAATCCGTAGGCGGTGGTGTTGGGCTTCTCGGGATAGTCCAGTTGACGCAAAATCTCCTGTGCATGGAAAGCCATGGCGTCGGGAGGGAGTTCCAGAGTTGCGCGGCTCAGCACGGCCTGCTTGCCTTCGGCCAGAGAGAATCCAATCAGTCCGAACACGGCGGCGACAAAGCACAGCACGGCCGTGCGCGGGCTGAAGCCTTCTTTCTCTCCCGACGCCGCGACCATTTCGGGCGACGGCGTTTCGCCCGCGGCCAGCGCGGCTGCTATTGGGTCGCCGCCGGGCAGCGCCATCGCCACGCTCAGAGCCGACGACGGACGCCGCTTGGGGTCTTCTTCGAGACACCGCAGAATCACGCGCTCGACCGCAGGGTCCAGATCCTTTACGATTTCAGTCGGGCTCGATTGGGTCTCGCTGCGGCGCTTGCCGGTGAACATCTCAAGCAGCGTGAGGCCCAGCGAGTACAAATCGCTGCGGGTGGTGACTTCCTTGCCCGCCTTCTGCTCCGGCGACATGTACGCGGGGGTGCCGCTGCGAATGTCACCCAGCGCGACTTCCTGCGCCAGAGCGGCCAAACCGAAATCGGTGATGCGCACCTGCCCCCGGCCGTCGATCATGATGTTGGCGGGTTTCAGATCGCGATGCAGCACTCCGCGTTCGTGCGCGGCGGCGAGCCCGGCGCAGATCTTGCGCGCGAACTCGATGGCTTTATCTTGCGGCAGCCGCCCGATGCGGCGGATCAGCGAAGCCAGATCCTCGCCGTCCAGATACTCCATCGAAAGGAAGTGGAATCCTTCGATAAAACCGATATCGTAGACTCGGCAGACGTTGGGATGGGAAACCTGACGCGCGATGCGGACTTCATTGCGGAATCGAGCCAGCGCTGGTTCGCTCATGTTGGCTCGACCGAGAAACTTCAGTGCGACGGCTTGATTCAGGATCAGGTCGTAGGCGCGGTAGACCTCGCCCATGCCGCCCTGGCCGATCAGGCCCAGCACTCGATAGCGCCCGGCCAGCACGGTGCCGGCGGGAAAGCGCCCTTCTTCGACCGAGCTGACCGAGGAGGATTCGTGGAAGATGGTCCTGGTCTCGGCGTCGTCTTTTCCGGCGCCTGGTCCAAGCTGGAGCGGCGTGGCGCAGGCGGGGCAAACGCGCCAGCCCTCGCGCACCTCGGCCGCGCACTTGGGGCAGAGGCGCGTCGGGGACGGCGACATAAGATTCCCCCGATTGTATCAGTCTGTTATTCGAAGAATTCGGCTACGGGAACCGAGAATCCCGGCAGCAGATCGGGGGCTTCCATCAAATCGCCATCGCGCAGGATGCGGTCCGAGCCGGAGGCTTCCAACGCATGAATCTCGCGCGCGTCCGGATAGACGATCCAAACCGTGTGGCAACCGGCCGCGAAGTACTGCTTCACCTTACGCATTAATTGGGGCACGGAATCGGAAGGCGAGAAGATCTGTACCGCCAGGTCCGGCGCGCCTTTGGCGAAGCCCTTGCTCTTGAGCGCTTCGAGACGTTCCTGGCGAATGAATGCGACATCTGGAGCTCGCACTGTGACGCCGCTGAGACGGAATCCAGGTTCACCGGTGTAAACCCGTCCAAGACGGTTACGCTTCACGTACTCGCGCAGGATCGATCCAATCTCGTTCTCATAATAAGCGTGGTCCAATCCCGTGGGAGGCATGCTGATCAGTTCCCCTTCGTCGAGCTCGGTTCGCACCGAATCGTCGTCGGGCATCTGCTCCAGCTCATCCGCTGTGAGGAGCGTCTTGGTGCTCATATCCAGATTCTATACCTTTGGTTCTATTCCTTAGCCGGCCCGCTACCGGCTCCCGGCACCAGCGGACGGAAGCGCTATACCACGGAAGCGCTATACTGAAGTCGACCGTATAAGTGTGTGGTGTGGAAGGAGTCTCCCCGTATGAATCGCTACTTCAAGTTCGGACTTCCTATCGCGGCGATCCTGGGAACGCTGGGGTGGCTGGCGTTCAGCTCGACCAAGGAAACAGCCGGTTATTTCAAGACCATTCCCGAAGTGAAGCAGATGGGCGAGCAAGCCCGTGTGAAGCATCTGCGGGTGAACGGGTACGTCAAGGAAGGCTCGATCAGGCACGAGGGTTCGACCACGACGTTCCTGCTGGTGGAGAACGAAGGAACCAAGGACGTGGGCGACAATCTGCCGGTTGTGTACAGCGGCGACGATCCGCTGCCCGACACCTTCAAGGAGCATGCTCAGGCGCTGGCGGATGGGAAGCTGGGCGCGGACGGAGTGTTCCACGCCAATCAGATCCAGGCCAAATGCGCGTCCAAATACGAAGCCGCTCCGCCTCCGGCCGCCGGCTCCAAGCCTTCGACAATTTAGGTTTCTACATTGGCTTTTAACCACTAGGTCTCAACCATTATGGAAAACGTCGGCGCGCTGGCAATCCTGCTGGCTTTCTGTTTTGCGATCTACGCCATTGTTGCGTCCCTGATCGGCAAGTGGACCAAAAAGCCACTGCTGATCCTGAGCGCGGAGCGCGCGGTCTACTGCGTATGGGGCCTGATCACCACGGCGGTGGGCTTCCTGGTCTACTCGCTCTTCACGGGCGATTACCGCCTGTCCTACGTGTACGAAACCAGCAACACGGCCATGGACCCCATCTACAAGTTCACGGCCTGGTGGGGCGGCATGGAAGGGTCGCTACTGTTGTGGTCGTGGCTGCTCTCCACCTATTCGGCCGTGGTGGTGTTTCAGAACCGCAAGAAGTTCCGCAACCTGATGCCGTATGTGACCGGCATCCTGATGTCGGTGCAGACCTTTTTCCTGACCATGAACGCGTTCGTGGAGAGCCCCTTTAAAGTGTGGTGGGCGGGGCGCGGCATCGTCCCCCTGTCCGATATCGGCGACGGCCAGGGCCTGAATCCTCTGCTTCAGTATTGGACCATGGTGATCCATCCGCCCATGCTGTACCTGGGCTACGTGGGTTTCATCGTGCCGTTTGCGTTCGCGATGGCGTCGCTGGCGACCAAGCAGCCGGGTGAGGAATGGATCAACACCACGCGACGGTGGACCCTGGTGACCTGGTTATTCCAGAGCACGGGCGTGCTGCTGGGCATGAATTGGGCGTATTCGATTTTAGGCTGGGGCGGCTACTGGGAATGGGACCCGGTGGAGAACGCCTCGCTGCTGCCGTGGATCACCGCTACGGCGTTTCTGCATTCGGTGATGATGCAGGAAAAGAAAGGCATGATGAAGGTCTGGAACATGGTGCTGGTAAGCACCACGTTCTGGCTGTGCATCTTCGGAACGGCGCTGACGCGGACGGGCATGGCGCAATCCGTGCATGCCTTCGGACAGTCGCCGCTGGGGCCGTATTTTTACACCTTCCTCGCGCTGGGAATCGCGGGAACCGTGTGGCTGATCCTGAGCCGCCTGGACTATCTGAAAAGTGAAGCGCAACTGGAGAGCGTGCTGTCGCGCGAATCCAGCTTCATGTTCAATAACCTGATCCTGCTGGCCGCCTGCTTCGCGATCCTGTGGGGCACTCTATTCCCGGTGATCACGGAAGCGGTGACGAACCAGAAAATCAGCGTGGGGATTCCCTTCTTCAACCGCATCAACGTGCCCATCGCGCTGTTCCTGCTGCTGCTGACGGGAGTGGGGCCGTTGATCGCCTGGAGGCGCAGCTCGCTCGAGAGCCTGAAGCGGGCATTCCTGTGGCCGGCGATTGCGGGCGTCGCCGTGGCGGTGGGGCTGGCGGCCGCGGGGATGCGGCAATTTTACCCGCTGGTCTCCTTCATGTTGTGCACGTTTGTGCTGGTGACGGTGGGGATTGAGTTCGCCAAGGGCGCCAACGCGATCCGCGCCAAGAGCGGAACGAATCTTTTGATGTCCATGATGGAGCTGACGCATCGCAACACGCGGCGGTATGGCGGCTACATCGTACACATCGGGATCGTGATCATCTTTACCGGGATCACCGGCTCGGCGTTCAAGATCGAACAAAAAGGTAAGGAACTGGGGCTGGGCCAGTCCACGCAGATCGGGCGCTATACGCTGAAAGCGGATGCCCTGACCGCGGGCGCCAACTCCAACTACCGCTGGTGGAAGCTGGATCTGGCCGTGTCCAAGGACGGCGAGAGTCTGGGCGAGATGCATCCGGAGCGGCGCTTCTACATCGCCAAGCAACAGACCGACACGGAGGTAGCGATCCGGCATCGGCTCAACGAGGATCTGTACGTCAATTTCCGCGTGGACGAGGACAACGATAAGCGCGTGATTCTGGACAGTTTCGTGAATCCGCTGACGACGTGGGTGTGGATGGGGTATTGGGTGGTGCTTCTGGGCACGCTCATCTGCCTGACGCCGGCCAAGACGCGGATGGTGTGGCCACGCATGGAAGTGGTCGGAATCGCAGGGAAACATGCAAAGGTGGAAGAGTAGTTTTCTGGTGGCGTTGTTAGCCGCGGTGGCGCTGGCGCAAAGCGCGTCGGAGTGGGATAGCAGCGCGGTCAACGGCATCGCCGCCAAACTGAAGTGCAGTTGCGGCTGCAAGCAGGATATCGCCTGCACCATGCCGCCCTATCCTTGCCCGGTGTGCAAGATGAACAAGGTCAGGATCTTCAACATGCTGAGCGAGGGCATGACGGAAAGCCAGATCCTGGATACGTATGTGAAGGAAAGCGGCAAGGACGTGCTGGTAGTGGGGCCGGGAGTTGCAGGCTTGATCGGCCCGTGGGCGGGACTCGCCGCGGGTCTGGCGCTGGTAATCCTGGTGATCCGCCGGATGCGCAGACAAAATGCCGCCGTTCCCGCGGGAGCTCCGGTTGACCCCGTCGTGCTCGCGCAAATCGAAAAGGATCTAGAGAAGCTCGACTAATGTTTCTCGCTTCGTCGGTTATCGTGGTGGTGGCCGCCACGGTTTTCTTCACTCTGTTCGTGCGCCTCAAGGATATTCCTCCGCCCGAGCCGGTATCGCCCACCAGGCACCTGGAAGAGCGCAAGGCCGCGATTTACGAAAACCTGCGCGACTTGCAGTTCGAGTATCGAGTGGGCAAGCTTTCCGACGCGGATTATCAACAAACCAAAGTCGGTTTGCAGAAGGAGCTGGCTGGGGTGATTGGGGAGATCGAGAAGGTGTCCGCTGCGCCGGAAAAACCCGCGGCAAAACCGGCGGCGAAACCGAAGACGCCTCCTGCCGCCCCGGCAAAAGCGCCCGAGGCGCCGACAACCTGTCCGCATTGCGGAGCGAAGTTCCCAAAACCGATGAAATTCTGCGGCGAGTGCGGAAAGGCCATGGGATGAAAGGGCTGCTGACACCGTTGTTCCTGGCCACGAGTTCTCTGATGGCACAGATCAGTGGCGTCGTGACCAACGCCACCACGGACAAGCCGCAGGCCGGCGTGGTGATCAACCTGGTGCATCCGGGCGAAAACGGGATGCAGACTCTGGCGACGGTGAAATCGGACGCGGATGGAAAATTCAAGATCGACAAAGAAGTGCCGCCTCCGCCGGCGCTGCTCGAAGCTTTGTATCAGGACGTGCAGTATAATCAGGTGCTGCCGCCAGGCGCGCCGACGCAAGGGGTCCGGCTGAGCGTATTCAACGCCACCAGCCAGATGGCACAAGTTTCGGTAAAGCAGCAGCACGCGCTGGTGCTCGAACCTGGGCAAGACGGCATCCGCGTGAACGAAACGTTTCTCATCGAGAACTCGGGCAAGACCACGCTGCTCGATCCGGTAAAGGGATCGGTGCAGTTTTTCCTGCCGAAAGCGGTCCAGGGCACGACGAAAGTATCGATTCAAGCGCCCGGCGGCATGCCCATCACCAGGGCTCCCGAGAAGACGTCGCAGGCGGATGTCTTCAAAGTGAGTTACCCGATCAAGCCGGGCGAGACGGATTACGAGGTCGGCTACATTCTGCCTCCGTCGAAGATCTTCAACGGGAAGGCGCTGGGCCAAACTCCTCTGGTGCTGGTGACGCCCGAAGCAGTCCAGCTTTCCGGAAGCGGCATCAAGGAAGACGGGATCAGGCAACTGGGGCAGGATGGGCCCCGGGCCCGCGTCTACGAGGTTTCCGGGGCCGTTGGATCGTCGTATGAGTTGCGCATCGAGGGAACCGGCGCGCTCCAGACCGGCGGCGAAGGGACGGCGCAACAGAACGAAGACGACGGCTCGCCCAAACCCACGGCCGGAAACGCGCGCCTGTATGAGCGTCTGCCCTGGGTGCTGGGGCTGACCTTCTCGATTCTAGGGCTGGGAGGCGTGCTGCTGTACCGGAGAAGCGAGGCTTGAGCCGGGCCGCGCTCGACGCCGCTTTGGAAATCAGGGGCGTCTGGAAGTATTACGGCGACTTCCCCGCCCTGCGCGACATCGCATTCAACGTGATGCCGGGCTCGACCCTGGCGCTGCTGGGGCGCAACGGCGCCGGCAAAACCACGCTGCTGCGGATTGTGGCCGGCTTGTCGAAGCCCTCGCGCGGGTCGGTGACCATTCATGGAGCCAACGTGCGCGAGGAATCGACGCGGCGGCGCATCGGCGTCCTGGGCCACGGCATCTCTCTTTACGACGAGCTTTCGGCGTTCGAGAATCTGCGGCTGTTTGCGAGGTTATACGGCGTCGCGAACCCCGCGCGGCGGATCGACGAGATGCTGGAGCGCACCGATCTCAAGCGGGTTCGCGACGGGCTGGTGCGCGAGTTTTCCCGCGGCATGCGGCAGCGTCTGGCCGTGGCGCGGGTATTCCTCCACGATCCCGAGGTTCTGCTGCTGGATGAGCCCTTCACGGCTCTCGACGACCGCGCCATCGCCGTCCTGCAAGCGCTGCTCGACGACATGCACCGGCGCGGGCGGACCATCGTGATGTCCACGCACCAGCTTCGCGAGGCTCTGGAGGCGGCCACGCACGTGGCCATGATCCAGCGCGGACAGATCGTGTATGCGGGCGAGCGCCGCCAGGAGATGATCGACGATACCGGCTGGCTGTACCGGACCTATGGAGAGAACTAGTGGGGCAGGTCTGTGACCTGCCAAATCCGGACGTATGGAGCGAACTAAAGGGCAGGTCGGGGACCTGCCCCACTATCTGCGCCAGGTATTGACCATCGCGGCCAAGGATCTGCGCGCGGAGATTCGTACGCGGGAGGCGCTGAACGCTTCCTTCGCGTTCATGCTGGTGATCCTGGTTCTGTTCAGCTTCGCCTTCGATCCAGGCAACAGCGATGTCAACATCCAGGCCATCGCGGGGGGCTTGCTGTGGCTGGCGTATTCCTTCGCCGCCGCGCTGACGCTGAACCGCAGCTTCGCGCGAGAATTGCAAAACGACTGTCTGGATGCGCTGCTGGCCTCGCCCATTCCGGCCAGCGCTCTGTTTTTCGGCAAGACGCTGGCGAATTTCGCGCTCCTGCTGGCGATGGAAATCGTCTCGCTGGGCGTGTTCGCCGTGCTCTACAACGTTAGGATCCAGGCGCAGATCTGGGCCCTGCTCCTGGTAATCGTACTGGGAACCTGGGCCATGACCGTCATGGGGACTATGTTCAGCGCTCTGACCGTGAACCTCCGCCTGCGCGAGCTGATGCTGCCGGTCATGCTGTACCCATTCCTGGTCGTGCCTTTATCCGCCGCGATCACGCTGACCTCGGATCTGCTCAACGGAATCCCCTTGGGCGGCGACAACATCCTGTGGCTGAAGGTGCTGGCGGGTTTCGATGTTATCTTCTCGTCACTGGTCGTGATATTGATAGATACTGTTCTAGTGGGGTAAACACATGCGGGAACGAATCAAATACCTGTTGCTTACGATTTCCGTGGGGCTGCTTCTCTGGAGCCTTTACAAGATCGGCTATGTGCTTCCGCTTGAGGCCAACGTCGCGGCATATCAAATCCTCTATCTTCATGTGCCCAGCTTTTTCGCCGCCTTCACGGGGTTTTTCCTGGGCCTGTTCGCCAGCGTATTGTACCTGACAACGGGAAATTTCAAATACGACTCTTTCGCCGCGGGCGCGAACGAAGTCGCGCTGATGTTCGCCACAGCCGGTCTTGCCAGTGGCATGATTTGGGCGCGCTACGCGTGGGGCATCTGGTGGACCTGGGACGCGCGGCTCTCCTCCATGCTGTTGTGCTGGCTGGTCTACGTAGGCTACCTGTTCCTGCGGCGGTCCGTGGAGGAGCCTACGCAGCGGGCGCAGCTATCGGCCGTGCTTTCGATCCTCGGTTGCGTCAACGTGGTTTTCGTCTACAAGTCCATCGAGTGGTATCGCACGCAGCATCCGTCCCCGGTGTTGAGTTTCCGCAACGGTGGCGACCACATGGGTCCTGGTCTGGAGGCGCCGATTTGGTGGAATTGGCTAGCGCTGGTGTGCCTGGGCGTGGTGATCGCGATGGTGCGGATGCAGCAAGGCGAGATGTCGCGGGAAATCGACGCCCTCCGCCGCCAGGCGCATTCGTATTGAACGGAGAGGATCTTCTTGGGACAACGTGAGCTCCAGTTCGTGACATACGGTCTTGCGGCCATTCTGTTCGTGATTTTCTCCTACGTCCTCATGCTGGACGCGCGCGGGCGGCGGCTGCGCAAGGAACTCGACCGGGTGCGGAAAATGGTGGGCGGCGCGGAAAAGCAGCCCTAAACTATCTAACCCAACCTTCGCAGTTGAGAAGATTTGAAGCTGGAATTCCCTTTGTTTTCAGTGGTGGCAATGGCTAGGTCTCCACTACATTTGGAGTTGAGGAACGGGTGTGGACGAGGCAGCCGTGGA